>Ga0209291_1000347_pt1 | contig 44972 bp, 45 predicted proteins | sample GOMGulsemesocosm_FD_184633 | JGI IMG/M metagenome (GOLD analysis project Ga0209291, IMG submission 184633) | Methane-oxidizing microbial communities from mesocosms in the Gulf of Mexico - GOM9B Gulf of Mexico (SPAdes) (version 2) | ecosystem: Environmental > Aquatic > Marine > Cold seeps...
TAAAAAACCCATTCACATCGTCAGATATGAATGGGTTTTTATTTAACAGCAGCAACCTAAAAATAGGAAACTGCATTGTTAATATTAGTTTTATTACTTATCTTGACCAGCAATTTCTAATAATTCAACTTCAAATACTAATGTTGAATTTGGTGGAATATCTGCACCCGCACCTTGTGCGCCATAACCTAATTCAGATGGGATGTATAATTTATACTTACTACCCACGTTCATTAGCGCCACACCTTCAGTCCAACCAGGGATCACACGATTAAGTGCGAATGTTGCTGGTTCGCCACGTTCAACAGAGCTATCAAAAACGTTACCATTTAATAATGAGCCAGTATAATGCACAGTTACCGTATCACTTGGTGTTGCTTTCTTGCCTGTACCCGCTGCTAGCACTTCATATTGAAGACCAGATTCAGTCGTGGTGATACCTTCTTTTTTGCCATTTTCAGCAAAGAAGTTTTTTGCATCCACTTCTGCTTTTTCGCTTTCTATACGTGCAGCTTCAGTTGATAGCGTATTCATTTTCTCGTCATACGCTTTTAATACAGTCTGTAATTCTTCATCAGATAACTGCGTGGATTCGTTTAACGCATCAGTAATACCTTGAACGATGATTTCCTTATCTAATGGTGCACCTAGCTCTTCTTGACGCTTAAGGGGTGCTACCAAGTTACGTGCAACGATTGAACCGATTGCATAAGCCGCTTGTTGATCTTCAGTGTATGCTTTAATGTCTGTTACTTTTTCTGCTGGAGCTTCTTGTGCTTCTTGACCACATGCCGCTAACAGAGATACTGCTGAAGCGAGTACCGTTACTTTAAAAAATTTTTTCATCGAAATACCTAATTAAAATAATGCAGTGTAATTCCACAACTACGTTCTAAGTTACTTATACCTAATAACTACTTAGTATTATCATAACTATTTGATGCTTCCATACAAGATATTAACAACTATAAATGTAAAAAATGATAAATCATCCAACTTTACTTAATTTTACATCCTATCTAGCCTAGTATTTCAGCTCAAATAAATCGACATTACATGTTAAACTTAGTTCATAAAATTACAGCCATAGCGGAAAAACATGGAAATTCAGCAATTAGAAGAACGTGTTTGTGACTTAGAGATGAAACTAAGTTTTCAAGACGACACTATCGAACAATTAAATAATGCCATTATTGATCAGCAAAAAATACTTGAAGATCAAAAAGTACAGCTGACTTTTTTAATTAGTCGTATAAAAACAATGCAAGTGGGCAGTGGATTAGCAAGCGAAGCAGATGAGACACCACCACCGCATTATTGATACGTGAATGGCTGTGGTTGCTGAGAGCAAAAATAGCAGATTATTTATTATAAATAATAAAATGCCAGTCACAGTAACTGGCATTTTGCTTTTAATTAAACCGAAATTTAATTGTTATTATGGGTCATCGATAATCAATAACCGACCCCCAAGACCACTAACGACTAGTGACCGCCGCAGCAACCGTCTTTTTTCTCTTCTTTTGGTTCTTCAGAACCACAACAGCCGCCTTCATGATCATGGTCGTGTCCGTGGTCATGACCACAGCCGCCAGCGCCATGAATATGACCATGCTCTAGTTCTTCTTCAGTTGCTTCACGAATACCGATAACTTCACCGTTAAATTGCAGTGTACGACCCGCAAATGGGTGGTTAGCATCAACAACGATAATGTCGTCTTCAACAGCCGTTACGATAACAGTACGGTGACCAGCATCAGTGTCAGCACTGAATGCCATACCCGGTTCAACGCCTTCAACACCCTCGAATAACTCAGCAGGTACTTCTTGAACAAGTTCTGGATCATAGATGCCGTAGCCTTGTTCTGGCTGGATAGTTACGTCAAATTCGTTACCTACTGCTAGGCCTTCTAATTCAGCTTCAAGACCAGGAACAAGGTAACCAGAACCCATTAAGAATTCCAGTGGTTGTGAATCACGCGTATCATCGATAAGCTCGCCTTTATCGTCTGTTACTGCGAAGTGTAGTACTACTACTGAGTTTGCTTCAATAAACATATCTATTCTCTTCATTCCTGATTAACTATATATGGTTGTCTTTAAACAAGGCTATTGCTTAAAAACACCAATCATTTGTTCAAAATCGCGGGTGGCGGTACTCACCTCTCCATCGGCTTGCGCTTGGGTATAGCCACAACTGACACATTCAATTGTTTCTACCCCATTAACTTGAAATAGCTGGATCACATCTATTTCATTGCACGTCGGGCATTTAGCGCCGGCGACAAAGCGTTTTTTCTTCCGTTCAACCACTGCAACCTCCCAGTCATTTACGATGTAAGTTAACTTAAATCATCAGCGTATCCTTGCTGATAATTGGTCTATTACCATCGTTTAACTATAAGTGTACTTTATTCTTAGTACAAATTTCAAAGTTTAACATTTTAAACTGCGCATAAATCCGCTAAAATTGCCGCAATTATAGTTACTAATAGCCCTCATATGATCATAGCTAGCGATATTGAACTTCTGCGTGGCGGCAAGCCGCTTATTACGAATACCAGTGCCAAAATCAATCCAGGTCAAAAGGTTGGTTTAGTCGGTAAGAATGGTTGTGGTAAATCCAGCCTATTCGCCCTTATTCGCCATGAAATTAGTTTGGATAACGGTAGCCTAACCTATCCAAGCAGCTGGCAAGTCTCGAGTGTGAAACAGGAAACGCCCGCGCTTGATCGTAGTGCCCATGATTATGTGCTGGATGGCGACACTGAATTCCGTCAATTAGAAGCTGGTCTTGCACAAGCTGAAGCAGCGGATAACGGTAATAAAATTGCAGAGTTCCACGGCAAGCTAGATGCGATTGGTGCTTACAGCATTAACGCCCGTTGCTCTGAACTGTTATCGGGTTTAGGGTTTACAGAAGACAAACAACAACTACCAGTACAGAGTTTCTCGGGTGGTTGGCGTATGCGTTTAAACTTAGCACAGGCACTGCTATGTCGTTCTGACTTATTGCTACTTGATGAGCCAACCAACCACTTGGATTTAGATGCGGTTATTTGGTTAGAAAAATGGTTAAAACAGTACGATGGTACATTAATGCTGATCTCACATGATCGTGATTTCCTCGATGCCATTATTACTAAGATCATTCACGTTGAAGACCAAAAACTAAACGAATACACAGGTGATTACACCTCGTTCGAAAAACAACGTGCCGAGAAACTATCACAACAGCAATCTATGTTTGAAAAGCAACAGCGTGAAGTTGCTCACATGCAAAGCTATATCGATCGTTTCCGCTACAAAGCATCAAAAGCTAAACAAGCACAGAGTCGTATTAAAGCGATGGAGCGTATGGAGCTTATTTCTGCGGCTAATGCCGATTCACAGTTTAGCTTTAGTTTCTTAAAGCCCGAGGCCCTGCCACTACCGTTGTTAACAATGGAAGACGTATGTGCAGGTTATGGCGAAACCTTAATTCTAGATAACATTAAATTGAATCTCGTCCCGGGCAGTCGTATTGGTCTACTCGGTCGTAACGGCGCGGGTAAATCAACACTGATTAAATTATTGTCTGCTGAAATGGAGCCGATTAGAGGCACACTCGAAGTTAACCCTAATTCAAAAGTAGGTTACTTTGCCCAGCACCAATTAGAATTTTTACGCTTAGACGATACGCCACTGCAACACATGGTTCGTCTAGCACCAGACAAAACAGAATTAGAGCTACGTAAATACTTAGGTGGTTTTGGTTTCATCGGTGAAAAAGCGTTAGATATTGTGCGCCCATTCTCGGGTGGTGAAAAAGCACGGTTAGTATTAGCGCTGATCGTATGGCAAAAACCAAATCTATTGCTGCTTGATGAACCAACCAACCACTTGGATTTAGAAATGCGTCACGCGCTGTCAGTCGCCCTGCAAGGCTTCGAAGGCGCAATGGTTGTAGTATCGCATGATCGTCACTTATTACGCTCTACGACCGATGAACTGTATTTGGTACACGATAAGCAGGTATTACCCTTTGATGGTGATCTCGATGATTACCATCGCTGGTTAAGCGAACAACAAAAAGTTGAGAAACAAGCTACACAAGTAGTGAATACAGGCGTCAACAGTGCACAAGCAAAGAAAGATCAAAAGCGTAAAGCCGCTGAACTGCGTAAGTTGACACAGCCAGTACGCAAGCAAATCGAAAAACTAGACAAACAGCTAGAAACCTTAGGCGACAAGTTGACTGCCGTTGAAGCACAACTCAGTGAAACCAGTATTTATGAAGATCAAAACAAAGCCAAGCTAAAAACCGCATTAGGCGAGCAAGCGAAATTTGTTGTGGCGATTGAAGACGCTGAGACCACTTGGATGGACTTGAACGAACAGCTTGAAGAGATGATTGAAGAAAGCGAACACGCTTAACCTATGTAGTAAGTAGAGGCAGATGTTATACCTGCCTCTACTGTCATTACAACGTCACTGATAAAGTCTTACCTAAGCGGCTACTTTCCATAGCTAGTTCAATTAATTTAATATTCAACAACGCTTCTTCTGCTGTTACCGGTGGTTTGGTCTTTAATCGAATCGCATTAGCCATTGTAAGAAAATACTGCTGATAACAACCACGCTCCGTTGTTATTATCTCAGCATCATCAGCGCTATATAGACAACCGTATTGTTCAGCGGTTTCATCAGCCCAGCATGCATCGACAGGTAATACACCCGCAACTAAACGCGCTTCTTGTGGATCTAATCCATATTTTTCATAACTACCTTTCGACCCCTTAACGCTGAAACGTTTATTTGGACCAGCACTGAATAGATCTGCATGCAGGGTTGTCACTTGATTAGGGTAATGCAGTACAAGATTAAAATAATCTACGTTCGTTGAACCCTCTCGCATTATTAAACATTGAGCGGTGATCGCATCTGGCACACCAAACAATGCCAACGCTTGATCAAGCAGATGTGGGCCTAAATCAAATAAAATACCGCCACCATTAGCTGCTTGTTCGCGCCAGCGTTGACGTACTGCAGGCCGGAAACGGTCAAAATGAGATTCAAAACTCTTCAGTTCCCCAATACGATCGTCTTCAATTAATTTTTTAACGGTAAGGAAATCACCATCCCAACGACGATTATGATAAACACTCAGAACAAGCCCTTTCTCGACGGATAATTTGATTAATGCTTCACCATCAGCAATATTGGTGACAAAGGGTTTTTCGAGAACAACATGTTTGTTATTTTCTAAGGCCTGTTTTGCTAAACAAAAATGCACATCATTCGGCGCAGTAATAATAACAAGTTCGGCATCAGAGTTCGTAAGAAGATCATCGGCTGTCGTATAATGAGCTACGGTAGGAAAATCAGTAACAACCGCATCACGCTGGCTACTGCTAATCGCAACTAACTCAAAGTCAGGCAAGCTAGTAATAAAGGGGATATGGAAAGTTTTTGCAGAAAACCCATAGCCGATAACGGCTGTTTTAATCGGTGCTAAAGCCATAGTTATTAACTCTTTATTTATGAAGTAACGGTACGTGTACATCGAATCAAATCGTAATTTAATGTATGTCTATTTGCACGATAAAGTTACACGTGATACCTAAATAAAAAAGTTATAGCAAGAATGTACAGCGGAACTAATCCTATGATAACAAGCCCCGCTTTAAATTATAATGTCTCTCAATGGTTCAAAATAGGCGTTTCCATTGTTCGGTATCGACGAACCACCTTTCTTCATAAATTTTGTCGCCTTCAAATCTGAATAAGACGGATAATGCAGAGAATTCTATCTTATTTGATTTCCACTCAACGATTGAGACAACTTCATTTTTTCCTTCAATCTGACGAAGTTCTGTGATCTCGAAACCAGGTGGAAGTAAGCCTCCCAGCTGGTCTAGCACAGTACGAAACGTCGTCAGCCCTCTCACAATATTCTCCTGTCCCGGCATTATGAATGTAATATCATCCGTGTAATCAGCGACTAAGGTATCAAAATCACCTGCGTCAACGGCATCCCAACCACGCTGTACTATATTAGATAGTTTCATTACGGTTGCCTTCTATATATTTTAATCATTTAACTATAGAAGGTATTTAATCATACTGCTCTAGGCTTTATCAGATAAACAATCTACAAAGGTCGACATACCCAGCATATGCAACTACTTCATCATCACTAAATATGAAATTATGATTTACAACTGTGCTAACCAGCCTTTACTGTAACCTTGATATTGCTTGGTCTGTAATAGCTGTAAATTATCTTTCGCTTGTGCTTTTTTACCTTGTTCAATCTGACTGACGGCTAATAAAAAACGCCATTTGTCAGCCATGAGTAAGGTCTTTTTATCATCGCCCTTAACACCATGAACCAGCAAAGCTGCATACGCTAATTCCGCTTCTGACCAACGTGCTTCTAAATACAATAACTGCGCTTGCTGTTGGTCATGTTTGGCTAACTTAATACCTGCGTCAGCAGCCTGTGCTAAAACAATAAGTGCCATGCTGCGTTCACGCGCCATTAACCACGCATTACTCAAGCCTTTAAAATAAGCGCTATCTTGCTGCAATAATTTATTTTCAGATCCTTCTAAATACACAGCTGCGGCCAATCGAGGCTGTTGTTGCTGTAGATATAGCGAAGCTAATATGCGATAACCTTGAGCGGTGAGAAAACCTCTATTACGGGTGATCGCCAATGTCGATAACGCGGATTTATTCTGCTCTAAAGTCAGGTAGCTATACGCTAATCGTTCCCAATAATCTTTTGCATTAGGGAAGTCCACGACCGCAATTTTAAGGTACTTATTAAGCTGTTTATCCTGATCTAAACGCTGTAACAAAGCTAATAACAATTGCAGGTAAGATTCATTTTTGGGTACTAATTGATAAGCACGTTTTGATGGCGTAAGGGCGGCTGTTAGCTTGTCTTGTAAATAATAGGCTTGCGCTAATAATGCGGCATTACTGGCTTGTTTGGTTGTAGTAATTTTATATTTGGCGCGTTGTTTGTCATCAAGTTTGTCCACCAGCATAAACCAAGCATTAAGGTGCTTTGCGACCACGCTCCACGACTTAGTTGCTTGTCCTTTCGTCGTAACAGCGTCTGCTGCTAATGATGCGGCTAACTGCGCAGCCAGTTGTTGGAATGTCAGTTGTTGCTCAAGTTCGAGCGATAAACCTAATAACTGATTCACCACCTGGTAGCCTTGCTGATAATCTTCCTGCATGAACAGAACTTGCAGCTGTAAATTACTGGCCAGTAATTGACGTTCTATCGAGTGTTCACGCTGCTGCTGGTAAAAATCAGTGATATCTTTAATCAAAATATTGTTAGATTGAACCTTGGCTTTACTTTGCTTATCGTCTTGTGCAGACATTTTAGTAAAGGCTGTTGTTAAGCTAATATAACGACTATATACCGACGCGGGGACTTGCTTCGCGTTTGCGTTAGTCATTGAAAGCAATAACAATAAAAACATCAAGCATAACGAGGTACCAGATAGCAAGGCTGAACAATGCTGTTTCACTCTAATTAAGTTCAAAACCCATTCTCCATTTTTTCCACACCTTAGTACCGATAGGGGCTTTTTCAAACTCCCAACGACGCACCGATTTACGCGATGTTTTAGCAAAGTAACCACGTGGTTTTTCTTCGATAACCTTAATCTCTTCTGCACGACCATCATCATTAATCAAGATATGTAACACCACATACCCTTCAATCCTGAGGCGTTTGGCTTTATACGGATATTGCGGTTCAGTTTTACGTAATATTTTTGCAAAACCAATTTCAGGTTTACCAGTAGTCGCTTGTACTGCAGTCGCCACTACAATGGGCGTGACCTCGGCTTGGGGTTGAATATAACTCGTGACATCAACAAATTGTGGTGAGACATCAAAAGTCGGCACCGCTAACGCTGGTAAGGTTATATTACTGTTTAAATTAATGTTCTGCACATCGAAACTCGGCTGTATCGATTGTGGCAGTGCGACCATATCTTGCTGTGGTTTCGGCTCTGGGATCACCTCTAACTCAGGAGTAATATCCTGCTCTTCCACATTCGAATCAGTGAACTGACGAAAGTTAATCGTGATCGGATCGTTCACTGGCGCTTTATTCCCGCCAATAGTGAGAGAATAAATTAATGCCGCTAAACTAATATTAACCAGTACTGCCAGTACAAGCGCGATTAAACGAAAGCGTTTACTGCCCCGCTGTTGCAACTGCAACATTGTCCACCCCAGCTAATCTAATTTGATCTAATACTTCAATTAAACGACCGGTATCAACCGTGCGATCGGCATTCAACATCACTGAAGTATGATCACCACTACTCAAGGTCTTTACTCGGCTACGCAATTTGCGGATATCAACGGGTTCGCCTTCAATCCAAACGCCATTTTCAGCATCGATAGACACAACTAAACTCACAGACCCTTGCAGATCATTCGTCGCGCCATCGGGACGTTGAATATCAATCGCATTCATTTTATTAAACGATGCAGTCACTAAAAAAAAGATAAGTAAAATAAACACCATATCAATCATAGGTGTTAAATCGACAGTGAGCGTGTCACTATTATTTCGGCTAAATCGCGTTCTCATTTATATCCCTTTAACAACTAATTTTTGGGCCAGATCTAAGGTCAATAAATTCGCCCGTTTGTTCAAACTGTGACAAAAAAACAAACCAGATAACCCCGTGACCAGCCCCGCTAACGTAGTTAATAATGCTTGGGCAATCCCACTGTTAAATAACTCCGATACACCGAGACTGTCAGACAACACGGCAAAATTATCAATCATGCCATCGACTGTGCCCAGTAACCCTAATAAGGGTAAAACCCCGGTTAAGGTTTTAATAAAAATAAGCTTACGAGTGAGCCGACTTTGTAATTCAGAAATAAAACCATCGCGCACCGCGACTGCCAGTAAATGAGATTGGCCTTGCCATTGCACCCATTCACCTTGGTAGTGTTGAGACAATGCAGGATATTGCAATCCATACTGTAAATAGCAGCGGGCAATCGTCCACCACATCACCACAGACAACAACATAATAACCCAAAAGATCACCGATGCATTGCTAAGAAAATCCATAAACCCAGACATACTTACACGTTACCTATCGCTTGCTGCTGATGAGTCATTACTCGAGGCTCTGCTTCATTGGCATATAAGCTGAGACGCTGTTGACGTTGCGCTAATAAACCTGCACTTTGATGTTCTATCACATGTAAGATACTGTCACTTTTACTCATTAATAAACTGTGTAATAACATCAGTGGTACAGCGGCAATCAAACCAAACTTAGTGGTTAACAAAGCTTGAGAAATACCACTTGATAGCACTTGTGGATCGCTGTTGCCATAAGCGGTAATGGCTTGAAATGTTTCAATCATCCCCGCCACAGTACCTAATAACCCGAGCAGTGGTGCGATAGTCGCCAGTACAGCGATCGATCCTAATCCTTTACGACATTCAGGTAATTCAGCCAAAATCGCTTCATCAAGAAAACGCGCTAATTCATCAGTATTACTGTGTTCGTGACGCTCGGCAACACCGATGATACGGCCGAGTGAGTTATTCGTCAGTTTATCTAATTGTTGTTTTTGTAATTCTATTTTCTTCGCTTCGCGCGTCAGAACCAACAGTCGGAATAAACCGATTATCATACCGATAATACCCACAGCGACAATAATGCCACCGACAACACCCGCGTCAGAGAATATCTGCCACCACGCGCTAGTCTGTGCTGCACGTGCTAATAATGCACCATCGGATGGATCAATCAGCGTACTAACAAAACCTTCAGACGGTTGTGAAAATGCAGCAATACGTGCCGCCATATCCGTTGTGGTTGGCGTTAATAATTGATAACTTTCACTGCCAGCTTGGTATAACAATGGACCCTGTGCTGTAAACGCGGTGAAACCTGCGATTTGCGTAACAGCTAAGGTTTTTTTACTACCATCGGCCATAGTCACTAACATATCCGCAGTCGTCACTTTACTGCTCGCGACCATTTGTTCGGTAAACAATAACCATAAGTGTTTAATAGCAACCAGATCCGGTTCGTAGTTTGCTTCACTGTACGGAGACAGTTGTGTTGCACGTCCTGGCAGTGTTGCACTTAATGGACTTTTATTTAATTGACCACGTAGGTCCTGACTGGCACGGCGGAATTCACTGAACACTTTATCCAGATCAGACTTTTCACTATTGGCCAATTTTTGTTTGGCTAAAATCAGTTTGTTATTGCCAGCAATCGTATTTTGTAACTGAGTCATTTTTTGTTGTAACGCTTGGTTACGCTTAGCTTGTTTCGCTAAATTGGCTTTTTGCGTCGCTAAATTACTTTTAAAACGCGTTAACGCTTCATTATCTATTTTGGTTTCTGCCACATTACTTTGCTGAACTTGCTTTAGCAGGTCATCCAGTGGTGTGGCGTTGACGTTGAACATCAACAAACTAGTGGCAATAATAACGGCGTTACAACGTGTAGACAGAGTACTAAGCACAACCCTAAGTAGAGAGATAGTTATAGTCATTATAGCGCCTCCTGCTGTTGCGTCACTGGAACCGTGTGCGCCTTTAATAAAGATGTTTCTAATAAAGGCAGTGCTAATAACGTCGGTACGGTTTTGTTATCCGCGACGTCATAAGCTTGCTTAACTCTGGCTAACCAGCTGGCTGGTAATGTTAACCAAGTACGGCTGCTGTTATCCCAATAGCCTGCATTGTTATGATCTGGCGTCAGGTAATATAAAGCCACCCGACCAACGCGGATAAGCTGTACGGTTTTGTCCGCATCGCTTAATGGCAATTGTGCTTGCCATGTTTCGATGGTGTCGCCATATTCAGTTTCGATTTGGTAAGCTTCGAGTATTCGGCGATATTTATCCGCAACACTGATATTAGGGTTATTTAATAAACGATTGAGTTCAGCTAAACGTAATTGACGTTCTTGCCATAAGAAAGGGATATCTTGTTCGACAAACAGGGCCAGTACTTGCACCATTTCTTGCATTAACGGGGTCAGTTCCATCCGCGTTTCACGGACATTCGCCATGTTCTTTTCTAAACCGATTAATAATTGCTGCTGTTGCGAGACCTGCTTGTCTAACTGTGCTGTATAAGCGGTCAATACTGCATTTTCACGTAACAAAGCGCGGTATTCACTGACTGTTTCACTGGTTTTGTCATCGAGATCAGCAATATTCTCCTGAGTACGTTGTGCTTGCGCCTGTGATTGCTGCTTGCTATCAATAATATTATCAAGCTCGCTCGTTGCGGGTGCGGCCTGAGCAGGCATCATTAATGTACCTGCAAGTAACCCAATTGACCAAATTGCTGAATAGTTCATGTTATTCCACTACGACTAAATATGAAGTAAGAGTTAGAGAATTATAAATAGAAAAATCTAAATGAGAATCATTGTATTTAAGATGACTGTATTTAGCAAACAATTAGAATAAATATGTTAATATTAGGCAAATTATTGGTAGATACAACGTAGAGCTCAATTATGATTATTCCATATCAACAAATAGATAAGAATACGCTAAATACATTAATCGAACATTTCGTACTACGAGAAGGTACTGATTATGGCCCCCTCGAGATGTCAATGTCAGAAAAAGTATGTCAAGTAACCAAACAACTTGAAAGCGGTGATGTGGTCATCGTTTACTCTGAATTACATGATAGCGTGAACATCCTAGCCAAGAGCGAAGTTCTTAAAAATCCACAATAATCGTGCAAATTTTATACTTGATCTGAAAGCATTAACCTCGTATAACATAGCTCTATTTCCTTAAATTCAACTAGTTGGTCGATCAAATGTCAGCAAAACATCCTATCATTGCTGTGACAGGTTCATCAGGCGCTGGTACATCTACCACTAGCTTGGCCTTTGCACACATGTTCCAGCAAGAAAACATCAAAGCGTCTTTTATCGAAGGCGACAGTTTTCATCGTTATACCCGTCCCGAAATGGATGTGGCAATCCGCAAAGCCCGTGAACAAGGTCGGCATATCAGCTATTTTGGCCCTGAGGCCAATGATTTTGAGTTACTGGAAAGCTTTTTTCAAGACTATGGGCGTGAGGGCAGCGGTAAATACCGTCGTTACCTGCACTCGTTTGACGAAGCCGTGCCGTATAACTTAATGCCGGGTACATTTACCCCTTGGCAAGATATCGAAACGGGGACTGATCTTTTATTCTATGAAGGTCTACACGGCGGGGTAGCAACCAAAAACAATGACGTAGCTAAACATGTTGACCTGTTGATCGGCATGGTGCCAATCGTCAACTTGGAGTGGATCCAAAAATTAGTCCGAGACACTGAAGATCGTGGTCACTCTCGTGAAGCGGTAACAGATTCTATCGTGCGCTCAATGGACGATTACATTAACTTTATTACTCCACAGTTTTCACGCACCCACATTAACTTTCAGCGTGTGCCGTTAGTCGATACCTCAAACCCATTTAGTGCGACAACGATCCCAACCTTGGATGAAAGTTTGGTGGTGATCCGTTTCCAAAGCGTAAAGAATGTCGATTTCCCTTATTTGCTAACCATGATCGATGGCTCGTTTATTTCTGGTATCAATACCTTGGTTGTACCTGGCGGAAAAATGGCACTGGCGATGGAGCTTATCTGTGCGCCATTAATTCGTCAGCTATTAGTTGAAGGTAAAATTAGCTAATTCAAAAATTAATTTGTTCAGTGATTAAATACAAAAAGGGAGACGCTGACTAACAGCATCTCCCTTTTGTTTATCTGGGCTTATTAGCCTAAATGTCCGTGATTAAAGCGCCAAAAACACGCTAATAAATAGCGGTGATGACAGGCTTAAAATAAAACCACTAACAATGGCAAGCGGTACATAACCATTTCCACCTGATTTTTGGATCATTGGCAAGGTAAAGTCCATTGCCGTCGCCCCCGCATAACCAATTGCAGTGGATGGGTATAAACGAATCAATGATGGAATGATTAAAATAGCCACCAGCTCACGGCCTAAATCAATAATAAACGCCGCACCACCAAATACTGGCGATAAGCCATCTGTAATCAAAATACCCGATAACGAATACCAACCGAAACCCGATGCCAAGGCCAAACCATTCGTTAACGGTATCTCGAGTAACAAGGCTGCAGCCAACCCACCAACCCAAGAACTCAGTATCATCACTACCGCAATTTTGATACCCCAAGTATTAAGTAAAATTTCGCGTAATTGCATTCCACTATTACGTAATTGACAACCGATAAACAGTAACAGCAATACCAATGCGCCTTCACTGATTGCATCAATCTCAATCAGTTCTGAAGAAACAAATAAACCCAATATAAAACCAGCAGCAATAACACAAATTAACTGTAGTGATTCTAAAATAAGATGCCATTTACTTAATGACTCCCCTTCTCCCGCTATCGTTTTCGTTAAACGTTTATCCAGTCCCCACAATGCCATTAAGTTCGCGATTGACACACAACTGAGCACCGTAAAACTGTATAATCCGATATTCTGGATATTTTGCGAAAAATTATCCAGATGCGATAAGCTAATTCCCATCAAAAACAAGATCACGTAGATCATTTTATTGGTGCAAACATTAATCCAATGAATATGTTTAGCTTGTTTTAATTCGACAAGATAGCCCAGTACCAAGGGTATGATAACAATGAGAAAACCTGAATACATCTTAAAATCAGTCCTACAAATAATTAAGCGATAACACTAACCGCGTTGAGCTCTGTGGTTAATAAATCAAACTGTGTATTATTATTAATTAACAAACAAACACGCTCACCTTGCTGCTTACGCACTTGCGCTTGCACAACAAAATCATCACTCAGTACAGGATAGCGTTCGGCATCTCGACGGCATAGTTCAACAAAGTCAGCAATATGGTCATCACTGTCCTCGTCGTATAAAATAACATCCGCTTGCTGCATTAAACGCAAGGCTCTTAAACGTAATAAGTCCGTTTCGTCAGGCAGTTGGATTAAATAAATATCACCGTCAACGTCGGTATTTGGCGTGTTTAATTGTAAATCAAACTCTTGTTGTAGTTGCACGGTATCAGTGGCCAGTGTCACGGCTTTAGAGCTGAAAAAACGTTCCCAAAAACGACGTCTTTCTGTCACGCTACTAAACTGCTGCTTGACCCGCTCACGTTGCTCTCCGGCAAATGTACCCAGTTGACCCAGAGTTTCAGGTAATAAGGCTTCAAGTTTTTCACGTAAATAGCGGATCAGTACAGGCGAAGTCCCACCACTTGAGATGGCAATTTGTAATGGCGAGCGGTCGATAATCGAAGGGGTAATGAATTCACACAGTTCAGGTTGATCAGCCACATTGACTAATAAGTTACGTTCACAACAATCTTGCCATACTTGTTTATTAAGCAAAGTATCATCCGTTGTTACCCATACCATCACATAATCAAGGAGATAGTTGCAGTTATAGCCGTCAATAATCACTGTTATTTTGGCATTATCACGATAGCGTTGCAGCGTATCGTTTAAACGTGGGGATAACACAGTTACCTTGGCACCGGCACTCAACAACAAGTCAACTTTTCGACTTGCGACTTCTCCGCCGCCAACAACCAGCACGTTTTTATTATTTACATCCATAAAAATTGGCAAATACTGCATGTGACATCCATTTAAAAGTGCATAAACAGCCGTTAGTATACGGTGCAACCTGCTGATAGTCATCAACATCACGACCATTGAAAATAATTAATTTAGTGGCACAGAAAATGCTTGTATTTGAATCTAAGAAGAATTACATAAATAATGTCATACGTCAGACAATTTTTTGACAGCAGTTATTAGTAGAGGCTTGATCATGCATGAACTGAAGCAGTATATTCAAAATTACAAACAGATAAACATTACCACCACTTGGTTACTGCTTGCTGCAGCATTAGTATTATTACTGCCAACCACTGCACTATCGGTGTCTGGGTTAGAACAATGGGTGACGGAATACCGTGGTTACATCTCTATTATTGTCATTTCAGGCATTGCTTATTTTATCGCGCTGTTACTTGTTCAAGCTGGCCAATCAGTGCTTGAGAAACAAAGTGAAACAGATATGATGAAGAAAATAACCAAAATGGTTAAAATAATGAATACCTCCGAGCAAGCAGTGATCCGCGAATTCATTTTTCAAAAGAAAGATATTATTTCACTACCTTTAGAAGTCGCTTCTGTTGCCAATTTAATCGAACACTGCATTTTAGTACCCGCCCTAAACAGTCAAGAAATCATCGGTACGGGCAGCAAAATCAAACTGTGTATCAATATTAAGGCCCGTGCTTTACTCGATCACAAAGCGTTAGGTTTTCCAGCAGGAAAAATGACCGAACAACAAGCACAAGCCCTTAAAGCAGCACGTCCAGCATTTGCAAAAGAGTTTTACGTACGCCACTAATATTAATCCTGATGCAAACCCAACCAGTCTCTAATCATGATCTTACACAGCAAAGTACATAACTTAGTGTACTTTGCATTGATAAAGTACATAACTTTGTATACTTTGTATTGATACCGAATAATAATTATCCCGTCTTTTTACAATTCTCTATTCAGATTACCACCATAAACGAGTAAACTAGCCCAAAGTAATTCTATTTGACGTTCATCGCTAATCATAGCGCTGGATAGTAAGAGGTAATCCGTGTCAATTAAATTTATCGCATCTTCAAAACTACCTACACCTTTTGGTACTTTCACAATGCACGGCTTCGAAGACTCAGAGACAGGCAAAGAACATGTGGCGCTAACTTATGGTGAGTTAGCTAAAGATGGAGTCATACTAGGACGTATCCATTCAGAATGTTTAACGGGTGACGCCTTGTTTAGTTTGCGCTGTGATTGTGGCTTCCAGCTTGAAACCGCAATGAAAAATATCACCGAAGCAGGTTCTGGTTTTATTCTGTATTTACGTCAAGAAGGTCGTGGTATTGGTCTATTAAACAAGATCCGTGCCTATAATTTACAAGACTCTGGTGCCAATACAGTTGAAGCAAATGAAAAGTTAGGCTTTGCTGCCGATTTACGTAATTATGCCATGTGTAAACCTATGTTAGATCACCTTGGTGTTAATAAAGTAAAGCTAATGACCAACAACCCGAAAAAATTAGCGGCGATGGAAGAATACGGCGTGAATATAGTGGCTCGTCAGCCATTACAAGTGGGTAAGAATATGCACAATGAACATTATTTGAAAACCAAAGCCGACAAGCTTGGCCATATGATGACTGAAGAGCATTTCAAAGAAGATTAAGACAAGCCAAATCTATAAATAATAACAGCAGCCACTCGCTGCTGTTATTACTTTTCACACAGCTTCTAGCTCCAGAAATAAACTCACTCCGAAATAACAACTCGAAGCCAAAGCACTAAACTAAAGTCTTAAATTAAAGCTCGCCAGTACGCTCCGCTAAATAACCTTCGTAATCAGGCACAGCATGTTCGTATTTACTACTAGTATGAATCGAGTCAATAATGAAATCAGCCGTTGCAGGATTGGTCGCAACTGGAATATTCCATACTGCGGCTAAACGTAATAATGCTTTTACATCCGGATCATGCGGTACAGCGTTCATTGGATCCCAGAAAAAGATCATCATATCAATCTCCCCTTCGGCAATCAGTGCACCAAGCTGTTGATCACCGCCCATAGGACCGCTCAACAGTGCTTTAACGGGTAGCTCAACATGTTTAGTTAATAAGGTGGCAGTCGTGCCAGTACCGAATAAATGGTGCTTTTGGAGAATATCAGCACGTGCTTTTGACCAAGCAATCAAATCTGATTTCATGTGATCATGGGCTACAAGCGCGATACGTTTGTTAGCTGCCATACAACGGGTAATTTTTTGCATCAGTGACCTACTTTTAATTTACAAATGATAACTTAAGATACAAGTTTACAAATGATAACTCAGAACAATAAGACTGATGATACTACTAAATAAACGGACTTACACTGATAGGAGTCCCATATCAGGCACTCAAATGCGTACCTGATATGATTATTCATATTATGCTAACGATTAATGGTCGCCGCCACCGAGTTCTAGCAAGATTGCATTACCACCCACAGCAGTAATATTAATGGTACGTGTACGCTCGGTAATAAAGCGTAAGATAAAGTGATCATCTGTGACGTAAGCCAATGCACTGCCACTCACTTCAGCCACTAACTGCGCCAATAAACCATCTCGAGCAGACAAAGTACGGTTAATCGTTTGCGCGGTTTTTTCATCCCCTGTAAACGCAACACCAGCTACTTTTGAAGATTCAATCAGTGCTGTTAACTGAGTTTCCTCAGCGCCCTGTACGACAAGTTCTGGAATACCCGCAGCGTGCAGTGTATTAAGTAACACAAATTGCAATGCTTGCTGCGCTTGCGGTAATGCCAATACCAAAGTATTACCCGCTAATAACGCCGCACTCACATGACCCACAATGGCATTAATGCTGCAACTTTGCTCGGAGTCTGTTGCTGCGACAATAAATAAACCACGCCCGGCACTGTAAAGTTCGTTCACTTCACCTGTTGGCCCAGGCATTAATTTTTCATCGCCCAATAACGTAATTGCTTGGTGTTTTTGATATTTAGCCATTTCACCCGCAAGTTTACCTAATGCGGCTTCTTGACTAATGATCTCAACCCATTTTGCAATCAACTCAGCACGGGCAATGACACCCAGCTCATTCCAGCTCTGCCACGCACAAAGGCCGGTTTCAATCAGATGCTGCGTCTGAACTAATTTTTTTTCTACAACCATGGTTTAACTCCTTAATTTACAATGACGCAGCTTAAGCGCTAACAACTTGCTTAGTGAAACGATATAGATAATGTGGACCACCCGCTTTTGGACCCGTACCTGATAAACCTTGACCACCGAATGGCTGTACACCAACAACAGCACCAACTTGGTCACGGTTAATGTAACAGTTACCCACTCTTATTTGGCGTTCGATATCAGTATAAGTACGTTCATTACGACTGTGGATCCCCATCGTTAAACCAAAGCCTGTTGCATTAATCTCAGCAATCACATTGTTTAAATCAGCGGCTTTATAACGCACGATATGTAAAATAGGACCGAACTGTTCGTTCTCTAGTTGATTAATGCTGTTAATTTCAAATGCGATTGGCGCAATAAAGTCACCAAAGTTACATTCGTCAGTCAGACTTACTTCACCGACTAGTTTGCTTGTCGCACGCATTTTATCAATGTGCGCTTGCAGTTTGTTCTTAGCAAGTAAATCAATCACCGGACCCACATCGGTATGATGATGTTGCGGTAGACCAATATGTAGCTCTTGCATTGCACCTTGGATCAAGCTAGTAATGCGGTCAGCAATATCTTCTTGCACAAACAATACACGTAGTGCTGAACAACGTTGACCCGCAGAAGCAAACGCAGAGCGCATCACATCACGAACCACTTGTTCTGGTAGTGCTGTACTGTCGACGATCATGGTATTTTGACCACCCGTTTCAGCAATCAGCGTCGCTACGTTAGTATCACGCTTAGCTAATGCACGGTTAATGACTTGCGCCGTTTCTGTTGAACCTGTGAATACTACACCAGCGATACGCTCGTCAGATGTCAGCAGAGAACCAACCGCAGCACCACCACCAGGCAATAAGTGCACAGCTTCTTTAGGCAGACCTGCTTCTAACATTAATTCCATGGTACGCGCCGCAATCAAACTGGTTTGTTCTGCTGGTTTAGCGATAACAGTATTACCCGCCACCAATGCAGCCGCAACTTGACCAAGGAAAATAGCGAGTGGGAAGTTCCAAGGACTGATACAAACAAACACACCTTGTCCCTGACGTGTTACTTGTTGAGCAATACCATCAAAACGTACTTGGTTTTTTGCTACCGAGAAGTTTTCAATGGCTTGCATTGCGTAGTAACGACAGAAATCAACCGCTTCACGCACTTCATCTAAGCTGTCGTGAATCGTTTTACCGGCTTCTTTATGACATAACGCCACTAATTCAGCTAAGTTCGCTTCCAGTAAATCAGCTATTTTATTTAAACATGCTGCACGTTCAGCCACCGGAACGGCTGACCATGTTGGGAAATAATCCGCAGCGGTATCTAACGCTGTTGTGACTTCTGCTGGTGTTGACCACAATACTTGGCCAACGTGGATACGGCGGTCGTAAGGGGCGCTTACAGGTTTCGCATTGTCTAATTCCGTCGTGATCACTTGACCATTAACCACAGGGGCAGCTTGCCATGTTTTTTGCATTTGCAAGCTAAGCTCAGTATTAAACGGCGTAACTTCACTAATAATATCAACATTAATGTTGCATGAATTTTTACGTCCAGCAAAGATCTTACTCGGTAACGGGATCAAGCTGTTATGTAGTGTCGGACGGCTGTCGAGGGTATCAACCGGATGCTCAGTTAACTCTGCAATAGGGCAATCAGCATCAACCAAACGGTGTACAAACGAGCTGTTTGCACCATTTTCTAATAAACGGCGAACCAAGTATGGCAACAAATCTTTATGGCTACCCACTGGTGCGTAGATACGTACATCAACACCATAGATTTCTAATGCGTGGTTATATAGCGCATCCCCCATGCCGTGTAAACGTTGGAATTCATATTCTTGATGCTCAGCCATCGTCGCAATTGCTGACACAGTGTGCGCATTGTGGCTCGCAAATTGTGGATAGATACAACCACGAATCTGCTCACTTAACAAGAAACGTGCACACGCTAAATAGGCAACGTCTGTTGCTTCTTTCCGAGTATAAACAGGGTAAGCATCATAACCATTTTGTTGTGATAATTTAAGTTCAGTATCCCAATAAGCACCTTTCACTAAACGTAGTGGGATCACATCGCCCTGCTCTTTTGCTAATGCGGCGAGCCAAATTAATGTCGGTAGTGCACGCTTAGAGTAAGCTTGCACTACGATACCGAATTTACCCCAACCTTGCAGTCTCGGGTGACGGTACAGTTTTTCAAATAATGCGAGTGATAATTCTAAACGGTCCGCTTCTTCCGCATCGATAGTAATACCCACATCCAAATCACGCGCACGCAGCAGTAATTCTAATACTGTATCGTGCATTTCAGTCATCACACGTGCTTCGTTAGCTACTTCATAACGCGGGTGCAATGCAGATAGTTTAATTGATACTGTTGGTGCAGCCGTTTTGTCATTGCCATATTTATTGCTACCAACCGATTCTACGGCTTTAATGTAATCATTAAAATATTTCTTAGCATCTGCGGTTGTTAATGCCGACTCACCTAACATATCAAATGAATAAGTGAAGCCTTTATCACGCGATGGACGGCCATTTTTTTGTGCTTCAGCAATGTTACGACCCAATACAAATTGGTGTCCCATGATCTTCATGGCTTGATTCATCGCTTGGCGAATAATAGGTTCGGATACTTTATTCACTAATCGGCTAATGGTACTGCTCGCCGACTTAGTGTCTTTGCGATCCATGCTGACCACTTTACCTGTCAGTAATAGTCCCCAAGTGGATGCATTCACAAATGTAGAATCCGAATTTTTTAGATGTGATTTCCAATCTGCGACGCTTAATTTGTCACGGATTAATGCATCTGCCGTTGCCGCATCCGGAATACGCATCAATGCTTCTGCAAGACACATCAACAAGATACCTTCTTTGGTATCTAGGCTGTACTCCAGTAACAAGGCATCAATCATTTGGATGGCTTGTTTATCAGCGCGCACGCGTTCAATTAACACAGTTGCATTGGTGGTGATCTGAGATTTTTCTTCTGCAGATGGGCGTGCCATTGGTAACAATTCTGCTAACCATTTTGACTCATCAACCATATACAAAGGAGATATTAACTGCCAAAGTTCATCCAATGGACGGTCGATAAACGACGGAGAAAGTGCATCTAACGCTTTAAACATACCAGGGTCCTCTTAACTTACAAAATTTAATGCTGCAAGAGTGTTACATTAAAGATACAAAAATAGTATGAGTTAGTTATCAGATCTAGAAATAAAATGCGTTTTATATAAAATAATGAGTATTTCACTTCAGTTTATGCGGAAATTTCAGCCCAAATGCCATATAAAAATCATAACACTGGTGATTACGGCAGTCGTTGCAAGGATAGAAGGTGGCGACTAACAAGACAAGCCGTGACTAATAAGAATATTTTCACCGCCCAGATAGGGGCAAAATATATCGCTAATAGCATCGCAATCCACATACTGAAAAGTGAACTCAATAGCTGTTTTTTACTGATGCCTTTACGCAATAAATAATTGGTTAAGTACGGCCCTAGATAGCGATGGTTAAACAACCACAACTGTAACTTTCGTGAAGAACGACTAAAACACGCCGCCGCTAACAATAAAAATGGCACTGTCGGTAATAAAGGTAGAAATATACCCAGCACACCAAGCGTAACAGCAAGGCAGCCAGCACACAGCAATAATGCCCGCCATGGCTGCGAGACTAAAAAGTTTTCAGCAACTATTGGTTCACTAACCATATCGCCCGACTCAATTGCAGTTGGCTTTGTCGAAGGTTTATTCATCATCGTTTCTTGTCACCATTTTTAATCCGCATTATCACCACTATATGTTATATCCAAGTTACTTCAAAATACTAGTTTGGGTATACACCCATTCATTACAATCATTTACTATTACGACAATACCTCATCATTAATCAATACGGTTATTTTAATAATAGAAATGCAGGAAAACGGATCTGTTTTACCACGATATACAAACGCATAGAGACGATTAATACCATACACGTCAACGCAGCCAATGTTATATTGACTTGCAAGTGAACCAATAATATATACAGGCAACAGCCTAAAATAACCGGGCTTGCGTACAGTTCGGTATTATTAAACAAGGTTTGGCGGTGAGCCAGAATATCCCGTAATACACCACCAAAGATCGCAGTGACGATGCCCATTGATACCGAAACATAAGCCGCGTAACCAGCACTGTATAATTGTTGGGTGACTAATATCGAGAATAGCGATACACCGATAGTATCAAACATAATAATGAGTTTGTTGAGGCTATTCTTACGGATATGGGTAATGCTGAAAAAACCGATAATAGCACTCGACAACGCGGTCCAAAAATAACTGGGATCGCGGATCCAAAATATCATATCAACTGACAAAATAAGATCACGTAATGTGCCGCCGCCTAATGCCGTGATCCAACCTAGCATCATGATGCTAACAATATCTTTACCACGATTAGACTCGACCAATACCCCACTGAGCGCAAACGCAATAATACATATCATTTCTAGGCTATAGACCAACATTTGCAACTCCTTGTCGCACTAAACTTACTACTTGAATATATATACCCAAACTACCTCAGTATGCGTCTTGAGGTGGCTTGGATATATACCAAGCTAGCAGTCTACCCAGTGACTTCATTCGTTGGCAACCATAACGGCAACTATTTTTGTCAAATTGCGCGATTTGTTCATCCTGGCAATCATCGATTCTAATGGCCAAAACAACAAAACCCCAGCAGGCTGGGGTTTTGTAATAACAAGATATATGAAGTAGCTTGGACCTAAAACAAAAATGCCGAGACTAGTATGAGGTCAGCATCTTGAGAATCGACTCATCAACATCATTAATATACATACCCTCACCATAGATCCAACCCCAAGGAGCAAAATACTCAGAGTAGGAAATTTTTTCCTGCTCTTCATGTGAAACTTTAGAATAAGCATAATAATGAGAATAACCCCCATTCGCTCTCGTTATCGCTTCGGTATGTAAAAGCTGATAGAGCTTTACACCTTTAATATCCTTGATCTCTTTGACATTCTGATTACGCAACACAGAACGGTTAATGGATTCAAGTAAGAGATAATCATCCCTAAACACAAAAATGTAATTATCATTGTCTTTATTGATTTGATGTATTTTCTTAATAGCCTGCGATTGAGCGTCTAATAATTCTAATTTACCATCAAGATATAGCTGATAATAATCGTTAATAATTGAACTAATGGAATTAATGCGGGGTACTAATGCACATCGACGCTGATCGATGACATTATTTCGAATATATAAAAAATAATTGATATTGAATGCAATGAATAGCACAGATAGACTGCCTGCTATTAATAATAATTTTTTTTCTAGTGATATTTTTTTTAACATTAATAAACTTAATGAACATCCACATCCTTATTAGTTCAACCTTTTGCTACGACTGATTTTCTCAATCATACAGCACAACAATATAAATCTAAACAATAATCAAACGAAAGGTTATACCTGCCGCTAAACTGTTGAATAGCAGCGTATTATTCTAAATAAACCCCTTGATATTTAAAATACCAGCCTATTAAAGTAACTATTTATTGTCGCCGCAGTGTCATAAAACTGTCATAAAAAACAACAATAGCTGTCACAAAATAGACATAATATAACGGCGAACTCACTCACCTGTCTAGGAAGATAGAGATAATGAAAACGTTGCTAACCAGTACTACATTAATCGCAAGTTTGATGACAACGGCCGTTAATGCCAGTGACAATCTTGATTCAATTATTGTCGCTGCAAAAAAAGAAGGCGCTGTATACAGTGTCGGCATGCCAGATAGCTGGGCGAACTGGAAAGATACTTGGGTTGATCTAAAGAATATCTATGGCTTAAAACACCAAGATACTGATATGAGTTCAGCACAAGAAGTTGCAAAATTTGCAGCCGAAAAACACAATGCAACCGCAGATATCGGTGATGTCGGCTTTGCTTTTGCGCGTATAGCAGTGAAACAAGGCGTAACACAAACGTATAAACCAAGCACATGGGATAGCATACCCAACTGGGCTAAAGATAAAGATGGTCACTGGGCACTTGCTTATACTGGCACCATCTCATTTATCTCGAATAATAACTTAGTAAAAAACCCGCCTAAATCATGGGACGATATCTTAAAAGGTGATTACAGAGTCACAGTCGGTGACGTAGGCGTCGCATCACAAGCAAATAATGCAGTCCTGGCTGCTGCATTTGCCCTAGGTGGTAGTGAAAAAAATCTGAAACCTGCGATTAAATTTTTCGCCGAATTAGCAAAGCAAGGTCGCTTATCATTTAATAACCCTGTAGTCGCTAATCTTGAAAAAGGCGAAGTTGAAGTAGGTATCCTTTGGGACTTTAATGCGCTGAGCTATCGCGATAAAATTGATCGTAGCCGTTTCACGGTATCGATTCCACAAGATGGTTCCGTTATCTCTGGTTACACGACCATCATTAATAAATATGCCAAAAATCCAAATGCAGCAAAACTTGCGCGTGAATACATCTTCAGTGATCGAGGCCAAATCAATTTAGCTGAAGGCTACGCACGTCCAATTCGTAACAATGTGAGTTTACCAGCGTCAATCCAAGCGAAACTATTACCCGATGAGCAATACACCAATGTTCACCCAGTAACAGACTTTAAGGCTTGGGGAAAAAGCGCGCGTAAATTACCACGTCAGTGGCAAGAAAACGTACTGCTCCATGTTAAATAGCAAAAACCATATAAAACAACGAGAATTCAATGAACAATAAAGTCATACTTGTTGTTCTCGATGGTCTTAATCATCAAGTAGCCCATGAGTGCATGGGTTACTTGAATGCATTAATCGAACAAGATCGAGCGACACTTTATCCGATTATCAGCGAGCTACCATCAATGTCGCGCCCGCTGTATGAATGTTTATTAACAGGCGTTACACCAGCACAAAGTGGCATAGTAAATAATGATATTGTTCGTCTATCCCACCATAGCAGTGTATTTAGTTTAGCTAAACAAGCCTCTCTCACCACTGCAGCTGCCGCTTACCATTGGATGAGCGAGCTATATAACATCGCACCTTACAATGCCGTGCGCGATCGCTTTACCCAAGACCCAAGTTTGAATATTCAACATGGTTGCTTCTATCATCTGGATCATTACCCTGATGAAATGTTGTTTTTGGACGCAGAAAATCTACGCCAACAGCACCAGCCTGATTTCTTGCTAATCCACCCGATGAACATCGATGATGCGGGGCATAAATTTGGACTGGACTCGAGCCAATACCGTAATTCAGCGCGTCGCGCAGATATAATTTTGTCTAACTATGTGGATGTTTGGTTACAAGCGGGCTACCAGATCATGATCACCAGTGATCATGGCATGAACAATGATAAATCACATGGCGGCATCTTACCTGAAGAACGCGCAGTGCCTTTGTTTGTGATCGGTGAACATTTTAGCCACCAGCCTACGACAATGAAACAAACAGATATTTGCGGCAATGTTTGCCAATTATTGGGATTAACCGACCATGACAAATCCTACAATCAGGATCTATTAATAAAAAAACCTGAGCGAGTAATCAAACAATCGAGCTCGATTAATCAAACAGTCCAAGAGTGTAAATAAGTCTATGAACACTGCTTCTGTCCCAGTTACACAAGTAACAACCACAAAGCCAAACCATAAGCGTTTGGCATTAACGAAGTTCAAGCCTGCATTAATCTTACTGCCGTTTGCACTGTTATTTTTTATGTTCCAAATAGCCCCAATGTTATGGGTACTGGTCAACAGTTTCATTTATGAAGAAACGTTCAGCTTCGAGAATTACCTGGAAATCTTTGATTCTGCGTTTATCTTACAAGGGTTTACTAATAGTCTCTGGTTATCCATTACGTCTAGCTTAGTCGCGATTATCATTGCTGCGTGCTTCGTATCATCACTGCGCCGCTTTGATTCTTGGTTACGTGATTGGATCATTTCGTTTACCAATATGACAGCTAACTTTAGCGGTGTGCCTCTGGCCTTCGCTTTTATTATCATTCTCGGTTTTAACGGGGCGCTGACATTATTACTGAAAAAATACGGTATTATTGACGACTTTAATTTATATGGTCAATGGGGACTGCTGGCCCTTTATATCTATTTTCAAGTACCGCTCGCCGTGCTGCTACTCTACCCTGCATTTGATGCATTGAGCGACGATTGGCAAGCGGCATCCGCATTACTGGGCGCTAAAACATGGCAATTCTGGCGTTACATCGCCCTACCAGTACTTTCACCAGCATTATTGGGGACCTTTATTATTTTGATTGCCAATGCAATGGGAGCATATGCCAGTGTTTATGCGCTAACGTCTGGTAACTACAATGTCATCACCGTACGTATTGCCAGTTTAGTGTCGGGCGATATTTTTCTAGAACCGAATCTAGCTGCCGCCATTTCGGTCTTACTCATCTTATTGCTGGCGTTTATTACCATCATTAACCAAATGCTTATTGGCCGGAGTTATCATGCAAAACGCTAATTCTTCGTCGTTTCATAAATTGATTGTCTATGGCACAGTGACGTTATTATTCATCCCTATCCTTGCGACGTTTATTTATTCTATTTCCTCTAGTTGGGGGGCGACGATTTTACCCGATGGTTTGACTTTCGATTGGTATAGTCAGTTATGGCAAGATCCGCGCTTTATTGCCGCATTTGGTCGCTCACTGTTTATCTGTATTAGCGCCTTAATATTAAGCAGTGTATTGATCATTCCAGCCATCTTTGTGGTGTTTTACTATTTCCCTAAGTTAAACGGGCTGATGAATGTACTGATCTTATTACCCTTTGCTGTACCGCCAGTGGTATCGTCGGTAGGTTTACTGCAAATATATGCTGATAGTTCAATACAAATTGTCGGTACGCCGTGGATCTTGATTGGTACTTATTTCACTATTGCGCTGCCATTTATGTATCGCGCTATCGCTAACAGCTTTGAAGCGATTAATTTGGCAGACCTAATGGATGCCGCACACTTACTTGGTGCGAGTACAACACAAGCATTCTTTATGGTTGTTTTACCTAATTTGAAGAAAGGGCTATTTGCCTCACTGTTTTTATCTTTCTCGTTCTTATTAGGTGAATTCGTATTTTCGAATATTCTGGTGGGGACACGTTATGAAACCCTGCAAATATATTTATATAACATGCGTCAAACCAGTGGTCACTTCACCTCCGCGTTAGTGATGACTTACTTTGCCTTTATTTTTCTTTTCACTTGGTTGGCTAGCCGTATTAACCGAGGAGCTCCATCATGAGTTTTGTTACTGTAAAAAACCTACAAAAAAGCTTTGGTAGTAATACCGTATTTTCAGATATTAACTTCAATATCAAGCAAGGTGAATTTGTTACCTTACTCGGCCCCAGTGGTTGTGGTAAATCAACCTTGTTACGCAGTCTTGCAGGTCTAAATAACGTCGACGCTGGTGAAATATGGGTTGGTGAACAGAATATTACCCATTTAGCCCCACAAAAAAGAGACATCGGCATGGTGTTTCAATCTTATGCTTTATTCCCGAATATGACGGTAGCAAATAACATCGCCTTCGGTTTAAAAATGAAGAAACTGAGCAAAGATGAAATAAACAAGCAAGTGGCACGAGTGATTGAACTAGTCGAGCTAAAAGGCAAAGAACACCAGCATCCACATCAACTATCAGGTGGTCAAAAGCAGCGTGTCGCGCTGGCAAGAGCATTAGTAGTACAACCAAAAATATTGCTACTTGATGAGCCACTTTCGGCGTTGGATGCCCGTATCCGTAAACATTTACGTCAACAAATTTGTGACATTCAAAAAGAGCTTAACCTCACAACCGTCTTTGTTACCCACGATCAAGAAGAAGCTATGACCATGTCTGATCGTATCTTTTTGATGAATGAAGGGGCGATAGTACAACAAGGCAGTGCCGAGCAAATATACACCCAACCACACAATGAATTTGTAGCCGGGTTCATGGGGAATTATAATTTATTGTCTGCGCAACAGGCGCAAGATGTACTTAATATGAAAATTAATGGCAAACTGGCGATTCGCCCAGAATCAATTTATGTCCGCGAAGCGGGTCGTGATTATGGTGAACATATTTCTGAACCGACTCAGGGCATCATTAAAAACCACCAATTATTGGGCAATGTAATCCGCTATCAAGTGGCTGTGAAAGGCTGTGATATTACCGTCGATTTACTCAATCGTTCATCAGAGCGACTATTCGAGACGGGCTCACAACTCGAGTTACTGTTTAATTTAAATGAATTACAACAAGTAGGTTAAGGGAGTGAATACCATGAGCCAACCATTATATATTTTTGACCTGGATGAAACCCTCATTGGTGCTGATAGCGCGATATTATGGCATCAATTTTTGGTGACCAAAGGGATAATTACCGACCCTGGTTTTTTAGAAGAAGACCAACGTTTAATGGCGTTGTATTCAGCTGGCGAACTTGATATGCCTGAATACCTTAATTTTTCGATAGCGCCCCTTGCGCAGCTTCCTAAAGAAGAAGTCGATAGATTAGTTGATGAATGTGTAGAGAAGCACATTATGCCAACGGTATTTCCGCAAGCACTACAATTGTTAACACAGCTTAAGCAGGACAATATTACCACGGTATTGATCTCGGCGACGGTCAGCTTCATTGTTAAAAAAGTAGCCAAACGACTCGGTATCCCCCATGCGATGGGCATAGATCTGTTAGTTGAAAATGGCTGTTATTCGGCGAATATTATGGGTGTACCCAGTTACCGAGAAGGTAAAGTCACACGCTTAGAATCCTGGTTGGCAGAGCAAAGCGAGAGCTTTACTGATACTTATTTTTATACTGATTCAATTAACGATCTGCCTTTATGTTTATTCAGTCAATACCCGCATGTTGTTAACCCATGCCCACAATTAGCTCGTTATGCTGAAACACAACACTGGCCGAAATTAACTTGGTCACCGTTAACTTAGAATCATTAACTGAGACATAAAAACGAGCTTAACCACAGCACAAGCCTTCATAAATAGCGCACAAAAAGCCTGACGATTCACACCGTCAGGCTTTTTCGTATTTATTACCATTAACTAGGCAGTATCACTGACCTTAATAAGCGTTAAAAACGAGGATAAAGTGCCGCGTTCTTACCCGTGACTTTACCTACTGGGAATGAGAAGTAAATAACGCGTCGTACTACCGATGCGTACTGACTAAAGAAACTCCCCGTATTGTAAGCAATTCCATATTTAGCCGCAATAACTTGCACTTCTTTCGACATGGCCACATAACGATGTGCGGGCACTTCAGGAAATAAATGGTGTTCTACCTGACAGCTCAAGTGGCCCGTTAAAATATGGAACCATCGAGGCCCTGTTAAGTTTGCCGAGCCTAAAATCTGACGATAATACCAATGGCCACGAGACTCATCTTCACATTCTTTCTCCGTGAAAGTATATACTTCGGTAGGAAAGTGTCCGCAGAAAATAATCGTTGAAGTCCAAAAGTTACGCAGTAAATTAGCACATAGGTTACCTAATAGTACCATCACAAAAAACGGTCCGGCTAAGATTGGAAAGATAACGTAATCTTTTAAAATTTGGCGTGTTGATTTGCTGTAAAATATTTTCTTTAATTGCTCGATATCAACATGTGACGCACGACCTTCTTTTCTTTTACCAAAGAATACTCGCTCGCCCGCCATTTCATGGAATGCGATACCCCATTGAAATAACGTACTTAACACAAGGTACGTACCAAATTGCCATAAGTTACGTAAACGCCAAGAAAAATCATCACTTAAACGTAATAACCCGTAACCGAAATCACGGTCTTTACCGATAATATTGGTATAAGTATGGTGTTCATAATTATGAACACGCTTCCACGATTCTGAACTACACGCATTATCCCATTCAAATGTTTGTGAGTTAAGCGTCGGATCATTCATCCAATCATATTGACCATGCAATACGTTATGACCAATTTCCATATTATCTAAAATCTTCGACGCGCTTAATAACAGCACACCGACACCCCAGAAGTATAAAGACATAAAGCCCAGTACGAGACAGATACGCCCAGAAATTTCTAGCGTACGTTGTAGGCGTACAATCTTTTTAATATAACGTTCATCGGCACTACCCACTTGCTTCATGGCACTTGCTTTCACACCATCAAGATCTATCGCCAGTTGCTCTAACTGCTCTTCATTTAACTTTGCCATTACGCTCTCCCTATAAATTAATAACGACGTCAGTCACTGGCACACTGATACAAGCTTGAATATCTTCTTCGCCAGTATCTGAATATGTTTTAGTCTGGCTGTTATAAACCACACCACTTACTTTCTTACACTTACACTCTTGGCAAATACCAATACGACAACCATATTTCGCGGGGACATAATTATCCTCGGCAATGGTTAATAGTGTTTGCTGATTGTCTTCATTCACAACTATGTCTTTACTGGTAGTCGCAAATGAAATCTTACGCGCGACATTTAAATCGACATGACTGAAACTGGCGAGACCAAATTGCTCAAGGTACAATGCATTCTGAGGAAGTCCCATCTCGAGTAATAATGCTTGCGTGCTATCCATCATGCTATTGGGACCACAGATATATACATCACAGCGCGCTAAGTCTGTTGTAACCGCCTTGATATGCGTTTGAGAACAATGGCCATCACGTTCACTCTGTAATAACGTCAGCGTAAAGTTAGCGTGTTCAACCTCTAGCAATACAAGGCTTTCTCTCAGCGCATGCTGATTAGCTCGAGCATAATAAAGCAGGGTAAAATTGATCGTCGGGTTATTCACGACATGTGATAACAGCAAGCTGTGAAAAGGGGTAATACCGCTGCCACCAGCAATGAATATTACCTCTTTCCTTGTTTGAACATTTCGGTTTTGTGGTACCGCTGTATTTAATACAAAGGCACCTTTGGCAGGAGAAATACCGAATAGATCTCCTTTTTCGACAGCACTTTCCAACCAAGGCGTGATCCGCCCTTCAAATTGCTTCTTAATTGTTAAAGTGATGGTTTTATCTTGCTGTAACTGCGATACAGGCGAAGAAATGGTAAAAGGGCGTTTAACATAACTGCCATTTTTCTTTACTTGCAACTCAACATATTGACCAGCCTTAAATGAAAAAGGTTGTTCGTTCACCTTGCCTGATATCGCTAATGTTAATGAATACATGTCATTATTTTCAGTCTTGATTCCCACGACGCTTGCCGCGTGCATATCACCCATAACTACCGCAATTGGCTTGGTTGAAAATGGGGCGAAGTAAGCCTTGAATGTATCGTTATTAAATAACGTTAGCGACAATTTATTGGTTAGTTCATTAAGCATATAGCACTCTCCCTAAAAGTTAAACAGAGCTTACAGGTGTACACTAGAATGATCTATCAGTATTTGAAAAACATTCTAACTTTAAACGATATAAATTTAATCAAGTAAAAACAACGACTTATTACGTGACAGGTGGTTACAAAACAGAAAGAGATATGAACAAGTGTTAACTAAGTTCATTTACAATTACATTTTTATTACAGTTTTATATGATAATCATGAAAAAAAACCTGTGGTTAAAATAAACAAAATGATCAAAAGTATATAAAAAACGAATTAACCAGTGAAAACCAACCCCTTAATTTAAGTGATATTCAACATCATTAAATCTAATTCTTACACGCTAAATTTTGTCATCTTCTTCAGGTATTGTCCGCAGCCACTAACCCTGAAGACGATGGTAAATACTATGCTAAAAATGCTCGCAACTATGCCCCCGAATTTACTGCTACTACTTGCGATTATTTTTGAAGTGATTGCCACATCCCTGCTACCAAAAACCCAACAGTTTAGTCAGCCATTCATGAGTGTGATCGTGCTTATCTGCTATGCATTGGCATTTTTCTTACTGTCTATTACCATCAAATCAGTGCCGATTGGTGTGGCTTACGCGATTTGGTGTGGCGCAGGAATTGTGCTTGTGACCATAATTAGTTGGTTATGGTATGGCCAACAACTCGATTGGGTAGCCATTATAGGGATAAGCTTAATCTTACTTGGAAGTGTCATAATTAACATGTTTTCTACTACAATAAGCCACTGATTAAGGTGATTACATTAAATAAAGTCAGAGTTAATAGTGATATTAATTTCACATTACAGGCTTTTTTAATATTACTGTCATACAAATCCATTACTTTAACCATTTATTTGTTAAGGCAATGTATGCTTCCTCCACAACGTGCACTTTTGGCTTTCGAAGCCGTATCTCGGTTAGGCTCGATTGGTGCTGCATCGCGTGAACTCCACGTAACGCAAGCGGCGGTCAGCCAACAGCTAAAAAGCCTTGAACAATTTCTCAATTGCACTTTATTTATTCGTAATCAACGTGGCGTAACCTTAACCCAAGCTGCGCAGCAGTATCTGCCAGTTGTAGCCGGATCATTGCAACATCTAAAGCTGCAAACACAAATATTATTCGGAGCACAACAATCCGATGTACTACGTATTAAGGCCAACACCTCTATTGGTCATAATTGGTTAATCCCCAAACTGGCTGATTTCAGTAACAAGTTTTCTTTCATTAAATTAGATTTGACCTTAGTCGATTGGCCATCACGCCAACCTTGCAGTGAAGCGGATGTTGAGATCACCAATGGTTTTATTGACAGCGAGGACACCCAAGTCGAACGCCTATGCCAAGAGCAATGGTTGATGGTATGCAGTCCCGCATTCCAACAGCAGCATCTTGATGCACTAGCCAACAAAGATATTTCGCAACTGCCCGCTATTCAAGTTAAGGGTTATGAAGAAAGTTGGATGCAATGGCTGTGTCATCATGATATCGCGCCCGAGCCACCAAATATTCAACTCGAAATAAGTAATTCACTTCATGGTTTAGAAGCCGCGAAGCAAGGTATTGGCTTAATGCTGGTGCGCTCGCTAGTGGCAAAAAAAGCGCTCACGTCAGGTGAGCTCGTCTTAGCACTGAATGGCAGTATGCCGTCCGATTCGGGGCACTACGTCATCACTGCCAATAAACGCAGCGCCAAAGTTAATTTCTTTTGCGATTGGCTACACCAACAAGATATCGATAGCGCGATGCAGGCTATTTTTTCTAATGCATAATCGATTTAAGCATCACATTTTCTTATGCCTGACGATGGAAAATATGATGATGACACAACCAAATTTGTCACAGTGCCAACCTATGATGTTCACATACAGTTAAGGAAAAGCTTTATTATGAAGATTAAATCGAACGCACTATCGGAAAAACTAAAGGTACTGTTATTTATCGCACCTTTATTGATCCCGCTATTCGCCTTTTGGATTGTGCCATTTGGCTGGAGCATCTATATCAGCTTTACTGACTGGGATTATATCTCGCCAGAATATAGCTATGTAGGTTTAGAAAACTATCAATACATGTTTGAAGATAGTTACTTTATGGATGCATTAAATAATACCTTTGTGTTTGCGCTGGGAGTGGTGATTCCAACGGTAGTGTTAGGGTTGGCGTTTGCTTTATTACTGCATAAAAATTTCCGTGGTAGCCAACTTTACCGTGCGGTTATCTTCTCACCTTGGATCACACCAACCGTCGCTGTATCAATCGTCTGGTCATGGGTATTCGAAACTAAATCAGGGTTAGCAAACTTACTGCTGGGTAAATTAGGGTTTGAGCCTATCCCTTGGTTAGAAAGCGGTGATACAGCCATGATAGTGGTGATTATCGTTACCGTGTGGCAAGCCGTTGGTTGGACTATGTTATTTTTCATCAGTGCGTTAAACAAGATCCCTGAATCACTCTATGAAGCCTCATTAATTGATGGTTGTAGCCCATGGACACGTTTTATAAAGATCACCCTACCGTTAATTTCGCCAACCACTTTCTTTCTAATCATTGTCAACATGATCAACGCGGTACAAGCATTTGATCAATTTCAAATCCTGACGCAAGGCGGTCCAAGTGGCAGCACCCGTACCTTGTTATATCTATTCTATCAACAAGCATTTGAACAATACGATATGGGCCCTGCGGCGGCAACCTCATTAATCATTTTACTGATCACGGGTGTCTTAACACTGGTTAACACCGAGATGGGTAAACGTTGGATATATTACTAAGGAAAAGACGGATGACAACTCGATCCATCGATTTACCTCTGGCTAACGACCAAACAGGTAAACATAAAAAGACCATAGCAGTACAAGTATCAACGGCAAACATACCGGCTAAAGCAGTATTAAAACCCACGGGTTTGGCACTGCTAAAACATGGCTTCTTAACCATTTCTGGTTTAATCATGGTTTTCCCATTTGTTTGGATGTTATCAGGTTCGATGAAGTCTAATGATGAAATATTCAGTAACCCACTTAATATTTTACCAGAGCAATTTCGTTGGGAAACATTTGTTGAAACATTTAACAGTGCTCCCTTTGGCTTGTACATCATGAACAGTTTTACGGTGGCGTTATTCACCACACTGATCGTGATGATTAACTCGGCAATGTTTGCATATGCCATTACCCAGTTCAAATTTAAATCACAAACCGCACTCTATTTTGTGGTCATGGCTTGTTATATGTTGCCGGGGGCTGTGACGTATATCCCGTCGTATATCACCTTGGCGAATATGGGGTTACTCGATAGTCATACCGGGTTGATTATCTCTAATGCCGCGAGTGTGTTCGGTGTATTTTATCTACGCCAAGTATTTTTAAAAGTGCATCCATCACTGATTGAAGCGGCGCGGATCGATGGAGCTGGAGAAGTTAAAATTCTCTGGGCGATCGTGCTACCACAGTGCAAAGCAGCCTTAGCTACCTTGTTCTTGATTACCTTTATTACTAACTACAACAGCTATATGTGGCCAAGTCTATTAATCACGTCGCAAGACCTTAACTTGATTGCGACGGGTATTAGACAATTTTTTATTGCCGAAGGTAACTACGGCTTAAATTGGTCACAGATCATGGCAGCAAGTACCATCGCTGTACTACCGCTGTTGATTTTATTCATTATTTGTCAAAAAACAATTTTGTCCGGCATTGCCGATAACGGTGTAAAAGAGTAAATAAATATGAAACTGAAAACATTAGCAATTGTATGTTCTAGCTACGCAATGGGAGCAGTCGCTTTCGCCAGCAGCGCAATGGCGAAAACCGAAGTGGACTTTTGGTATTCTGGTGGCACAAAACCACAACAATTAATGACTACGCTGATCGCTGAATTTAATAGCAGTCAGGATGAATATGTGATTAAAAGTGCCTTGCAAGGCAACTACGACGAAACCTACCAGAAGCTACAAGCAGGGTTGGCGTCAAAAACAGCACCTGAATTTGTATTACTTTATTCTAGTCAAGCACAAATGATGGCAAAACGTAATTTGGTTCGTGATATCCGTCCTTATATGGACAGCACATTCAATTTTAATGATTTTCTTGGCGCCTTCCGTCAACAAGTGACAGCACCAGATGGCCTAGTTTATGGCTTACCCGCTTACGGCACGACCCAGATATTCTACTACAACAAACGAGTACTGGCTGAGCACGGCTTTACTGAAAAAGACCTGAGTACTTGGCAAGGTGTCGCAAAAGTGTCTGCAGCAGTAAGTAAAAAAGACGCCAAAGGCAACACCACTTTTTATGGCTGGGAGCCAATGTGGGGTGAAGATAACTTAATCGATGCGGCGTACTCTAACGGCGGCAAAGTGATCAGTGATGACGGGAAAACTATTTTAATTAACTCTCCAGAATGGATAACAGTATGGGATAGTTTCCGTCAATGGATCCATGAAGATGAAACGATGCGTATTCATCACGGTGGTCAAGGTTGGGAATACTGGTACAAAACCATTGATGACGTGATGAAAGATCGTGCATTAGGCTATACCGGCTCATCAGGCGATCAAGGAGATCTTGATTTCACTAAACTTGGCGCTACCACGCAACCAGGTTGGGGTAATAACCCTGCGGCACCACAAGCTGGCGCAGTGAGTTTTGTCATGCCAAAAGGCACAAATGATAAAGCATCAAAAGGCGCATTTGAGTTCATGAAATATTATACCAATGCTGAAAATACGGCACGTTGGTCAATGCTAACAGGTTATATTCCAGCTCGAGAAAGTGTCAAACAAGTCCCTGCATATCAAGATTATACGGCGAAAAATCCACAAGCATTAATTCCGTTAAAACAAGCTAGTTTTGCCAGTCAAAACTTTTTTGACCCAACGAAAGGCAAGATCACTGATGCGCTATCGATTGCTGCAGATCAGATTTTAATCGAAAACATACCAGCCGAAAAAGCATTAAAACAAGCAGCTAAACGTGCACAACGTGCATTAGATCGTGCTAATCGTTAAGCATGATAAAACGGGTGATGAGTGCGCAGCATTCATCACCAGTACAACTAATAGCAACAAGGATTTACCATGTTGAATTTTACTGGTGAGTTGGTCTTTGGCCATCGCGTTTTGAATTTTAATGTTAACGCCAATATTAACACCCTCACCCTTACTGCAACGACAGTAAAGAAAGGCTTTTTATATGCCTATCTGTATGACAGTAAGCAACAGTTACGTGCAAATTTGTTATTTGAGAAAGCCAACAAAACGTTAATTTTGACATCGAAATCGGCTTCACTTGGTGGTATTTCAGGTCATTTACCTCCTGGCGATTGGCAACTACATTTGTATAATCTTGAAGGTGAAACCAGAACGCCAAAAGCCATGCGCTATGCGATTGATGTTGAATTAAGTGAGCATATTAACCCCGAATATAGCAGTCATGAGAAATTGTTAGCAACGCAAACGCATGCTTGTTTGATTGCCGATAAAAACGCTCCGCTTGATCACAGCATTCATTTTGATTACAACCACAGTAAAAATAATAACGCCGCTTGGTATCGTGGTGATTTACATGCCCATACGCAATTATCAGATGGGAATAATACCCTCGCCGCAGCAACGCAAATAGCCCAGCAACAAGCGCTCGATTTCTTTTTTCTCACCGAGCACAATATTTGTCACCCTGCGCTGCCCATGTGTGAACATACATTAATATTACCTGCGATTGAGGTCACCACAGACCAAGGTCATTTTAATGTGCACGGCCCGCGCCGCACCCTTAATATGTTTAATGCCACTTATTCCAGCGCGGCCTTGATTGAACAGGGGCTTAGCCTGGTTGCACAAGATGAAGGTAATATCAGTATTAATCACCCAGCGATGAAACCTTGGCACTGGCATTACGAAAATATCGCACTAAAAAAAGTAAATACCTTTGAGGTCTGCTGTGACCCTACATGGTCAACATCACCCAAAGCCACTGAAGATGCACTAATCCTATTAACGCACATATGGAACAGCGGCCATCGTATCGCAGCCGTTGGTGGCAGTGACTCACACTTAGAACCCCATGAACGCAACGCCAATGCGACAGAACCATCTGTCTATGGTGATCCAAGTACATTTGTCTATGCCGATACCTTATCGGGTAACGGTATTTTACAAGGCCTACGCCAAGGTAATGTTTATCTAGAGCGCCAATGTGGGTTGGTTTTTCAACTTAATTCTGGTGCAGTCTTACCAGGTCAAGATGTCGGCACAAATATAGTCGATTATCGCCTGGCTGTGACAGATACCAGCACGAGCTATTATGCAGAATGTATCGCTGACGGCAATGTGATAAAACGCATTAAACTCACGACCAAAAATATCCATTTTCAAGTGGATATGAGCACATATGCCTGGCTACGTATTGATATTCGCCGAGGTCAATTAGATAACCTTACAGCGTCTGAGTTTGAGGGCGTCATAAACCCGATTTATAACGGTACACAAGCCATCTTTAGCCAGCCTTTAGTTGGTACTTGGGGCGAACTAATGGAGTTAATAAATAATGGAAATTAAAGGTTTACTGTTCGATAAAGACGGAACGTTACTGGAGTTTCATCAAATGTGGTTACACGTCGCGCAAGGCGCAGCGGGAGACACATTAGCGGCCTACGCAGCTGAGAATAATCATGACGTTGATAACGTCGCATTATTAGCGGCAATAGGGGTACACGGTGCTGATGTTGATAATCACGGTTTACTTGCATCAAATCCCGTCGAAGATACGGCTGACGCTTGGTATCAATTATTACAGCTAAGCAGTGATAAGGCTCAGTTCAGCTACACGGTAAAACAGCTGTTCAATAAACAAGTTGAAGATAACCCAGCGCTGATCCAAGCACTACCCGGTATTAAAGCAAAGCTGCTTAACCTAAAACAACAAGGCTTTAAACTCGGCATCGCCACTGCAGATACAAAAGACGCCACTATCTACAGTTTAATACAGGCTAAGTTACACGACCTATTCGACTTTGTTGGTTATTCCGATGGTGATATTGCCCCCAAGCCAGCACCCGCGTTATTGAATGCTTTTTGTGGACACTGCGATTTAGTACCACAACAAGTGATCATGTTTGGCGATACCGTTTCTGATATGAAATTTGGCCGTAATGCAGGCGCGAGCACCATTGGTGTTTTAACTGGCACTGCAACCGAAGATGAACTACGGCCTTACGCTGATAAAGTTCTGTATTCAGTTGCCGACTTTAATACCGATTTATTAATGACGATTGCTCACAGTTAATCTCGACGAATAACTAATAACTAATAACTAATAACTAATAACTAATAACTAATAATTAATACGGAAATCACATGGCTGAAGTAATACTACGTCAAGTAGAGAAAATTTATCCAAATGGGTTTAAAGCCGTTCATGGTATCGACCTCACTATTAATGAAGGTGAGTTTATGGTGTTTGTTGGCCCTTCTGGTTGTGCTAAATCCACCACATTGCGCATGATTGCAGGGTTAGAAGACATCAGCAATGGCGAGATCATGATTGGTAACAAGTGTGTAAATCATTTACCGCCCAAAGACCGTGGCATTTCAATGGTATTTCAAAATTACGCGTTATACCCGCATATGTCTGTTTATGAGAATATGGCCTTTGGTTTAAAACAACAAAAAATCAATAAACGCGAAATAGAACGCCGCATTAGTGATGCAGCAGAAACATTAGAAATTACCCACCTACTCGACAATAAACCCGGTGAAATGTCGGGAGGGCAACGTCAACGAGTAGCGCTAGGTCGAGCAATGGTACGTAAACCGGATGTATTTTTATTTGACGAACCGCTGTCAAATTTGGATGCTAAATTACGCGTTTCCACCCGCATTAGTATCGCCCAGTTACACCAGGATTTGAAAGCCGAAGGTCAAAATGCAACGATGATTTACGTGACCCATGATCAAGTCGAAGCCATGACGCTCGGTGATCGTATTTGCGTGCTGGACCAAGGTCAAATCATGCAAGTTGATACGCCTATGAACTTGTATCATTATCCAGCCAATAAGTTTGTTGCTGGCTTTATTGGTTCTCCCGCGATGAACTTGATCCACGCGACACTTTCTCAAGAAAATAACCTTACGTATGTACAATTAGATAACGGTTCACAATTCGTATTACCAGTGGATAAAGCCGAAAAAGTAGCACATAAAATAGGTCAAAAAGTGTGGTTGGGACTGCGGCCTGAACACATATCAGTGATAACACCTTCAAAAGAAAATATATCAGAGCCACAACAAAATGTTGAACTGACTTACATTAAAGTCGTGGAATCGATGGGCAATGAAGTTTATCTTTACTGTGTATTAGGACAAGAGCAGATTATTTCTCGCTGTCATTTCGACCCAAAGAACAATATTCAACATAGTGAAAGTCACTATATGCATTTCGATATGACGCACTGCCATTTATTCGATGTCGATAGTGAATTAGCATTGCTTAATTAGAATTGAGTTAACTGTACTTTTGTTAATATGCAATAAAATATAGGTTATAAAAAAAGAGAAATACAAATAATGTATTTCTCTTTTTATCTTTTGAATTTCGTTTATTCAACATCATAATAAGACAGCTACAAGACTGTCACACGATGTAATTTACGCGGGCTATCGGCATAATCAATGACCGCATAATGCTGAGTACTACGGTTGTCCCAAATCGCCAATGAATTTGACTGCCACTTAAAACGAACCTGATATTCGGGCTGTCTTGCCATCGTAAATAATTTAGCTAATAACATATTACTGTCATCACGGTTCATTCCAATTATATAGCGGGTGAACTGCTCGTTAATAAATAATATTTCTTCATTAGTATCAGGATTACGCGTTATCACAGGGTGTGATACAGGCGGATTTTGTGCCGATACTGCAATCACCTCTTTTTGCCAGTCCTCGGTGATCTCACTTTCTTCTATACCATCAAAGGCAAATAACGCATGCATAGCAGATAGCTCTCGCAGCAATACTTTATCTTGTTCAGGTAAATCCCGAAATACAGCGCTCATCGAACACCACAAGGTATCACCACCATAGGCTGGCACATGCTGAGCGTGAAGGATAGAAGCTTTAGAAGGTTGCTGTCGCCAAGTTAAATCCGTATGCCAAAAACTTTCTAATGGTGGTTTACCACTCACGGTTTCAATAACACTGACTTGTGGCGCTTGCTCTACATGAGGAAAAAAAGGATGTATAGGCTCTAACTCCCCAAAGCGCGCAGCAATGATTAAATGTTGTTGCGGTGAAAAAACTTGATCACGGAAAAAAATTACTTGGTGAGTAAACCAAGCTTGATAAACTGTTTCAAAGACCGTGTCATTACAATTGACAAGATCAACATGGTGGATCAAAGCACCAATGTTGGGAGTAAGTAACTCAATCCTCACTATTATTCTTCACCAGTCTTGATAATAGCTATATTAGTCGCAACTTGGCTATGCTTTTCAACGTCTATAGTGGCGTCAGCTGCAACAATATCTAAGTCCGAAATCGTCTCATTTATTGCTAAGTTATCGCTCTCTGTCAGCGCCGCGTTCACCTTTTCTGTTAAGGCAATAATTAACTGTGCTTGCTCATCATTAAGAGATTGTTGCTGCTCCAACTTATTATGTAGTGCATCATTAAAATATGTAATTTGTTCAACATAGGTGAGGCTCGAAATATCTTCTGAAAATAAATTAAATGCCGCAGTTGATAGTGCATCGCGATAACGTAACGCGATCTTTTCACTTTCAGAATGATTGATACTATTGATCCACTTCACTTCAGTTGTTACGCTATTGGCGCGACGTAAATCGTTCTCAACTTTAGCCACGATATTTTCGATGATATTTTTGTTTCGCGTAGAAAACATAATTGCATCATTTAACTGTTGCAGGCTCTGTTGTATTTTCGCATACGTTTGCGGGATCAAGTTTTGATCCATTTTTTTCATTTTCTTTACCAATGGCGTGTAATAATTACTTTTAACAATTCGGATTTCGAGCTGTAATAAACGTGCTTGCACTGTCGAACTGCGTTTTTCATAACCGTCAGTTGAGCCATCATCTTCAATATCAGCAATTAAATCGGCCGTACTTTCGTTAATGTCATTTAACGAATTTTGCCATTGACCATGAACTTGTGGTGACAAATATTCAATGTCAGCTAACTGCTGTGCTAAAAATACCGATACCAGCTGTTTAATACGTACGGCTTTATCTAGTGCTTCTTGCGCTTCTTCAATTTTATCGATTACTTTACTTTCCGAAGGACCACCAAAAAAACCTTGATCATTGGGATCAAATCTAGCGACCAGCGTACGCATTGCTCGAACATCGGAATTTACATCTCTCCAGCTGTCGGGAGCAAAATAAACATAGTTCTGCTCTTTTGCCGCTTGATATTGCTGCTCAATATGTTCAGCGAGCCCTTTGACTTTTATTATCGCTAGCGCAGACTCATCCATGACTTCGACATCATTGGTATTATGAACATTTTGTTGCGTTGATTCCGTCGACGCACAACCTGATAATTCAGCAGCCGATATAATGATCGCCGCAAACAGGGTTTTATTCATTTAGTTCATCCAATACTTTATGTTGTCAAAACCTCAATACTACCGAACACGCAGCAAGGTAACAATACAAAAACATTAAATGTGTGCCAGTGATACAATTTAACCACTATTCCCTTATTATTCCCTTACATATCTCTTATAGCCTCTTACAGCCTCTTACATATCTCTACAGCCTTTTACAACATGTCCCCCTACCATTGTGTTCTAATTTAGATAATTATTTCAATTAGATGAAAATGGATGAATAAATGAATAAGACTGATGTGATAAGCAAGGCTGGAAAGCCCGGATATACAGGATTAACGCGAATTATCAAAGCCACCGGATATTCATGGCAAGGCTTACGAGCTGCATTCAAATACGAGTCGGCAATTAGACAAGAATTGCTCTTACTGATGATTTTCACGCCTATTGCCCTGTTATTAGACGTAAGCCATGTTGATAAAATACTGCTCGTTGCATCATTAGTACTCGTGCTTATTGTTGAGTTATTAAATTCGGCCATTGAAGCGGTTGTTGATCGCATCGGCACAGAACATCACGAATTAAGTGGTCGCGCTAAAGACATAGGCTCAGCAGCCGTGTTTGTTAGCTTGTGCTTAGCAATATTCATTTGGTTTATGATAGTGATGTAATAACAATGAAGAGATACATTAATGAGATATAGGTAGATATGCCAAGAGTTGTTTGTTGTAATTGATGGCCCAATTGGGGCCATCAATTACGGCTAACTGAATAGTTTATACTAGCCGCCTTCTAACTAACGCTAACATACCTAAAGCAAGTAAAGTAATCCAATTAATAGCGCCGCCACTACCAGCAGAACTTCTATTAGTCGCATTACCATCAGGTCTAGTAGACTCTCCTGTAGACTCGCTAAATGCCGAGTGAGTTAAATTACTGATAGTAATTCGGTCATCGCCATACGAATTATATGAAGATTTTCTATACTCAAACACAACTGTATTATTATCTCTAGGTAAACCTATAGTAAACTCATCAGCCTTAACACCACTCACCTCGTCATATAAATGGCCATTAATATATATGTTAAAATAATCATAATACCGTTGGATTGAGACATCGACATTGAAAGATAACTCCCCAGCAGCTAATCCCGTAATCGCTAATTGCGCGAACTCATTGTAACCCAACACTGGAGATTCAATTGAGCTACCATTGTTAAACCATGAGTTTTTAGAAGAATATATACCACTGTTCGAAACAGAAACCATATTACTAACATCAGTAGGCGCAGTTTCAATACCGAGATATGATACCTTTAGATCGAGGTTAGGTGCTTGCAGAAGATCTGTAAGCATACTGACCGATACCTCTCCAAAACTTTCTCTGGCATTGTAATTAATCGTAACCGCACAGCTATCATTAGCAGCTATCACGTTACAAGTATTCGTAGTTATTGAAGCATCATAGGGCAGCACCTGAATTCCTGACGTGCTAATCATTTGTGCTGTATTATTTTGGATAGTGAAAGTATGCGAATTAGCACCTAAATGCTTAGCCCCCACAAACTCTGACTGACGGTAACTGAATCCTTGCATTTTTCCTGCAATCCAATCTGAGAAATGGCTTACATTAGCATAAACACCATAATTTCCGGCTTCTGCACACCCATAACCCCAACTCACAATACCAAGTTGTTCATAACCATTAGCACTGGCAACAACGATTGGCCCACCACTGTCACCCTGACAAGAATCATAACCACCATTAACATACCCGGCACAAAATGCATTATCTTTTGATCCGACATCATCTGGACATAGCGCTTGTTCGACTAGCGGTACATCAACTTGGTATAGCTCATTATCAAATTTTATGTTATCTGGCCTTGGGTCTTGATCTCCCCACCCCATCACAGTTAACATTTTACCTACTGCTAGGTTGTTACGTAAACTCCTATCAGCCAAATTAACGGCTGTATAGTTTACCTCGCGCTCAAGTTCTAAAATAGCAATGTCATTACCATCCGATGCATCAGGGTAGTTTTCGTGAACATAAACTTCTTTAACACTATATCTATGTGCAGCAACATCACTCTGAGTTAGATCTGAAATACCAATAACGGCATCAAGATCTTGCCCTTCTTTGCTGTCGACACAATGCGCAGCAGTTAATATATAGCGCCCACCTAAAAAGCTAGCCCCACAAAACTGGCCGCTATATACATCCCTATTTTTAGAGACTAAAGCCACCATAAATGGCCAGCTTCCACTGCCACTTTTTTCTCCATTAATAATTTTTGGATCCATGTTTTCTGCAGCATGAACCTGACTTAGCGATAGGGGCGCTAAAATTAACAATAAAAGTATTTTATTTAAATGCATTACCTAGTCCTTGGCTTATCCATTAACCATTGATTATATTAATAATTTCCGATAATACATTAGATTAGTGAAAATACTCTAACGAAACAGCAATATTTCAACCTAGACAGAAAAAAAACATGTATATATATGATTATCATCTCGTTTTATGATAGAAGCTGACCTTTGATTATCTACACCAATCCTCTTTATATTGATGTAATAACGCTTCAAACTCTTTAGCGGGCACTGGTTTACTGTAAAAATAACCTTGGCCATATTCACAATGCATTGACCTCAAATAATCCGCATGCCATTGGTCTTCAATTCCCTCTGCAACCACCTTTAAGTTAAGTGCTTTCGCCATCGCAATGATCGCATTGACCAGCTCACGATCAGAGTCACTTTCATGCATATTTTGCAAAAAAGCGCGGTCTATTTTTAATTTATCAAAGGGGAATTTTTGTAAATAACTCAGTGCCGAATAACCCGTACCAAAATCATCAATCGAGAGCTGCATACCCATTGCTTGCAGTTTATTAAGTAAGGAGACTACTTCGTCGTTGTGATTGAACAGCAAGCTTTCGGTGATCTCAATATCCAATTTATGCGCAGGTAAACCAGATTGCATTAATCCAGCGTTGATTTGCTCGAATAGCTTATCGCAATGTCTAAATTGCACACTCGAAAAGTTAATGGCGATATGTAACGGCCTGATCTTTTGCCATTCAGCAGCCTGCATACAAGCTTTATTTATCGCAAATTCACCGAGTAAGTGTATTA
>Ga0209291_1000349_pt1 | contig 44833 bp, 36 predicted proteins | sample GOMGulsemesocosm_FD_184633 | JGI IMG/M metagenome (GOLD analysis project Ga0209291, IMG submission 184633) | Methane-oxidizing microbial communities from mesocosms in the Gulf of Mexico - GOM9B Gulf of Mexico (SPAdes) (version 2) | ecosystem: Environmental > Aquatic > Marine > Cold seeps...
ACGAAATGCATAGGCATCAAGATTATTGGAGTAATCCAGAAGAGTTTGATCCAGATCGTTTTCAATCGGATAACAAAAAAGAATATTCGGCTAGTTATTTTCCGTTTGGGGCAGGGCCAAGAATGTGTATAGGAAATAATTTTGCGATGTATGAAATGATTCTAACTCTAGCTGAAGTGGTTAAGGATTACGAACTAGAACCAGTGAGTGAAATAGAAATTAATCCCTTAATAACGTTGAAACCTAAATCGGCAATTATTCTTTTTAAGAAGTTATAATGATTAGTCATAAAGTAATAATGATTTATAAATTAGTCCTATAAGTTTTTATTATTTTTGAACGCTAAATATGAGTTTAAAAGAAAAATACACACAAATGATAAAAACCGAAGCATTGCGCCTCGGTTTTTTGTCTTGTGGTATTTCTAAAGCAGATTTTTTAGAAGAGGAAGCTCCAAAATTAGAGGCGTGGCTTAAAAATGATTTTCATGGCGAAATGAAATACATGGAAAATCATTTTGACAAACGATTAGATCCTCGATTGCTAGTTGATGATGCAAAATCAGTAATATCTTTAAGCTATAATTATTATCCAGAAGAATTGCAGCAAGATGATTCATACAAGATTGCAAAATATGCTTACGGCCAAGATTACCATCATGTAATAAAAGGGAAATTAAAAGAGTTGTCGATTTTTATTCAAGAAAAAATTGGCAATGTTCAAGGAAGAGCTTTTGTAGATTCTGCTCCGGTAATGGAACGTGCTTGGGCAAAAAAATCAGGAATAGGCTGGGAAGGAAAACATTCATTAATACTTCAAAAACAACAAGGGTCATTCTTTTTCTTGTCCGAATTAGTGATTGACTTGGAATTGGATTATGATACACCAATGACTGATCATTGTGGAACCTGTACAAAGTGTATTGATGCTTGTCCAACGGAAGCTATTCTGCTCAATAATACAGTTGATGGTAGCAAATGTATTTCTTACTTTACGATTGAGTTAAAAGAAAGTATTCCTAATGACTTTAAAGGAAAATTTGATGATTGGATGTTTGGTTGCGATATCTGTCAGGATGTGTGTCCTTGGAATCGTTTTTCAAAACCACATAATGAGCCGTTGTTTACGCCTAAGTCAGAATTGTTAAATATGACAAAGAAAGACTGGGAAGAAATAACAGAAGAAGTATTTGGTAAGGTCTTTCAGAAATCAGCTGTAAAACGAACCAAGTTTTCTGGATTACAACGTAATATTTCTTTTCTTAAATAATAAACTCATGAAACAACCATTACTATAACTTTAATCACTTTGGAAAGGTTGTATTGGTGTTATAAGTGACTCTTGAAAAACAATAAAAATAAACACATGAAAACTTTCATAATTGAAACATAGGTATAACTTTGTATAATTATACTAATATTGACTTATGAGTAAAAAAAGAATGAGGCATGAAGCATTAATTTATCATGCGAAGCCAGTACCCGGGAAAATTAAAGTAGTACCAACAAAAAAATACGCTACTCAGCGTGATTTAGCATTGGCCTATTCACCAGGTGTTGCCGAGCCTTGTTTAGAAATTGAAAAGAATCCAGAAGACGCTTACCGATATACAGCAAAAGGGAATTTAGTTGCTGTTATCTCTAACGGTACTGCTGTTTTAGGGTTAGGTGATATTGGTCCTTTAGCCTCAAAGCCAGTAATGGAAGGAAAAGGTTTGCTGTTTAAGATTTTTGCAGATATAGATGTTTTTGATATCGAAGTTGATACTAAGGATATTGATGCTTTTGTAGAAACAGTTAAAAATATTGCGCCAACATTTGGAGGGATAAACTTAGAAGACATTAAAGCTCCTGAAGCTTTTGAAATAGAAAGAAGATTGATTGAGGAATTAGATATTCCTGTAATGCACGATGACCAACATGGTACTGCAATAATTTCTTCAGCAGCATTATTAAATGCACTAGAAATTGCAGAGAAAGATATTTCCAAGGTAAAAATTGTAATTTCTGGTGCCGGTTCAGCAGCAATATCTTGTGCAAATTTATATGTTAGACTTGGGGCTAAATACGAAAACATTACCATGTTTGACGTAGAAGGGGTTTTGCATAAAGGCAGAACGGACTTATTCGATTTACAATTAAAGTTTACTTCAGGAAAAGAAGGAACCACACTTGCAGATGCAATGAAAGGAGCAGATGTTTTTTTAGGATTATCTGTTGGTAATGTTTTAAAACCAGAAATGTTGCTAACTATGGCTATGGACCCTATTGTTTTTGCAATGGCAAATCCAACACCAGAAATAGCATATAATTTAGCCATAGATACTCGTGATGATATTATTATGGCTACAGGAAGGTCTGATCATCCTAACCAAGTAAATAATGTTCTTGGGTTTCCATTTATATTCCGTGGCGCATTAGACGTTCGTGCTACAAAGATTAATGAGGAGATGAAATTAGCTGCAGTTCATGCAATTGCTGATTTAGCAAAAACTCCAGTGCCAGAGCAAGTAAATATTGCTTATGGTGAAACAAAATTAATTTTTGGAAAGGGATATATTATTCCTAAGCCATTTGATCCAAGGTTAATCTCAGAAATACCACCAGCGATAGCAAAAGCAGCAATGGATTCTGGTGTTGCTACTAATCCAATTGAAGATTGGGCGAAGTATGAAGAAGAATTGATGCAGCGTTTAGGTTCAGATAATAAATTAGTTAGATTGATTCATCGACGCGCAAAATCTAATCCAAAACGAATTATTTTTGCAGAAGCAGACCATTTAGATGTGTTAAAGGCTGCTCAAATAGTATTTGAAGAAGGAATCGGGAATCCAATTTTATTAGGAAATAGAGACATTATTTTAGAATTGAAAGCTGAGATTGGTTTTGATGAAGAAGTGATGATTATTGATCCTAAGATTGACGAAGAAGAAGATAGGAGAGAGCATTACGCGAAAAAATATTGGGAAAAGTCAAGAAGAAAAGGTAAAACCTTGTTAGAAGCAAAAAAATGGATGCGTGAACGTAACTATTTCGCTGCTATGATGGTAAATGCAGGTGATGCTGACGCTTTGATTACGGGATACTCTAGGAGTTATCCAACAGTGTTAAAGCCGATGTTAGAACTTATTGGGATGGCAAAAGGCGTGTCAAGAGTAGCAGCAACAAACTTAATGATGACGGAAAGAGGGCCGATGTTCTTGTCGGATACATCAATAAATATAAATCCAACAGCAAGAGAATTAGCGGTAATTGCTAAAATGACTTCTAGAACAGTTAAGTTGTTTGGTATGGAGCCAATCATGGCGATGATGTCATATTCTAATTTTGGTTCATCGGGTCATGAATCCTCTGAGAAAGTTTCTCAGGCGGTTTCGTATTTACATAAGTATTATCCTGACTTGATTGTAGATGGAGAATTGCAAATGGATTTTGCATTGAATTCTGAAATGTTGAGAGAAAATTTTCCGTTTTCTAAATTAGCAGGTAAAAAAGTAAATACTTTAGTGTTTCCAAACCTGGATGCAGCAAATATTTCGTATAAAATGTTGAAGGAGTTAAATAAAGCAGAATCTATTGGGCCTATTTTAATGGGGATGAATAAAGCTGTTCACGTAATTCAATTGGGAGCTAAAGTAGAGGAAATGGTTAATATGGCTGCAGTAGCTGTAGTAGATGCGCAACAGAAAGAAAATATGGAAAACGGGTAAATGTTAAGGTTTACAAATGTTACTAAAAAAAGTGTATTTTTGAATTTAATTCAATTTTTAAAAATGATAACTCAAATTCACGGGAAGTTAATAGAGAAAAACCCTACTAATGTTGTTGTTGATTGTAATGGTGTGTGTTATGAAATAAATATTTCAATGCACACTTTTTCATTGTTGCCAGCGAGTGATTTTTTGAAAATATATACTCATCTTCAAGTAAAAGAAGATTCCCACACCTTATATGGGTTTATTGAAAAAGCAGAACGTGAATTATTTAGGCTGTTAATTTCTGTGTCTGGAATTGGAACCAATACTGCACGGACAATGCTCTCCTCGCTTTCGCCTAAACAAATACAGCAAGCAATTGCTGTTGCAGATGTAGCAACTATTCAATCAATTAAAGGTATTGGAGCTAAAACAGCACAGCGTGTTATTTTAGATTTAAAAGAGAAAGTGTTAAAAGTTTTTGGAATGGATGAAGTTTCGGGTGCTTTAAACAATACAAGTAAAGAAGAAGCGTTATCTGCTTTAGAGGTTTTAGGATACGCAAGAAAGCAAGCTGAAAAAGTTTGCAATAAAATAATAAACACAACACCTGATGCTAACGTGGAAACGATTATTAAATTGGCGTTAAAGAGTTTGTGATACTAGTTAAGAAAGAAAAAAGAATGAGCATTTTAGCGCAACGAATTTTTGGGGTTTTAATTTTGGTTTCTGTGATGGCTTTTGCACAGGATCCAGTAGTGCAAGATTCTATTGTACCAAAATCAGGATATAGTTTAGGACAATTGAGTGTGCCTAATCCTAAAAGCATCACCTCAAAATATACATATGACCCGTTTACCGATCGATATATTTATACGGAGTCAATTGGTAATTTTAATATTGATTACCCAATTATATTAACGCCTAAGGAGTATGAAAAACTGGTTTTGCAGGAACATATGCAAAGCTATTATAAGACAAAATTAGATGCTTTAGAAGGGAAAAAAGAAGGGGCAAAAGAGGCTCAGAAAAACCTTTTACCTGAATTTTATGTCAACTCTAATTTCTTTGAATCAATTTTTGGTGGAAATACAATCGAAGTAATTCCGCAAGGATATGTGTCAATGGACATTGGTTTTTTATATTCAAAACAGGACAACCCAGTATTATCCCCAGAGAATAAGTCAAGTTTTACATTCGACTTTGATCAGCAAATTAGTTTGAGTTTGCTAGGTAAAGTAGGGAAGCGATTGCAGATAACAGCAAACTATGATACCGAATCCGTTTTTGATTTCCAAAATCAAATCAAATTGGAATACACACCTACCGAAGATGATATTATCAGAAAAATAGAAGTAGGTAATGTAAGTATGCCGTTAAATAGCTCGTTGATAACTGGTGCCCAAAGTTTATTTGGAGTGAAGACAGAATTGCAATTCGGGAAAACTACAGTTACGGCAGTCTATTCAGAACAAAAGTCAGAACGTAATAGTGTAACAGCACAAGGAGGAGGAACTCTTGAGGAATTTAAGTTGTTTGCATTAGATTATGATGAGAGTCGTCACTTTTTCTTGTCACAATATTTCAGAAATAAATATGATACTGCTTTAGATGATTATCCTTTTATAAATTCAAATATTCAAATTACCCGTTTAGAAGTGTGGGTTACGAATAGGAACAATACTGTAAATAATGTTAGAAATATTGTAGCCTTACAAGATTTAGGGGAAACAACTAATATAGGGGAGTCAGCAGTTGTTATAACAGCTGGGCCAAATGCATTTCCAGATAACAGTAATAACGGATTAAATCCTGAAACTATTGGAGCTGGGTCAACACTTACAAATGCAATTCGTGATATAGCTACGGTTCAAAATGGCTTTGGCGCTTTGTCAGCGATATATAATGAAGGAACAGATTATTCCAAGTTAGAAAACGCTAGAAAATTAACAGAGAACTCAGAGTACAATTACAACTCTCAATTGGGATACATTTCATTAAACCAAAGACTAACTAATGATGAGGTATTGGCAGTTGCTTATCAGTTTACTGTTGGTGGACAAGTGTATCAGGTAGGAGAATTTGCTACTGATGGTTTAGATGCTACTACAGTTGATGATGGAACTGGAGCAGTGACTAATAATAGCTTAGTATTGAAAATGCTAAAAAGTAATTTGACAACAGTTACTGAGCCAGTTTGGGATTTAATGATGAAAAATGTATATGCTTTAGGAGCGTATCAATTGAGTCCGGAATCATTTAAATTAGATATATTATATACAGATCCTTCACCAGTAAATTTTATTACTGATGCTGGTGCCGCTTTACCTAGTGATGTAGCACAAACACCTTTACTGCAGGTTTTTGATTTAGATAAATTAAATGCCAACAACGATCCGCAACAAGGAGGGGATGGTTTCTTTGATTTTTACCCAGGTATAACCGTAAATACACAAAATGGAAGTGTGTTTTTTACCAAAGTGGAACCTTTCGGTAAATATTTATTTGATAAGTTAGACCCTACTCCTATTGGAGGAACTGAGGATTATGAAATTGAAGGTTCTTATGATCCTAATCAGGCAAAATATGTTTATAGAAGTTTATATGCTTCAACAAAAACGGTTGCTGCAGAAGAGGCTGATAAAAATAAGTTTCAAATAAAAGGGCGATATAAATCTACAGGTGGTGGTGGAATATCAATTGGGGCATTTAATGTGCCAAGAGGTTCTGTTACTGTAACTGCAGGAGGAAGGCAATTGGTTGAAGGGATTGATTATACCGTAGATTATCAATTAGGAAGAGTTCAGATTTTAGATGAAGCATTAAAGGCATCAGGAACACCTATTGATATTTCTGTAGAAAGTAATGCTGCCTTTGGGCAACAGTCAAAGCGTTTCGCTGGTGTGAATGTTGAGCATAAGTTTAATGATAATTTTCAAATAGGTGGGACATTTTTAAACTTAAGAGAAAAGCCACTAACTCAAAAGGCTAATTTAGGTTATGAGCCAATAAATAATACTATAGTAGGTTTTAATGGGAGCTATTCTACTGAAGTGCCATTTTTAACACGTTTGGTGAATAAATTACCAAATATAGATACTGATGTTCCTTCAAATTTTTCTGTTAGAGGGGAATATGCACATTTGTTACCTGGCTCTCCGAAGCAAACTGAGCAAAATGGGGAAGCAACAACTTATGTTGATGATTTTGAAGCGTCACAATCAGCTATTGATGTAAAATCTCCATTGGCATGGAAGCTAGCAAGTATTCCAAGAGGTTTTGGTGTGAGTAATTCATTGAGTTTTCCAATACCAAATGATAATATTGATGAAGGTTTCAAGCGAGCTAAGTTAGCTTGGTATGGGATTGACCCTGTTTTTTATGGGAGTAATAAACCTTCTGGAATATCTAACGACGATATATCAACTTTGGAAACCAGACGTGTGTTTATTGATGAAGTTATTGATCAAGATATAGCAGCTGGACAAACAACAGTATTAGGAACTTTAGATTTGGCTTATTATCCAGATCAAAGGGGGCCGTATAATAACGAAACTGGTGCTAACATACAGGCTAACCCGGAAAATAATTGGGCGGGGATAACACGTCAATTAACGACCACTGATTTTGAGCAATCCAATGTAGAATTTATGGAGTTTTGGATTCAAGATCCGTACTTTGAAAACGATGTAGTAATACCATCTACGGGAGGAAAACTAACAATAAATTTAGGGAGTATCTCAGAGGATGTATTGAGGGATGGACGTAAATTATATGAAAATGGATTGCCTGAAGATGGTTCTGAAACGAATACACCACTTCCGATTAATCGTGAATGGGGTAAAGTTCCTCAAAACCAAGCTTTAATTTATGCTTTTGATTCGCAAGGAGCAGGAAGAACAAATCAAGATTTAGGGTTAGACGGTTTTAGTGATTTTGAAGAAGCTAATAGTGGTATTTATGCAACAGCTGCAATTGATAATCCTAATGATCCAGCAGGGGATAACTATGTATATTATTTAAATACTACAGGTTCTATTTTAGAACGGTATTACAATTATAACGGAACACAAGGGAATTCACCTGTTGATGTTTCTGATACAAACAGAGGTTCTACAACACTACCTGATGTGGAGGATCTTAATAGGGATAATACTATGAATACGATTGATAGTTATTATCAATATGAAATAGATATTAAAACTGCCGAATTTGTCGTGGATCAAAATTTCGTTAAAGACATTAAGACATTTGAAGATACCATGCCGGATGGAACAATTAAAAAAGGTAGGTGGATTCAATTTAGAGTGCCTTTAAGAGGGACACACGCGCAATCAGTAAATGGAATTAGTGATTTAAGATCGATACGCTTTATGCGTATGTTTTTAAGTGGTTTTTCCGAAAAAGTGGTGCTTCGTTTTGGAACTTTAGATTTGGTTAGAGGGGATTGGAGAACCTATGTACAATCTTTAGATGGAGAAGCTGATAATACTGGGGATAATACTGATTTTGAAGTAGGGTCGTTAAATACACAAGAAAATTCTGACTCTTATGTAACACCACCTGGAATTGAGTTAGAAGAGTTGTATAGCAATAATACAGTGTTGCGCCAAAAAGAACAATCGCTAACTCTTACTGTTAAGGATTTAGAGATTAAAGATTCCAGAGCGGTATATAAAAACATTAGTGTTGACATGTTGCAGTTTAAAAAAATGCGAATGTTTATACATGCTGAAAGTGTTGAAAGTGAGCTGGCGCTGGGAGATAGGGAGATAGCAGCCTTTATAAGGATGGGTGGTGATTTAACGAATAATTACTATCAAATTGAAGCCCCTTTAAGACCTACTGTAAATAATAGTTCTTTAGCAACTGAAGTTTGGCCTGAAGAAAATGAAATTGACATTCAATTAGAGGTGTTAAAACAAATAAAGGCTTCTGGGATAACAACATCTGGTATAGCAACGAATGTTAGGTATTTTGATGTTGCTTCTGACGGAAGTTTTGTAGAATATTTAAATTTAGATACTGATGGATTGCCAAATACAGAGATTGGTATAAACACAAGGTACAGGATTGCAATAAAAGGAAATCCAAGTTTAGGAGGTATACGTAACTTAATGTTAGGAGTGAAAAGTAATATCGACCCTGCATCCGCATCACCTCCAATTTCCGCTGAAGTATGGTTTAATGAATTGCGTTTGTCTGATATGGATAACAAAGGGGGTTGGGCAGCTTTGTTAAGTACCGACGCTAACATTGCTGACTTTGCAACCATTTCTGCTTCTGGGAAAAGAAGTACTGTTGGTTTTGGTTCTTTGGAACAAGGGCCAAATGAAAGAAGTCGTGATGATGTAAAGCAGTATGACGTGGTAACAAACCTAAATATTGGGCAATTATTACCTAAGAAATGGGGGATTAAAATACCGTTTAATTATGGTGTTGGTGAAGAAATAATTACACCAAAGTATGATCCTTTGTATCAAGATTTAGAATTAGAAACAATAATAGATCAAGATCCAGATAATGAGGATTTTTATAAAGATAGAGCGGAAAATTATACTAAGCGGAAAAGTATAAACTTCATTGGTGTTCGAAAAGAGCGTACAGGAGACGCAAAACCAAGATTCTATGATGTTGAAAATTTTACTACTTCGTATTCTTATAATCAAGTAGATCACCGCGATTTTGAAGTGCAAAACTATTTCGAACAAAATGTTAGAGCAGGATTAACATATGGTCATGGATTCAAAGAAAAATCGTTTGAACCATTAAAGAAATCAAAGTTCGCTAATAAGAGCAAGTATTATAAAATACTTAAAGATATTAATGTTAATTTCTTGCCATCGAGTATATCATTTAATACTAATTTTTCAAGGCTATATAACAAACAGCGTTTTAGGAATGTTGATGATGTTGCAGGGAATTTGCCATTACCTGATCTGTACAAGCGGAATTATATGTTTGATTGGCAGTATAATATACAGCATAATTTAACTAAAAAATTACAACTTAATTTTACGGCTACACGAAACAATACGGTTAAGAATTACATAGCGCAAATTGATGGTGAAGGTGTTGTGAATAATGAGTTAAATGTTTGGGATGGTTTTTTTGATACAGGAGAAGCAAACATACACTCACAGCAATTTCAATTAAATTACGAGTTGCCATTAGAAAAGTTGCCAATGTTTAGTTTTATAAAATCTAACTATTCATATACAGGAGATTTTAGATGGCAAAAAGGTTCTGATGCCCTAACAGAAGTTGAAGAATTAGATGAGTTTGATGTTGGTACAGGTAGAACGTTTAATTTAGGTAATTCAGTTCAAAACGGACAAACACATGACTTAAATGCTTCAATGGATATGAAGCGATTCTATAAGTATGTTGGTTTTGAAAAGAAAAACTATAAAAAAACTTTTGCAAAAAAGTTACGACCAAAGAAAGATCGTAAAACTAAAAAGTTAGCGGCGCTTAAGGCAAAGGATTCTCTGTCCGAAAGCAAGCAATTAAAAGTTGATAAAAAAATAAAATCGTTAACCGAGCAATTAGCCGAAATAAAAACAAAAAGTAAGCAAAAGCCAAAGCCAAGTATATCTAATAGATTGTATAATTTCGGAGTTGGTGCGCTGACTTCTGTGAAAAAAGTACAGATTAAATATACTGAAAATAGTGGTAGTTATATGCCTGGGTATACTAATGATATAGGGTTCTTTGGTACGCTTAAACCATCATTAGGATATACTTTTGGAACGCAATCGGACGAACTACGTTACGAAGCTGCTAAGAAGGGTTGGCTAACGCTATATCCTAGTTTTAATGAGCAGTACACAAGTACTAAGAATAAACAGCTGAATATTACTGCAAATCTTGAGCCTATTAAAAAGTTGAAGATTGATTTAACGGCAAATAGAACTTATCAGCATAGTTACACCGAAAACTACCAAATTAATAATGCAGATGTAAATGGATTAAATGGAAGCTATCAAGCGTTAACTCCAAATACCTTCGGTAATTTTAATATTTCTACAATATTAATAAAAACAGCATTTACAAAGAGTGATGAAAATCAGTCAGAAGTTTTTGAAACTTTTAAATCTAACAGAAAAGAAATTGCATTTCGTTTAGCGAGACAAGCAGGTATTGATATTAGTAATCCTGCAAATTTAGATATTGAAGGCTATCCGATTGGTTACGGAAAAACGAGCCAGCAAGTATTGTTACCATCATTTTTAGCTGCATATTCGGGTAAGGATGTTAGTAAAGAAAAAACTGGTATTTTTAAAAATGTACCCTTACCTAACTGGTCGATGAAATATACAGGGCTTATGGATCTTAAGTGGTTTAGGGAAAAATTTAAGCGTTTTTCATTAGCACATGGATATAAATCAGGGTATACTGTAAATCAGTTCAGGACCAATTTAGAGTTACAGGCTAATCCAGGAGATAATATTGATCAAGCGGGTAATTTTAAAAGCCAAACGATTTTGTCAAATGTAAATTTAACAGAGCAGTTTAGTCCGCTATTTAAAATAGATTTCGAGATGAAAAATTCTATAAAGGTGGGAGTTGAAATGAAAAAAGATAGAGCTCTATCGTTAAGTTTCGATAATGGATTGTTGACAGAAATAAAAGGAAAAGAATATGTTTTAGGTTTAGGATACAGAATTAAAGATTTGAAGTTTAAAACAAAACTATCAGGTAAGCAGCAAACCTTGTCAGGTGATTTAAATTTGAAAGCAGATGTATCCTTGCGAAATAACAAAACAATAGTTCGATATATGGATATTAATAATAATCAAATTACCGCAGGACAGAAATTGTGGAGTGGTACATTTAAGGCTGATTACGCATTGAGTAAAAACTTTACAACGCTATTTTATTTCGATTATACATTTTCTGATTCAGCAATATCAACATCATTTCCCCAAACAACTATGAGGGGAGGATTTACATTGAGGTATAATTTTGGTAATTAATTACCTATTCATCAGAAATAATTAACATTAAGTTTGAATAGTTGGAACTAAAAATTATTTTTGTAAATAATTAAAAACAATAAACAACAGTACAATGAATTTTCCAGAAGAATTAAAATATACAAAAGATCACGAGTGGGTAAAGGTTGATGGTGAGGTAGTAACTATCGGTATTACTGATTTTGCTCAAAAAGAATTGGGTGATATTGTTTATGTTGAGGTAGATACTTTAGATGAGACATTAGATCAAGACGAGGTTTTTGGAACAGTTGAGGCTGTAAAAACAGTATCTGACTTGCTTTTACCGGTTGCTGGAGAAATTGTTGAGTTTAATGAGGCTTTAGAAGACGAACCAGAAAAAGTAAATACGGATCCTTATGGTGACGGTTGGATGGTTAAGGTAAATGTTACTGACGCTACACAATTAGGTGATTTATTATCTGTAGAAGCATACAAAGAATTGATTGGTGCTTAATTTAAATAAGCTAAAATTATTTTTAATAGCAATAACGTACACAATATTTGTGTACGTTATTTGTTTGGTTAAAATTGAAAAGCCCAAAGGGATTTCGGTAGCTAATCTCGATAAATTGGTTCATTTTGGAATCTATTTTGTTTTTACAATAGTTTGGTTTGCTTACTTTGTGGGTCTTAAGTTTGTAACTCCTATTTTAAAAGGGGCTATTAAAGCATCTCTGTTAGCTTTTTTTGTAGGTGTAAGTATTGAGTTTTTACAACAGGGGCTTACTAAAGCCCGTTCAGGTGATGTTCAAGATGTGTTTGCAAATTGTTTGGGGATCCTATTGGCTATAGTTTTTCTATATCAAATCAAAAAATATAAGGAGTTAAAAACAGTTAAATAGTTGCATATTTCGCTAATATTTGGTTATTTTAGCGTCTATAAATTTAAGTACAATGGAATTAAAGAAAAACCCAAAAGCGGATATCAAAAAAAATAGTGCGTTTTATTACGCTGTTGGTATTGCTGCTGTAATGTTAATTACCTTTTTAGCATTGAATCATAAAACATACGATAAAATTGATTTTGACATTGCTTCACTTGATATGGGTGATTTAGATGAAGAAGAAATACCATTGACAGAAATTTTACAGACACCTCCACCGCCTCCACCACCACCGGCAGCTCCTGAAGTTATTGAGATAGTTGAAGATGAAGAGGAAATAGAAGAGACAGTAATTGAGTCTACAGAAACTGATGAGGAAGAAGAAATTGTAGAAATTGAAGAGTTAGAGGTTGAAGAGGTTGAAGAAGATGTTGAAGTTCCTTTTTCAATTATTGAAAACGTAGCGGTTTTTCCTGGGTGTGAAAGGAAAAAAAATAATGCAGATCGTAAAAAGTGTATGTCTGAAAAGATATCAAAATTTATCAATAAAAAATTCAATACTGATTTAGCAGCCGATTTAGGTTTAACAGGTCGTCAAAAAATATTTGTTGGATTCAAGGTAGATAAAAGCGGAAATGTTGTGAATGTAAATGCAAGAGCACCACATCCGGAGTTGAAAAAAGAAATGATACGTGTAATTAAATCATTACCTAAAATGAAGCCTGGTAAACAAAGAGGAAAAGCTGTTAAAATGCCTTTCTCTATCCCAGTAATATTCCAAGTAGAAGATTAATTAGTACATAATTATATATTTAAAAATCCCGAGCAATGCTCGGGATTTTTTTTTGGTATGCTTCTTGTAATAAGAATTCTTAACATTAAGTTTTTCTTAACAAAAAAGTTGGCGCTATTTAAGTAAGGGAAAAACTGTAATGATTCTTTTAACTAAAACCATATAAATTATGAATTTAAACACGCTAAAAAAAAAGCAAGCTACTAAAGAAGTAAAACTCTCTTTAAGAGAAAAGAAGCATCAAGCAAATTTACGAAAAAACAACGGACTCTATTTTCAAATAGGTTTAGTTGCTACATTGTTTATTGTTTTTGGAGTCTTTCAATTGAAATTTACAATGGATCCTATAGAAATTCCCAAAACTTCTATGGAAATTGTTGAAGTAGTTCCAAGGCTTTTTGAGAATTTTGAGATAGAAAAAGAAATTCCTAAAGAAACAGTAAAACAAGTAAAACAAAAACCTACAGAAACATATGTAGAGGTTCCTGATGAGACTAAGATTTTAAAGGAGATACTGCCAGATGAGCCAGTTGTTGAAAATCAACCATCTCTTAGTGTAGATGAAGTACCTGATATTGAAGAATATGTGCCAGTGACAATTCCTGTTTCTTTAGTAAGTGAGTATCCTATTTATCCAGGATGTGATAAGTTTGAAGATAAAAAAAGTCAAGCGAAATGTTTTCAACAAAAAATCAAAAAACATATTGTTAGAAAATTTGATAGTGATATAGCAGCTGAGAATGGTCTTGAAGGCGAACTAAAAATTATGGTTATGTTTACGATTAATCATGAAGGGGATATTGTAAATGTAAAAGCAAGAGCGCCACACCCTGAATTGATTAAGGAAGCAATTAAAGCAGTTAGTTCACTACCTAAAATGAAACCTGCAAAACAAGGCTATAAAAAAGTAAATGTAACATATGCGCTTCCAGTAGTATTTAGGGTTGATTAGTTTAATTCTTTTTGAAAATATAAAAAAACCTGTTGTGTAGCAGGTTTTTTTTTATGACTAAATGAGATTAGGTTATAATTACGCATTTTCGTATCTTAATTGTAGGGTAAACATCTCTTGTATAGTACGTTGTGTTTGTGTGAAGGATGGGTTATAGTGTTTCTAAATAAGAATTAACGACTAATTATGTTTGTTTAATTAAAGCATTTAGTTATGAAACAACATATTAAAAAAATAGAGAGCGCTACTAAAAAAATAAGGCTTTCGTTAAGAGAAAAGAAACATTTGTCAAATGTGCCTAGGAGTAGTGGGTTTTATTTTCAGACAGGTTTAGTAGTTGTGTTAGTGTTAATATTTGGTTTGTTTCAAATGAAATTTGATAAAAAAGAGGTAGTGATTGATAGTCCAATCATAAATATGACTTCAGATGAAATTATTGATCCTCCTGATTTTGTCGTAGAAAAAGAAATTCCTGAAGAGTTGATAGAGCAGTTTCATAGGATTCATATACAAGAATTAACAGCTATTGAGGTAGTTGAGGATGATGCTGATGTGTTGCCTACGGTGATTTATGATTCATCAATAATAGTAGAAAGAGTTCCTCGTATTGCTGAAGTTAAAGTTTTGGTAATTGAAGATGAAGTTGATCCAATTCCGGTTTCATTAGTTAGTGATGTACCAGTTTACCCTGGGTGTGAAAAATTTGATACAAAGAAGATGCAAATTGAATGTATGTCTGAAAAAATCAAAAAGCATGTCATTAAAAAGTTTGATACCAATATAGCAATTGAGTTTGGAATAGAAGGAAGGCAAAAAGCTTTAGTGACCTTTGTTGTAAATAAAAAGGGAGAAGTTGTAAATGTCAAAGCACGAGCACCACATCCTGAATTACAAAAAGAAGTGATTAAGATAGTTCGTTCGTTACCCAAAATGAAGCCTGCTCAACAGGGTTTTAAAAAAGTAAGTGTTACTTATGCGTTGCCTGTAATATTTCAGGTAGAGTAATTAATAAGAAATTAATAAAATTTTTAAGTGACATAATTTATAAAAATAAAATCCTGTTTATCGTTAACAGGATTTTTTAGTGAGCAAAAACAGCATAAAAAAGTATTTGTTGTATTTTCGCAAATCAAATTTATGTACATGAAATATTTATCCTTTATAGTATTGTTATTTAGTGGGTTCTTTAATCAAGCTCAAACGGTTAACAATTATGAAAAGTATCCTGTTTTTCCTGCATGCGAAATGACCCAGATTTCAGAATTACCTGAATGTTTTAAGCAAAATGTTCAAAATTCATTTTCCACGACATTTAAAATGCCACAGGTGGTTATAAAAGACAACTATAATGGTAGAATGGATATTTTGTTTGAAGTCACTAAAGAAGGTGTTTTTAAAGTGATTTATACAAATTCTGCTTATGCCGAATTAAAAGAAGAGGTTGAGAAGGTTTTTGCAGAATTCCCAGTAATAGCAGCAGCTACGTTTGATGGTAAACCAGTGTATACTCAATACGCTATGCAGGTTTTGGTGCCATCGCTTGAATGGGTTAAATCAAAAGTTGATACTGAGAAAGCTAAGGAGCCAAAGAATAAGTTAGAAGCAGCTGCGATGGAATATGATAGTATTGTAAATTTAGGAGGTGGGAATTCCAAGCAATATAAAAGTGGATTAAATATACCGTTCACACATCAAAACTATGCGAAGTTTGATTATAATATTAATGTACTAGGGACAAATTCACACACCGCTGCAAAACCATATAGTTATGCGGATGTTTCAAAATATTATGATTTTGAAGCAAATGTATCTTCGCTACAGAAAGACAAAAAATCATGGTTGGGAAAAAAGTTTTGGAATGAGCATTTAATTGCTTTTGAAGGAAAAGACTATTGGTTTACTGCTGATGTTGCTGTTGATCTTCAATTAGGAAAGGATGTACAGAGTGAAATTTCATATACCTATAATAATACGAGAGCAATAAACGTTCAAGGTGGTTTAGGAGAGAAACTAAGTTTTTCGGCAAGTATTTTTGAAAGTCAAGGTCGTTTCGCAGACTATGTAAATACATATGCAGAAAGTATTAAGCCTGATGGGGGTAATCCTGCAATTGTTCCAGGAAGAGGAATAGCAAAAGAATTCAATTCAGATGCTTATGATTATCCAATTGCTGAAGGATATCTTTCCTATCGAGCTAGTAAAATGTTTACGGCACAATTCGGGCATGGTAAGAATTTTATAGGTGATGGGTATCGTTCTTTATTTGTAAGTGATGCTGCGAGTCCGCATCCTTTTTTGAAGTTAAATACATCATTCTGGAAAATAAAATATACCAATACATGGATGTGGTTAAAAGATGTGCGTCCTGAGGCAACTGTTGATGGTGCATTTGGAAGTAAGTATATGGCAACTCATTTTTTGAGTTGGAATGTATCTAAAAAATTAAATGTTGGTTTCTTTGAGTCTGTATTATGGGCAAATAATAATAATAGAGGTTTTGATGTTAATTATTTGAACCCGATTATATTTTATAGAGCAATAGAGTTTTCTTCAGGGTCAAGAGCAGGTAATGCTTTGATAGGATTAAGTGGGAAGTACAAATTATCAAGTAAAGCTAATATATACGGGCAATTGATTATTGATGAATTTTCTACAAAGGATATGTTTGGAAGTGAACAAAGCTGGAAAAATAAGCTCGGTTTTCAATTAGGAGCTAAGTATTACAATGCATTTAAAGTGAAAAATCTATTATTACAGGCAGAGTATAATCAAGTTCGACCTTATACGTATTCGCACGATGAGCTGTTGTTAAATTATGGACACAATAATCAGTCAATGGCACATTTATGGGGAGCGAATTTTAGAGAATTTATTGGTATTGCACATTACAACTATAAGAGATGGTATGGTATGGCAAAATTAATATATGGACAACGCGGTTTAGATAAAGGAGATGGTGTAAGTTATGGAGGAGATATTTTTGTGAGCTATGATTTAAGGCCAACGGATAATGGAATTTCTTTGTTGCAAGGGGATAAAGCGAATGTCTTTATTGCTGATGTACAAGCGGGGTATTTGGTGAATCCTTCAACAAGCTTAAAGGCATTTGTAAATATAACACAGCGTAGTTTCTCTAAAGAAATCACTACAACTCCAGAAGAGAAAAATACTACTTGGTTTAATATTGGGTTAAGAACGGATTTGTTTAATAACTATACTGACTATTAATTTAATAACTCTCAATGAGCTTGATTTTTATAGATGGCTTTGATTAGAGTTTTAATTGATTTGAAAAGTTATAAATAGACAGTGTCTAAATTCAATAAAATACTGTAATTTTGCAGTCAATTTTTAAGGGAATAAATTGAGTATAACAATGCAAAATAATACTGATAAAAGTCTGTTTCAGGATTTTAAAGCCATTACAAAACATCGTTTAGCGATTAGTGTGGTTTTTTCTTCAGTTGCAGGATATTTAATTGCTGTAGGTAGAGAAGTAGATTTTATTGTGTTGGCAATGCTTGCTGTTGGTGGGTATTGTATGGTCGGGGCATCTAATGCTTACAATCAAATCATTGAGAGGGATTTAGATAAATTAATGGATAGGACTAAGAACCGACCTATTCCATCAGGAACAATATCAGTAAGAGCTGCATTCGTAATTGCAACGTTATTAACTATAATCGGATTAGTAGTTTTATACTTAATTAATCCTAAATCAGCAATGTTTGGTGCAATTTCAATATTCATGTATGTGAGTTTGTATACGCCATTGAAAACAAAAACACCTTTGGCTGTTTTTGTGGGAGCATTTCCAGGAGCAATTCCATTTATGTTAGGTTGGGTTGCTGCAACTAATGATTTTGGTATTGAGCCAGGAACGTTGTTTTTAATGCAATTTTTATGGCAATTCCCACACTTTTGGGCAATAGGATGGTTTTTGTATGACGATTACGAAAAAGCAGGTTTCTTTATGCTGCCTACAGGGAAAAAAGATAAAGCCACAGCATCACAGATAATCATGTACACTATTTGGACAATTTTAGCATCAATTATTCCAGTATTTGGTTTTACAGGTGATTTGAAATTATCAATAGTAGCAGCTGTAGTTGTATTCGTGCTAGGGCTTGGAATGTTGTATTACGCAATATTATTGTACAAACGAATGGATTCAAAAACAGCCAGACAATTAATGTTGGCAAGTGTGTCTTATATTACCTTGTTACAAATAGTGTATATAGTAGATAAATTTTTACAATAAATAATTATGGATTTAACTCACGGTACTGAGCAAGAGAAAATTGGAAGAGCAAAAAAAACTATGTTGTGGTTTGCAATGATAAGCATGACCATGACCTTTGCTGGTTTAACCAGTGCATATGTAGTAAGTAGTTCAAGGCCGGATTGGTTAAAGGATTATGAGTTGCCTCCAATGTTATTGTGGAGTACTATTGTAATAGTAATTAGTAGTGTTACCATTCATCTAGCAAAAAAAGCAATTGAAAGAGGGTCGGGTAAACAAGGTATGATGTTGCTAGTAAGCTCTTTGATTTTGGGCTTAGCTTTTGTTGTGCTACAGTGGCAAGGTTTTTCATATATGGTGTCTGAATTAGGTTATAACTTTACGGGGCCAACAAGTAATGTAGTTATTTCGTTTATGTATATCTTATTTTCATTGCATTTAGTACACTTGTTTTCAGGCATAATAGTTCTGACTATTATAATTTATAACCATTATAAACAGCGTTACGGTAACGGGCAAACACTTGGATTAGAGCTTGGTGTAATGTTTTGGCACTTTTTAGATTTTCTATGGGTGTATTTGTTTTTGTTTTTCTATTTCGTTAGATAAGAAAAATAGTTATTTTTGTTTTTTTTAAGAAAATTTTATAATTCAATAATTCAATAAATAGTATGGGAGCTACAGCAGCTGTAAATTCTGGACATGATACAAGTAAAGGTTTCGGAAAACCTTTCGGGATTAGTTATGGTAAAATGATGATGTGGTTTTTCATATTATCAGATGCCTTAACATTCTCTGGTTTCATTGTTGCTTACGGATTTTCTAGATTTAAATTTATAGAAGAATGGCCAATTGCCGATGAAGTGTTTAATCACTTTCCATTTTTACATGGGGTAGATGCACCAATGTTATATGTTGCATTAATGACATTTATATTAATTGCTTCTTCTGTAACAATGGTACTTGCAGTTGATGCTGGTCATCATATGAAAAAGAACAAAGTAATAACTTATATGTTCTTGACAATTATTGGAGGTGTAATATTCGTTGGATCTCAAGCTTGGGAGTGGAAAAACTTTATAGCTGGTGGATATGGAGCAGTTACAACAAAATCAGGAAAATTATTACAGTTTACCGATGCTGAAGGACATAGGGTTCGTATGAATACCTTTGTGGTAGCTTCTGCTACTGATAGAGTTCAGCACGAAAATAGTAATGGGTTATGGAATGTAAACGAAGCAGCTTTGCAACCTTATGCCATGAAAGATGTTGTTAGTTCATTTGCTGCTAACCCTAACTTAAGAGTTAGAACACAACAATTAACTGAAGCTGGAGAGAAAACAGTTTTGAGTAGAGTAGAATCTGTTGAAGCTTTAAAAAAAGGTGTTCGTTCTGTTGAAGGAGCTAACTTAAAAGAAAATGAATATGGTCACCCATTATTCGCTGATTTCTTTTTCTTTATAACAGGTTTTCACGGTTTTCACGTTCTTACAGGTATCTTAATCAATATTATTATTTTTATTAATGTTGTGTTAGGTACTTATGAAAAAAGAGGGCAATATGAAATGGTAGAGAAAGTTGGTCTTTACTGGCACTTTGTAGATTTAGTTTGGGTATTTGTATTTACCTTCTTCTACTTAGTATAATTTGATTAGGATATAGCATTATAAAATAGATAACGATTTAAAAGCATAGCAATGGCACAAGAAGTACAACCTTTCTTTTTCGGACTATTAAAACCAAAAAACAACATCAGTAAAATATGGATGGTGTTTTGGTTATTATCTGCAGTAACAATTTTTGAAGTTGTTTTAGGGCTTATCAAGCCTGAATCATTAGTTCAAAACAGAATAGTGGGAATGAAAATTTTAAACTGGATTTTCATTATTTTAACAGTATACAAAGCATATTATATTACATGGGCATTCATGCACATGGATGGAGAGAAAAAATGGTTCAGACGTTCGGTAGTTTGGACAGGAGTGTTTTTAATATTGTATCTTTCTTTTATTGTTTTAATAGAAGGTGGGTATATTTACGAAATCATGACATCATCATTTGTTACTAGAGATTTTTAGTAGATGAATACATATTTATAAATAAAAAAGACGGTTATTATAGCCGTCTTTTTTATTTTTGCATTCTAAATCAATTTCCTTTTATGGGTAGAGTTGGTTTGAATATATCATTTCATTCGAGATAGGTCTCGAGGAAATTAAACCCGCCGCTGGGATTAAAAGTATTTATTTTGAATAAAAAAAACATCATCTTAGGGCTTTTGTTTATTTGCCCAATTATTATCTACCTTTTCTTCGCAACGGGAGTTTATAATTTTTCTGCATTACCTATAGTTTCTAAAAATGTAAAAGAAGTTTCTGCTTTTAATAATCTTAAAGGAGAACAGGTTCAATTAAAAAATAAATTGACGGTTTTAGGTTTTTTAGGATCTGATTTGACAGATAGAAAAATCAATGTATATAATTTGCATGAAGAAATATACAAAGGAATTCATAGTTCTGATGCAGATTTTCAAATGCTAATGCTACTTCCGGTTGGTACAGAATCACAAGTTGAAGAGATTATTGTGGAGCTTTCTCGTTATGCAAAAATTAATAAATGGCAGTTTGCCTTTGGTGCCCCAGAAGCAATTAAAGAAATATATAGCTCACTAAGCGTTACTGAACCCCTAGATGAAAATTTGGGAACTGATTATGTTTTTATAATTGACAAAGAGCAAAGTTTACGTTGTGCAGATGATAAAGAGCTAAAGCCGTATAATGGTTATGACGCAACTGCTGTTTCAGTTTTGCATAAAAAAATGGATAACGATGTTACCGTCTTATTATTTGAATATAATGCTGCTTTAAAAAGCAATTACACAATTAATAGAAGAGATTCATTTTTAAAAATCAATCAAAAAGATGAAAAAAAATAAATCATATATTGGAATTACGTTTATCATTTTAGTTTTTGGGATCTTTGCTATTCCAAAAATAATCGATCGTATTTCTAATGATACTATTACAGATGCTAATAGGTTAAACAAAGTTAAAAAAGGCGTACAATCTACTGATGCCGAATCAGGTTTAGTAAAGTTTAGTAAAGTTCCTGATTTTAACTTTCGAAATCAAGATAGCATTGAGCTTGGAAATTCATTCTTTGAGGATAAAGTATATGTAGTAGAATTCTTTTTTACTACGTGTCCAACTATTTGTCCTATAATGACTCAAAGTATGTTGCAAATTGAAGATAAATTTGGTGATCTAGATAATTTTGCAATTGCTTCTTTTACTATTAACCCAGCCCATGATACACCTTCTGTATTAAAAGAGTACATGATAGATCATGGAATAAAGTCAAAGAACAGGCAAATGCTTACTGGTGGTCATGACGATATCATGAAGTTAGCCAATAAAGGTTTTAATCTATATGCAGCTATGGAAGAAAAAGCACCAGGTGGTTTTGAGCACTCTGGTATGTTTGCATTGGTGGATAAAAACGGTTTTATTCGTTCACGAAAAGATGAGTTTGGAAATCCAATTTTGTGCTATCGAGGAATCACAGAAACGAGTAAAGATGAATTAGGAGAGGTTATTGATACGTCACATCATCAATTAACCGAATTGAAACAAGATATTTTAAAGTTACTTAAAGAATAAAATACCTCTTTGGGTGATTTCTAGCAACCGTGTTAAGGGGTTGTGTAGATAAGAAGGGAGAGGATGAGGATGTCTTTCGACCTTAAAAGAAATCTATTAAGATTTTAAATAACATTAGGAGTTAAACTTCTAAATATAGAACTATTAAAAAAATGAACACACAAAACGCTACAGAACAGAAATACAATAAATGGATTTGGATATTATCTATAGTAATTCCTTTAGCAGTTGCTGCATTGTTTGGTGTGAACTTAAAACAATTGGGTTTTGATGTGGAGCCGTTAACTTTTTTACCGCCTATATATGCTACAATAAATGGTTTTACAGCCATTGTATTGGTTGCTGCAGTAGTAATGATTAAAAAAGGAAATAGAGTTATTCATGAGCGCTTAATGAAGTTAGCTATTGCGTTATCTGTTTGTTTTTTGGTATTATATATTGGGTATCACATGACTTCTGAATCCACAAAATTTGGTGGAGAAGGAGTTGTTAAATATGTGTATTATTTTCTTCTATTAACACATATTGTATTATCGGTTGCAGTAATACCATTGGTGTTAATTACCTATGTAAAAGCTTTGGCGCAACGATTTGACAAGCATAAGAAAATTGCAAAAATAACATTCCCACTTTGGCTGTATGTTGCTGTAACAGGTGTTGTTGTGTATATAATGATATCTCCTTATTATGTTTAATATAAAAAAGATTCTCTTTTCTCTCTTTTTTCTTCTTTTCTCATTTTCAGTGAATGGTCAATGTGCCATGTGTAGAGCTCAGTTAGAGAGTATGGATGATAATTCATTGGCAGAAAGTGTTAACGATGGGATAGTATATTTAATGGCAGTACCGTATATATTAATTGCTGTTGTTGGTTTTTTTATTTACCGAAGTTTTCAAAAAAAAACAAACAAGTAAATAGGTTTGTTTAAAAATAAATAAATGTTTTTGTATGTAAACTTAGCTTTTTATTGTAAGAATATATTTTTCTTTCCGACAATACATAAGTGACTGGTATATAGGTTATTGTGTTTTTTATTTGTAACTTGTATGCTCTTTCCCAAAAAGCAATCACATTATTATAGAATAGAATAACTTATGATATTGGTTTTTAGGTTTTATAGTAATTGAGTACTTTTTTTAAAATCTATAAACCTACATGTTATGAAAAATTTTAAACTTTTTTTAGGCGCCCTATTTGTAATCCTTATCTTCAGTTCTTGTGAAGTCGATGAGGCAATACCAATTAATAATACACCCGATTTGTCCTCAGAAGATAGATTTTCAGAAAATAGAGGTCCAACAATTACTTTTGGGAGGTATTATGCTAGGTGTTTTGGAAATCAGTGTGTTGAAACATTTAAACTGATTGATATTACCCTGTTGGAAGATACGGTAGATAAATATCCAGCTTCAGGAACTTATTATCAAGGTAATTTTATAGATTTTAAAGGGTCTGAAAAAGTTAAAACAAGCGAAATATTGTCTAATTTTCCATTAGAGTTGTTAGATTCTAAATTGATAACTTACGGAACTCCTGATGCAGGAGATTGGGGAGGAATTTATTTAGAGTATGAAGATGGTAACCACCACAGATATTGGTTTGTAGATTTGTACACAAAGAATATACCTAAGTACTTAATAGAGTATGTGACTTTAATAGATAAAAAAATAACGGAAATAGGAAAGATTAATAACCTGAATTAATATTGCTTAGAAGTATATATTTCAGGGCGACTAAAACAGCTAAATAAGCTTGTTTTAGTCGCTTTTTTTGTGGGTCTACTTTTAGTCAACTCCAAAAGTTAACATATTTTATCTTCTAAACTGTAACAAATTCTAAACTGAATAGTCTTATAATTAAATTAATAGTAAAAGGACTTTTCTTTCGTTTATAAGAATGATTTTTTTTGTTAGTAATTAATCAATACATCAATCAAATGTTAGAAATCAAAAAACTACACAAATCTTACCCTATTGGTAAGGATTCATTACATGTACTAAAAGGAATTGACCTTTCTGTAAAAGAAGGTGAGTTGGTTGCTATAATGGGGTCTTCAGGTTCGGGAAAATCTACTTTGCTGAATATTATTGGTATGCTTGATGAAGCTGATGATGGTGAATATGTTTTAGATGAGATGCCAATTAAAAATCTAAATGAAAAAAAGGCTGCAGTATACCGCAACAAATTTTTAGGCTTTATTTTTCAATCATTTAATCTTATCAGTTATAAAAATGCAGTGGAGAATGTTTCTCTACCTTTATACTATCAAGGGCTGAAACGTAAAGAACGTCATGAAAAAGCTATGTTTCATTTGGGAAAGGTAGGTTTAAAAGATTGGGCAAAGCATTTACCAAATGAGCTTTCAGGAGGTCAAAAACAACGTGTTGCTATAGCAAGAGCTTTAGCAGCTGAACCTAAGCTTTTATTAGCAGATGAGCCAACAGGTGCTTTAGATACTACAACTTCTTATGAAATAATGGATTTCATTCAAGAATTAAATGATGAAGGAAAAACCATTTTAATAGTAACTCATGAAGAGGATATCGCAAATATGTGCAAGCGTATTGTACGCTTAAAAGATGGAGTTATTATGGAAGATACATTTGTAAACCAAGTAAGAGCATCACAATATGTTTGATTTAGATCTTTGGCGAGAAATATTCCAGAGTATCAGTAAAAATAAGCTGAGGAGTTTGTTATCAGGGTTTACGGTATCTTTTGCTATTTTACTATTTACTTTATTGTTTGGTATAGCAAACGGGTTAGAAAACACCTTTAATAGTTTCTTTAAAGATGATGCTCAAAACTCAATTTTTATCCAATCGGGTAGAACTACAAAGCCATTCAGAGGGTATAAAACTGGAAGAAAAATTCAATTTAAAAATGAAGATTTTGATTATTTAAAAAATGATTTTGGTGACAAAGTGCAATACATTACATCACGTGTATATAAAAGTTTAGCTGCTTCATATAAAAATGAAAAAAACAACTACCAAATAAGAGCGGTACACCCAGACCATCAATATTTAGAAAAAACATTGGTATATGAAGGACGTTATATTTCTGCAAAAGATTTGCAAGAGCAATCAAAGGTGGTTGTTATTGGAAGGTTAGTTGAAGAGGATTTGTTCGCAAAAACTGTAGCTACTGGGAAATATATCAATTTAGGAGGTATTCAGTATAAAGTTGTTGGTGTCTATCGTGATGATGGAGGAGATAATGAAGAACGTATGATTTATATGCCTATATCTACAGCACAAATGATTTATGGTAATAATGATTATGTTGATCAGATAAATCTTACCTATAACCCAGCAATGGATTATGATGAAGCACTTTCTTTTAGTAATTTAATAACTAAAAAATTAAAAGACCGATTTAATATTTCTCCAAAAGATCAACGAGCTGTTCGAGTAAGGAATATGGCTGAAGCTTCTAAAGGAGTAAATCAGATGACATCAGTATTAGGGATATTAATTCTCGTAATTGGTATGGGGACTCTTATTGCAGGAGTTGTTGGTATAGCAAATATTATGATTTTTGTAGTAAAGGAACGAACTAAAGAGTTGGGTATACGTAAAGCATTGGGGGCAACACCTAAATCAATTGTAAGAATGATTATGTTAGAATCTGTTTTAGTTACAGCGATAGCAGGATATTTTGGGTTGTTAGTAGGAATGGGGGCTTTAGAGTTGATAGGTGATAGTTTAAAAGATTATTTTATTACGAATCCTAATGTTAGTACCAATCTAATAGTTGGGGCAACAATTACTCTAATAATTGCAGGAGCAATTGCAGGATATGTGCCAGCGAAGAGAGCGGCAAGAATAAAACCAATTATAGCACTAAGAGACGAGTAATATGTTTAGATTTTTAGTAGATAGAGATTCTTGGCAAGAAATATATGATAGTCTTAGCAAGAATAAGTTTAGAACAATCATCACAATGGTAGGTGTTTGGTGGGGAATATTATTGCTTATCGGATTGTTAGGTTCTGCAAGAGGAATGGAAAATTCTTTTAATAGAATTTTTGGAGATTTTGCAACTAATAGTGTGTTTATATGGGGGCAATCAACAAGTAAGCCTTTTAAAGGGTTTCAGGACGGGAAGAGTGTCAGGTTAACCTTACAAGATGCAAAAGCAGTTGAAAGAGAAGTAGAAGGTATTGAATTTGTAGTCCCTAGAAATCAAACCGGAGCAATAGTTATTAAAGGTTTTCAGTCAGGAAATTTTAGCATAAATGGTGATTATCCTTTATTGGATAAAGTGCAAAAAAAGAAAATGGTTCATGGTAGATTCATCAATCAAAATGATATTGATGGAAAAAAGAAAATCACCATAATCTCTGAAGATGCATACAAGCAATTATTTGATAAAGATGAAGATGCAATTGGGCAATATGTTCAAATAAATGGAATAAATTTTAAAGTAGCAGGGATTTATGAAGCAAGTATGATGGGAGGGCCTTCTTCAGATTTACATATTCCGTTTACTACTTTTCAACAAATTTATAATAAAGGAGAGGATATTGGCTGGATGATGATTACAGGGAAACCTGAATTTGATATTAAACAAATTGAGTTAGATGCAAAATTATTACTTAAGAATTTGAATAAAGTACATCCTGAAGATAAACGCGCTTTTGGAAGTTTTAATTTGGGGAAAGAGTTTAAAAAATTGACTGGTTTTTTAACAGGAATGCAGTTTTTAACTTGGTTTGTAGGGATCGCAACTTTAATTGCTGGAGTTTTCGCTATTGGGAATATCTTGTTAATTACAGTAAAGGAACGTACAAAAGAAATTGGAGTAAGAAGAGCTCTAGGGGCTACTCCGTTTGAAATTAAGCGCCAAATAGTAATGGAAGCAGTGTTGTTAACCTTAGTTGCAGGATTAATGGGAATAATCTCTGGTGGCTTAATTCTTATGGCGATTGATTCTGCATTTGGGCAAGGTGAAGATGCTACATTGGTAAATGCATCAGTATCTATTCCAATAGTTTGGTTGGCATTAGGAATATTAATTGTTTTAGGAACATTAATAGGATTAATACCAGCTAATAAAGCAACAAGCGTAAAACCAATTGATGCACTAAGAGAAGAATAGATCAGAATAATTAATAGAAATCAATCAAAAATTAGAATTTATAAAATTAAGAGTAATGGGTAAAGGACTTAAAATAGCATTAGCAGTAGTAGGGCTTGGTTTGTTAGTAGTTGTAATGAAATTTTTTGCAGATAAAAATTCAAAAGCAGCAGTTGAATATAAAACAGAGCAGCCATTTAAAGCTAGTATTGTAACAAAAACTGTAGCTACAGGAAAAGTAAACCCTGAAGAAGAAGTAGAATTGAAACCACAAATTTCAGGTATTGTTTCAGAAATTCTAGTTGAAGAAGGTGATTTGGTTAAAAAAGGGGACTTAATTGCTAAAATTAGAGTTGTACCAAATGCACAAAATCTAGCAAGCTCACAAAGTAGAGTTAGGTCAGCCAGATTGTCTTTTGATAACTCTAAAACATTATATGACCGAAATAAGTCATTATTTGAAAAAGGAGTAATATCTAAACAAGATTTTGAAAATAGTGAATTGGCTTATAATCAATCTAGACAAAGCTTAAATCAAAGTCAGACAGATTATCAAATTATTAAAAAAGGAAGTGCTGCAGGTGCAGGAAGTGCTGCAAACACAAATATTGTAGCTCAAATATCTGGGACTATATTAGAAATACCTGTACGTGAAGGAAATCAGGTAATTGAAAGCAATACTTTTAATGCAGGTACTACTATTGCTACCATTGCAGATATGAGTAAAATGATATTTGAAGGAAAAGTTGATGAAGCAGAAGTTGGAAAATTAAATGAAGGAAGAGAAATACTGGTAAAGTTGGGAGCTATAGAAGATAAAGAATTCCCAGCTAAGTTAACTTTTGTAGCGCCTAAAGGAAAAGAAGAAGCAGGTGCAGTACAATTTACAATTAAAGCAGATGTGACTATCGATAAAGATACTTATGTAAGAGCTGGATATAGTGCAAATGCAGAAATTGAATTAGAAAAGAAAGACTCTGTGTTCTCTATAAAAGAATCTTTATTACAATTTAATAGAATTACAGAAAAACCTTTTGTTGAAGTAGAGAAAGATGATCAGAAATTCGAAAAGATTGATGTAAAATTGGGTATTTCAGACGGAATAAATGTTGAAATATTGAAAGGACTGAAAGAAGGTGATAAAATTAAAGTTTGGAACAAAGCATCTAAAGATAATGAAGATGAAGAAAACGACTAATTTACAGCAAGGACAAATGAAAAAAATTATATTAGGATTAACCATCGCATTTACATCATTAGCATTCGCTCAAGAAAAGCAATGGACGTTGCAAGAATGTGTAAATTATGCTTTAGAGAATAATATTTCTGTCAAACAATCTGAACTGGATACGCAGTTAGCTACTGAGAATATCAGAACGGCAAAAGGTAATTTTTTACCTGGAGTTAATGCATCTGCTTCGCAAAATTATAATTTTGGATCTTATATTGATAATAATGGAAGTCGTATAGCAGCAGATAGTAGGGGGAATAGTTTTGGTGTTAATACTGGGGTTACTATTTTTAATGGTTTTCAAAATACGAATACATATAAGCAATCTAAATTAGGTTTAGAATCAAGTAAATTACAATTAGCTATACTAAAGGATAATATTTCTTTAAATGTTGTTAATAGTTATTTAAATGTATTATTTAATAAAGAAAGTTTAAGAATTGCTGATGATAAAATAAAAGTGACTGAGCAACAATTAACTCAAATTCAAAAGTTGGTTGATGCAGGAGTAAGAGCTGTTGCTGACCTATCTGAAACAAAAGCACAGTTAGCTACAGATCAGCAAAGCTATGTGAATTCTGAAAATAGTATAGATCTTGCGTTATTGAGTTTAGCGCAGTTATTACAAATAACTCATGTTGGTTTTGATGTTCAGGATATTGAGTTAGATATTACTTCTGTTTCTTTATTATATAATAATACAGATGATATTTTTAATACAGCCTCAGAAGATAGGCCAGAAATTAAAAGTGCGCAATTAAGCATAGATGACGCAAGTTATAATATTGAAATAGCAAAAGGGGCATATATGCCTACATTAAGTGCAAGTGCAAGTATAGGAACTTCTTATCAACATAGTCAAGGTCAAAAAGACGAAAGACCAATAATAGATGCAACAAGTATTACAGGGTTTTCTATGGTTCCTAATGGATTTGGAACACAAATAGAAGATAACCTTGGATATAATGTAGGATTAAATTTGAGTATCCCAATATTTAATAGGAATCAGTCAAAATCTAGGGTTAATAGTGCGAAAATAAATGCAGAAAAAAGTAAAACAAGACTAATTGAAGCTAAGCAAGATTTGAGAAGTAAAATTGAAAATGCTTTTGCTGATGCGAAGGCAAGTTTAAAACAATTTGAAGCTGCTCAATTATCTGTTGGGGCTCAAGATGAAGCGTACAAAAACGCTAAAGATAGGTATGATTTAGGGGTAATGACTTCTTTTGAATTTGAGCAAGTTAGAAGTCGTTTTGTAACGGCACAATCCTCTTTAGTTAATGCAAAATACAATTTTGTTTTTAAATCTAAAGTGTTAGATTTTTACGCTGGTAAATCATTAATAAACTAGTAAAGTAATACTAAAGTAATAAAAAAACTACTGTTGGTATTTTCAATAGAAAGTGCTAACAGTAGTTTTTTTATTTCAGATGATGTAGTTTCAATAGAATTGTCGAATTTTGCTATAAATTCAATAGCTGTGTCTTACATTTTACAAATAGAAACATCAACAACTAACTGTTCTGTAGCAATCTCTAAAAATGGGAAAACTATTGCTATTAAAGAAATTAGTGATGGATATTCTCATGCTGAAAATCTGCATATTTTTATAAAAGAAATACTGATATCTGTAAATTTATTATATTCTGATTTACACGCTGTAGCGGTCAGTAAAGGCCCAGGTTCTTATACAGGTTTACGAATTGGGGTTTCTACAGCAAAAGGTTTATGTTTTTCATTAGGCATCCCATTAATAGCTATAGAAACATTAGAGGTGTTAGCGTACCAAGTAAGTTTAGATGCTGGTTTTGTTGTCCCAATGATTGATGCAAGAAGAATGGAGGCTTACACAAAAGTTTTTAAAGCTAATTATGAAGAATCTCGAGTAATTGAAGCAGAAATATTAGACGAAACTTCTTTTGCAACATTTTTAGAGCAAGGTAAGGTTGTCTTTGTAGGAAACAAAACGGAAAAAACACAGGAAGTTATTAAGCATGAAAATGCCACGTTTATTGATAGTCTTCCATCAGCTAAAGAAATGAGTGATTTAGCATATAATAAGTATAAAAAAAACGATATCGAAGATGTCGCTTATTTTGAACCTTATTATTTGAAAGATTTTTTAGTGACACCTGCTAAAAAGAAAGTTTAAAGAGTTGTTCTAGTCATTTTACATTAGTGAAATGGTAAAATATACCTAATGGCATATTACTTAAAAGCTGCTTTTTTTCTTACACATAAGTTTCTTTAAGTTGATTGAATAAAAAAAGCTATTTGAAAGATAAATTTACTTTTCAAACAACTTTTTTTATATAAATAGGAATACTCTTTTATCCTTGTTTTCGTATTTCAACTGAATGCGGGTAAGGTATTTCTATACCTGCTTCATCAAGAGCTATTTTACATTTTTCCAAAGTTCCGAAGTAAACATCCCAGTAATCAGCTGTAGTAGACCATGGTCTAACTGCAAAATTTACAGAGCTATCTGCTAATTCCGATACGTTTACTGTTGGTGCTGGATCATTTAATACTTGTGGATTGTCTGTTAAAACTTTTAATAAAACAGCTTTTGCAGTTTTAATATCTTCATCATAACCAATACCAATAGTTAAATTCACACGCAATTGCCCTTCAGTAGAATAGTTGGTAATATTACCATTAGATAAAGTTCCATTAGGAATAATAATTTCTTTGTTTTCAGGACTATTTATTTTAGTGGTGAATATTTCTATTTCCTTTACAACTCCTAGTTCCCCTTGAGCTTCAATTAAGTCACCAATTTTAAAAGGTTTAAAAATCATAATTAAAACACCACCAGCAAAATTAGCTAATGAGCCTTGTAAGGCTAGCCCAATAGCTAGTCCTGCTGAAGCTAAAATAGCAGCAAAAGAAGTTGTTTCTATTCCTAAGGCCCCTAAAATTGTTATAATTAATACAATTTTTAAAGTCCAACTTAATAAGTTTAATAGAAATTTCTGAAGGCTTTTTTCATAGCCTCTTTTATCCATTAATCTATTAGTTTGTTTTAATATCTTTTTGACAATCCATGATCCGATAACCCAAATAAGTATTGCTCCAATTATTTTTGGTCCAAACTCACTTACAAAGTTAATTCCTTTTTCTATCCAGATACTTGCTTCATTTTGAGTATTTTCTAATTCTTCTAATTGCATTTTATTTTCTAATTAAAGTTAGTGCTTGTTCAATGTTTTCTGTGGGTAGTTGACAAACCGAATTTTCACAAATGTAAATGTATGTTTTTTTAGGAATTATTCTATATTCTAACAAAGGAAGTTCTTTCATTGAAGTGTTGTTCTTTTCTGACGAATTGTGTCCAGAAAATAGGGTGTTGGGTAAATATTGTTTTTTTAAATAATTAATCTTTGATAATGCAGTTTCACCAGTAATTACAATTTCTTGAAACTTCACTGAGTTCATTAAGTGTACATCCAACCAATTGGAATATCCCGATCCGTAATTGTTTATTTCTGGAAGGATGTTGTGAAGCATTTTTTTGGAAGTCTCAGTGTATTTCTTATTATTAAAATGTATCCCTAACATAAATAAGTTTTTTGCCATAATGGAATTACTGGCAGGAATTACATTGTCATGATATTCAGTATTTCGGACTACTAATTTAGGGTCTTCATCTGAGGTAAAATAAAATAGGTTATTCTCTTTGTTATAAAAATGTACGAAACAATAATCGGTTAAATTTTTAGCGTTATATAACCATTTTTCATCTAAAGTGTTTTCATATAATTTTATAAAGGCTTCTACAGTGTTAGCATAATCTTCAAGATATCCGTTAATGGTGCTTTTTCCATTTTTAAAATTATGAAATAAACCGCCATCATTTTTAAACAAATTGTCAGAAATGAACGTCGCATTTTTCAGAGCTATTTTTAAGTATGCTTGTTCATTTAAAGCTTCATAAGCATCAAGGTATCCTATTAGCATTAGTGCGTTCCAGGAAGTAAGTGTTTTGCCGTCCAATGAAGGTTTTTTGCGTTGTTCTCTTATGTTATGTAATACTGTAATACATTTATCGATGGTAGCGTGTAATTGAGGAATTGAAAGTCTAAATTTCTTAGCAATTTTTTCATCACTATCTTTTCTGGTTAATACATAGGTGTTTTTTTCCCAATAGCCGTATTCGTTTACATTATAGTAATCGGCAAATAGTTTATAGTCTTCTTTGAGTGTTGATTTTAATTCTTCTTTCGTCCATGTATAAAAAGCTCCTTCTTCCTTTTTGCCTAGATGGTTGTAACTGTCTGCGTCTAACGAAGAGTAGAAGTATCCTTTTTTATGATACAATTCTTGCTCAATAAAGCTCAAGGTTCTTTGTATGGTTGTTTTATACAACTCATTTTTGGTGAGCTTGTATGCTTGTGAATAGAGGCTTACCAATTGACCATTGTCATAAAGCATTTTTTCAAAATGTGGAATATGCCATCGGATGTCTGTAGAATACCTGGAAAACCCTCCGTCAATATGGTCAAAGACACCACCATAAGCCATTTTTGTTAATGTTAAGTTTACATATTCCAGAAGCTCTGCGTCATTTTGTAAATAAGCATATTTTAAAAGGAAAGCGTAATTGTTGGGAAGCATAAATTTAGGAGCTCTTTTAGCACCTCCGAACTTATGATCAAAAGATGTTTTCCATTGCTCAACTATAGTGGAGATGTCTTCTGTTTTAAAAGAAATAGCATTGGGGTTCTTGGCTACTAAATCTGAGGTGATAATTCCTTGTTCTAAATTATCTGCATAGGAAATGAATTTTTGAGGGTCGTTTTGAAATTGTTTTTGAAGTTGCGTTAAAGCCGATATCCAATCATTTTTCCTGAAATATGTACCGCCCCAAACGGGTCTTCCATCGGGTAACGCAATTATGTTTAATGGCCAACCTCCTCTACCGGTAATTAATTGAACAGCACTCATGTAAACCTGATCTACATCTGGCCGTTCCTCTCTATCTACTTTAATCGCAATAAAATCATCATTCATTACCTTGGCGACATCTTCTTGTTCAAAACTTTCTTCTTCCATTACGTGGCACCAATGACATGCTGAATATCCGATACTAATAATAATAAGTTTATTCTCTTTTTTAGCTTGCTTTAATGCGTTTTCACCCCAGGGTTTCCAGTTTACAGGGTTATGAGCATGCTGTAATAAATACGGACTCGTTTCATTACTCAGTTCATTAGTAAATTGTTGCGTATTGGTCATGGTATCGTTATTTTGTCCTTTACAGCTAAAAAGTAAAATAAACACTAGTGACGTTATTAGGTGTTTCATAACTCAAAGTTAGTGAAATTACAGGATAAAAAAAGCACTCATTACTTTATGATTATGAGTGCTTTTGTTTTATTTAAACTAGTAGTGTCTTCCAATCGGCTAATTATCCGTTTATGGCAATAACAGAACCAATTTTCCCAGGGATCATTTCTTTTAAAGTAGCTTCAATACCGCTTTTTAATGTCATAGTAGAAGATGGGCAACCACTACATGCTCCTTGTAAAATAACTTTTACTTCTTGAGTATTTTCATCATAGGATTGAAACATAATGTTTCCACCATCACTTGCTACTGCAGGTTTTATATATTCGTTTAATACATTGACAATTTCGGTAGATACATCATCGAGTTCATCAATGTTTAAATTTATTTCAGGAGCTATTTCTTTAGCAGGTTTTTCAAAAGTAGTATCTATTATCGTGTTTCCTTCCGCAATAAAATTTCTAATTTCTTCACGTATTTCATTTGCAACATCTGTCCATTCTGCTAAATCATATTTGTTAATTGAAACATAATTTTTATCAATAAAAATTTCTTTTACAAATGGGAAGTGAAATAATTTTGTTGCTAAAGGGGATATTTTTGCATCGTCAATATTTTTAAACTCAAAAATGGTGTCCACTAGCTTTTTATTCACCACAAATTTCATTGCACTTGGGTTTGGAGTACTTTCCGCGTAAACAGTTACCGCTACTTTTTTAGTAGCAACATCATTATCGACAGCTTTTTTTCCAGTATTTAAAAAATCTTGAATCTGCTCTGCTACATCAGTTTCAATTTCAGGCCACTCTACAATATTAAATTTTTCAATAGCAACAAAGTTCCCAGAGATATATACCTTTTTTACAAAAGGTAAGTAGAAAAGTTCCCTGGCAAGTTGTGAGTTACTGGCTTCATCAATATTATTAAATTCAAAATTTTTATATTCCGTAAGAAATAGATTCGATTCAAACTTTACAATATTAGGAGAAGAAGTATGTGTTATAGTAATTTTATGCGCTTCCATAAAGAAAATTTTTATGCAAAAGTACTGAATTTCTTTGGCTTCAGAAGTATTAATTATACTTTAAAAGCAGGGTTTTAATATAAATAAATGTTTTTATAGGTGTACTCTTTGAATTTTTTTTATATTTGAAAATTATCAATTTTACCTGAATTTTAGCAATTATCTATACGAGTCCAACGTTATAGGTATTAACGAAATTAAAATATGACAAAGAACATTTATATTTTCATAGCATTGTTTGCCTTTCTTGGTGCTAACGCACAAGAAGGATTACCAACGTATTCTGATTATTTAACCGATAATTTATATTTAATTCACCCGTCAATGGCAGGTGCTTCTAACTGTACTAAGCTTAGAATTACCGGACGTCAGCAATGGTTTGGACAAGATGACGCCCCGGCATTAATGACAGCTAGTTACAATACTAGGTTTGATGATGTAGCACCTTCAGCTGGAGGAATTATTTTATTTAGCGATAAAAATGGTTATCATTCACAAACGGGTGCTTATTTAACATATGCTCACCACATCATGCTAGGAAGAAATACAATTGATTTAAATCAAGTTTCTTTTGGTTTAAGTGTAGGTGTGATACAAAGTAAGTTAGATCAGAGCGAATGGGATTTAGTATGGAATGCAGGAAACAATAGTTCAGGAGTTCCTGACCCTTCGGCTATTTCAAATGATAGGATTTCTAGTACTTATTATAATGTTGATTTTGGTGCGTCATACCATTTATTAGATTTTTATGCGCATTTAACTATTAAAAACTTGATGGGTACTGGTAGAAAATTATATACTGTTGCTGAAAGTGCAAACTTACAACGTTTTTTAATTTCAATGGGATATGTTTTTTCAGGTATTAATAGTGATTGGTCTGTGGAACCTTCTGTGTTATTTCAACACATTTCTCAAACGAAAGAAACTCAGTTTGACGTAAATGCTAAAGTTTATAAGAAAGTGGATTTTGGTAAAGTATGGGGAGGTTTGTCATACAGGAGAAGTTTAGATGGAGCAGAATACGCTACCGCAACAGGTTCAGGTGAAGGGCAAAAATTACAATATATTACTCCGTTTATCGGAATGAATTATGATAGATATATGTTTGGGTATACATACTCACATCAAACAGGTCAAATAAAGTTAGTTGATGGTGGTTTTCACCAAATCACTTTAGGAATTAATATTAATTGTAGACCAGAGAAATACGATTGTAACTGTCCTGGTATTAACTAGGAAGTGAAAATTATAAACAAAGAAAGCTCGCAATTTGCGAGCTTTCTTTGTTTATAAGACCTTTGGGTTCTATTTCTCCCAATGGTAACTTTTTTGTTTCCCCTGTTTTTTAATAGCGTTCAACATAGCGTTTTCTAAATGATTGTTAATGTTGTTTTTCTTTTTTTCTGTAGCAATGTACATTTTTCGTTTGCTATTTTCTTCTTGTATCTTTTGCTGAATTTTAATTCGTTCTTCTTTCTTTTTTAATACATAAGTCTCTAATTCTTGATCTGTTTTTTGTTGTAATTCCTTTGGTAGTAGTTTTTTATCAATTTTTGTGTAGCTAAAGTCTTCTTGTTCTGTTTCTGCATCTACTAAATCCCAAGAGCTGTTTTTATAAAATGAAGAACTTTTACTAACCGTTCTGCTTACTTCATTGGCCTTTCCGTATTTGGATGCATTAACATCTTGTACAGCTTGAGAAGCTACTTTTCTTCTCCCTTGTCTTCCATATGGGATATAGGTTTTATTTAATTTGATATTCAATTGTAATATATAGTCATCGTATGGCGAAGGGATGTGTACAGTTTGTTGGTTGTGATTGATGGCCATATAATCACCATTGCTTAATTGAGCTCCCTGTTGCCACATACTTGAAATTCCATCATTATAATCGCCACAATAAATAGTATTGATGTTAATTTCATGTTCTTTAGCGTTAGTACTTGCATCCATGTAATTTACGGGGCCCTGTGTAAAAGGCTCGTTTCCGGCAATAAAAATTAACTTTAAATCATTTTCATTTGTTCCCCACTCCAAGTCATTAACTGAAGTTTGTATTACTTGCCCGCAGTATTCATTTCCGCCATTGGTGGTTAATGAGAATAATTTTTCGGAAATATAGTCAAGGTCATTTGTAAAAGCGCTCACTTGTCTGATATATCCATTAACACTTGAAAGACGGTCATTACCATATTCATATAAGGCAATTTTTAAATTTGGTCTATCTGTTTTACATTTAGCGTATGAGAGTTCATTAACGATCTCCCATAATTGGGCTCTTGCCTGATCAATAAGCCCATCCATGCTGTTACTTGTGTCTAATAATAATGCTACCTTAATGGTGCTTTTTTCAATTGGGGTTGCAGCAGTTTTTATTATGGTTAAATTATTCGTTTCTGTTTTTGTGTCAGCCTTGCAAGAAAGACCACAAAGTAATAGGATGCTAAATCCGAATGTTTTTAATTTTTTCATAACGTTATATTATTTAGGTTTTATACAAAGTTATTTAGGATCATTGTTAACTAAAACCTAAAATGAGGGAGCGTATTGGTTGAGTTAGGGAAGTAGTATTTTACTCAAGTGAAGTGTTTAAAATCTATTTAAAAAAGTTCATGTTTTGTCGAAAAGTATAATTTGTTTATTATAAAGTACGTAAGTTTATAAAAAAATAAACTAGTTTTAAGCTAATGAAACAACTCATATGCATACTGCTCTTTTTTACTTCAACGCTTGTGTTAGCACAAAAGGGAAAAAATAAAATAGAGGATAATAGATTCTATTATATTAATGGGGAAGTTCTATTAAAGGATTCTGGGGATCCCTTGTCAGGTGTTGAGGTACAGGTGTATGGAGGTAGTTACACAAAAACTTCACTATCAGGTGACTTTAGGCTTAAAGCTAAAATAGGAGATGAGATTGTAATTAGTCACCCGAGTATTGAAACAGTTAGTTATGTATTAAAAAATAAAGATGACCGGTTAAAGGTATATGTTGAGGAGCCTAAGGAGTATAAAAAAACTAGTTCAAGAAAAATAGGTAACTCAAAAGAGTTTAATGCTCTTATAGATTCGGCTAAACAAGTATATAAAATTGATGCGGAAAAGGGAGCTGATTATGTAACGAAGTCATTATTAGTTTCAAAAAATTTGACTAGCAAACAACAAGCAATATCCTATGAAGTATTAGGCGATATTTATTTATATTGGAAACAATATGATTTAGCAATATCTAATTATAAAAGAAGCTTACAAAATCAAAAAAGTGCAAAGGTCCAGTTGAGTTTGGCTAAAAGTCACTTTAAAAATAAAGCATATAGCTCAGCAATTTCAGTGTATGAGAGTATCAATAAACGGCAATTGTCTAATTGGGAAAAAGTGGTGTTGAATGAAGAATTAGGCGATGTGTATTCTGCTAAAAAGGAATATATAACTGCTGAAAAATATTACAATAAAGGATTGTCAATAGCAAAAAATCATTTAATAACTCCAAAAATAACTGATTTAAATTCTAAATTGGGTAAAGTTTCGTTTTCTCAAGGAAAAGTTGAGCAGGCTACTACTTATTTTGATAATTCACTAAACTTGGCCTCCCGTGAAAATGAACAACGTTCAGTAGTAGAAAAGGAACGAGTTGCCGATTTTTATAATTCAAACCAGCAATTTGATCAAGAAATTGCATTACGAAAAAAAAACCTATCAGCTTTAGAAACGTTAGATGTTGATGTTCTTACAGAAAACAGTTTGAATGAACCAGATTCATTAACTACTCAAAAAAGTAATTATAAAATTGCCAAAGCTTATGTGCAACAAGCGAAATATGATGATGCGATACCGTATCTTGAAAAAAGTATTTCTGAGGCAAATAAAAAATCTGATTTAATTATAGAAAAAGATGCTACACGTAAGTTGTCAGAGGTGTATAAAACTGTTGGAGAGTACACAAAAGCCTTGGAGACTTATCAGAGTTATGTTGACTTGGTTGATAAAGTATATTTAAATAAAGAGCAACAAATAGCAAATGTATCAAAGGTAAGTAGAGATTTAATAAAACATCAACAACGAATCACTGGCTTAGAGGATGAACGCAAGTTGTCAGAAAGTAAATTGCTATTAGCTGCAAAAGATAGTGAGCTTCAAAACGAACGAAATAAGCAACAAAGTATCGTTATTTACGCTCTTTTAGTAGGATTGTTATTGCTATTATTGATGGCTTTTTATATGTATAGAAACATTAAACAACAGCGTGTAAATAACAATTTACTGGCATTAAAATCACTGCGCTCACAAATGAATCCGCATTTTATTTTTAATGCATTAAATTCAGTAAATAGTTTTATTGCTTCAAATGATGAACGTACAGCGAATAGGTATTTAACCGATTTTTCTAAGCTGATGCGTTCCGTTTTAGAGAATTCAGAAGAAGACTTTATCCCACTGTCAAAAGAAATAGAATTGCTAGAGTTGTATACTAAATTAGAGCATTTTAGGTTTCAAGATAAATTTGAGTATAGTATTACTATTGATGATAATATTGCCGTTGATGAGTTTGTAATACCTCCAATGCTATTACAACCTTATATTGAAAATGCAGTATGGCATGGTTTACGCTATAAAGAAGACAAAGGATTACTGCAAATTTATTTAAAGTCGCAAACAGATAACGAACTACAAATTATAATTGAAGATAACGGAGTTGGTAGAGCAAAATCTAAAGCACTGAAAACGGAGCATCAGAAAAAACAAAACTCAAAAGGAATGGGGAATATTAAAAAAAGAGTTGCCATTTTAAATGAAATGTATGCAGATAAAGTGGATGTTTGCATTGAAGATATCATTAATGATGGAGGAACGAGAGTGATACTGACTTTGAAGAAAGATTAATTAAGTAAAATATGAAATTAAAAACAATACTTGTAGAGGATGAAGTAAGAAGTAGGGAGATATTACGGAATTATATTACAAAATATTGTCCGAATATTGAACTAATCGGAGAAGCATCGGGAATAGAAGAGGGCTTGAACTTAATTAAAAACAATCAGCTAGATTTAGTGTTTTTGGATGTAGAAATGCCGTATGGTAACGCATTTGATTTATTAGATAAAGTTGAAAATAGAACTTTCGAAACTATATTTGTAACCGCTTACGACCATTATGCTGTGGAAGCTTTAAATAATCAAGCGTCCTATTATTTGTTGAAGCCTATTTCAATTGATGATTTAATTACCGCTGTTGAATTGGTTATGGATATTAAACAAAAGGAAAATGCACTACAAGAATCCGTGTTAAAGCCTAAAGATGATATAGTACAAGGAAAAATTACTGTCCCGCAACAGGATGGATTTGAGGTGTTAAAAACATCAGATATTTTATTCTGTAAAGCCGATGATAATTATACGGAAATTCACTTGCAATCAGGTAAAATACTTGCGAGTAAAACACTAAAATATTTTGAAGAGGTATTGCAAGAATTTGGGTTTTCACGAATACATAAATCCTATGTGGTTAATGTTAATTCAATAGTAAAATATAAAAAAGGAAAAGGAGGAAGCGTAGTTTTGGAAAATGATAAAGAACTACAAGTGGCTCCTTCAAGAAAAGCAGCATTGTTGAATTTTTTTAAGTAAGGGATGATTATAAAAGAAGTAAGAGGAAAAGCTCCACAAATACCAGAGGATTGTTTTATTGCAGAAAACGCAACTATAGTTGGTGATGTTGTAATGGGTAAACAATGTAGCGTTTGGTTTAATGCAGTGTTGCGTGGCGATGTGCATTATATAAAAATGGGAGATAAGGTAAATATCCAAGATGGTGCAGTAATACACTGTACTTATAAAAAATATCCAACAATCATGGGGAATAATGTATCTGTTGGGCATAATGCCATAGTTCATGGTTGTACCATACATGATAATGTACTCATTGGTATGGGAAGTATTGTAATGGATAATTGTGTGGTACATTCCAATTCAATTGTAGCGGCAGGAGCTGTGGTTACTCAAAATACAGTAATTGAGTCAGGAAGTATTTATGCAGGTATTCCTGCTAAAAAAGTGAAGGATATTTCTAAGGAACTAAGCTCTGGAGAGATAGACAGAATTGCGGAAAATTATGTAGAATATTCCAGTTGGTTTAAGTAATAGAGTGTTTTTTAAATAGCTCTTAAGTCTGTTTAAAATAAAAAAGAGTATTTTCGTAGTGTGAAGTTAAAAAAGAACATAGCATTATTTTTTACCTGTTACTACTTGGTAATAAGTGTAGGGCTGTCAATGACTTTACATTTTTGCGGAGGTTCTTTAGCAGGGATGTCTGTAACTTCAACAGAAGTAGCATGCGAAATGTCAGATATTCAAGATGTTTGTTGCGCTATAAAAAGTGAAACGAAATCAGGATGTTGCAATGATGCTGTATTAGATTTATCTGAAGTAGATGAAGATTCTCTTTTGGATTCTTCAGGTATTCAAAAGCAATATATAGCGATAGAGACCAATGTAGCATACTATTTATTTGCTAACACTCAATTTGATAATAAGGTTGCATTACCAAATTATACCTTCCAAAGTAATGCACCGCCACTCTATAAACTTTACGGAACATATATATACTATGCTTAACCTTATTAATCACTGCATCTTTTTTATTAAATAAGAGTCAGTTGTTTAAATAAGATTAAGTAATGCTCTAAGCAGAGCAATTTATAAACGCTAATCATGTATTGGTTAGTAAAGTATGTATCATGAAAAAATTTATAACAGTACTCTTTATACTTCCTTTTTTGAGTTTTGCTCAAAATGAAATATCAGGAAGTGTAACGGAGGAAGTAAATGGAAAAAAAGAACCTATTCTTGGGGCTAATGTATATTGGTCAGGAACAACAATAGGAACTGTAACCAATGAAAAAGGACAATTTACAATACCTTTTTCTAAAGAAAATAAACTACTGGTTTTCAGTTATGTTGGGTATCAACAAAAAACAATTACGATAACAAAACCTAAATTTGTTAATGTAAAATTATCTCCAAGTAGTGATTTGGGAACAGTAGTAATTAGCGCAGAACGGAAAGCTACTCAAGTGTCCCTTTTGGGAGATCGCAATACAATTGTATTAAATTCAAAAGAGCTGTTAAAAGCTGCTTGTTGTAACTTGTCAGAAAGTTTTGAAACAAATGCATCTATCGATGTAAATTTTTCAGATGCTGTTACGGGTACCAAACAAATTAAAATGTTAGGTTTAACAAATCCATATATTTTAATTACTCAGGAGAATATTCCTAGTGTTCGTGGTGCTTCTCAGGCTTACGGGTTAACATTTACACCAGGGACTTGGTTAGAAAGTATTCAAATTACGAAAGGTTCTGGTTCGGTAGTGAATGGTTTTGAGAGTATTGCTGGGCAAATAAACACCGAATTAAAAAAACCGTTTAATGATGATTCTTTTTTTGTAAATGCATATAGTTCAATTGACGGTAGGCTAGAGTTGAACACTCATTTTAGTCAGAAGTTAAGTGATAAATGGAGTACAGGAATGTATATTCATGCCAATAATCGTAGTTGGAAGAAAGATGATAACAATGATGGTTTTATGGACGCTCCATTAACCAATCAATTGAATTTGATGAATCGTTGGCAGTACGCAAATCAAGAATCTGGATGGGTTAGTTTTTTTGATTTTAGGTATATGAAAGATGAAAAGCAAGCTGGTGAATTAGATTTTGATCCGGAAACAGATAAGTTAACTACAAATGCTTGGGGTAGTGAAATAAAGACTAAGCGTATTGATGTAAGTAATAAAACGGGGTTTGTTTTTAAAGATCAGAAATATAAAAGTTTTGGGCTGCAAACATCATATAGTAACCACAATCAAGAAGCTTACTATGGATTAAGGAGATATGACATCAATCACCAAAGTCTGTATTCCAATTTTATATACAATTCCATATTAAGTAATACTCAAAACAAGTTTAAAGCTGGATTGAGTTTTACATATGATCAGTATGAAGAGTTTGTACTAAACACGGATATTGATAGAAAAGAAAATTCATTAGGTGCTTTTTTTGAGTATACTTATGATAATGGTGATAATTTAAGTGTAGTAGCTGGAATACGTGTTGATACACATAATGTACTAGGGGAATTTGTAACCCCTCGTTTACACCTACGTTACAACCCTTGGAAGAAATCCGTGTTTAGGGCTTCAGTAGGAAAGGGGAAGCGTAGCGCTAGTATTTTTGCTGAGAATCAGCACTATTTTGCATCATCAAGAGTGTTTAATATTATTGCTGATGGAGAGGGGGCTTATGGCTTGAATCCGGAAGAGGCGTGGAATTATGGAGTTAGTTTTTTACAGGGTTTCAAGCTATTTGATAAAAAAGTAGATTGGTCGGTAGATTATTATTCTACAAATTTTAAAAATCAAGTAGTGGTAGATGTGGATAGCACTCCTAATGAAGTATCGTTCTATAATTTAAAGGGGAAATCTGTAGCGCACAGTATTCAAACTGATTTTAATTATAACCTAGCAAAACACTTTGATTTACGCTTGTCTTATAAATATTATAATGTGATTGCTGATTATCGATACAACAGGCTGTCTAAACCACTACTAGCTGAAAATAGAGTATTGGCAAACTTATCCTATCAAACACATTTCTTAAATGAAAAAGGAGCGCGTTGGAAGTTTGATATTACATGGAACTGGTTAGGAAAACAACGCTTGCCGAACACAAGTGCTAACCCTATTCAATATCAGTTAGGAGCAGATACGAACCCTCATAGTAGGTTAAATGCTCAAGTTACTAAAGTATTTACGAAGCAATTTGAAGTGTATGTTGGAGGAGAAAATATTTTAGGATATAAACAAGATAATCCAATTTTAGCTGCTGATGATCCGTTTGGAGCGTATTTTGATAGTACTATCATACATGGGCCTATTCAAGGGACAACTGTTTATGCTGGATTGCGATTTACTTTAAAATAAGTAACTTAAAGCTCTGTTTGTTAGATTGATAGTCAGTCTAATAAATATAGATTTAGCATCAGATTTTAAAATCACTGGTGAGAATAAAATAATAAAAACAATTAAAATTTATAAAATGAAAAAATTATTGACCTTAGTACTATTATTTACTGTTATAGCAATTAATGCACAAGAAAAATCAAAGAATAAAAAAGTTACTATAAAAGTTAGCGGAATATGTGATATGTGTAAATCACGTATTGAAAAAGCAGCATTTAAAACTAAAGGAGTAAAATCGGCAGAATGGAACTCAGAAAGTCAAAATTTAAGTTTAGTTATTAATGAGCGTAAAACGGATGTGCTAACAATTCAGAAAAGCATGGCGGATATTGGTCATGATACGGAAGGAGTTCAAGCAACTAAGGAAGCTTATAATAACTTACATGGTTGTTGTAAGTATGAAAGAACGTTTGGAGTTGAAAATAGTTGTGCAAAAAACTGTACTAAACCTTGTTGTAAAGACAAGGCTAAAAAATCTTGTTGTTCTTCTAAGGCTGTTAAAACAAGTTGTACTGACAAAAAATAGTGTTCTGTCTCTTTTGTATGATGTAAAATATTAATCTTAAAATATACGTATAATTAATGAGGTAAAGGTAGTGATGTTATATCGCTACCTTTTTTATTTTTACAACGAGTTAATTTTAACATTATAAATGTTTATTTAGCTTTATTGACATAATTTATATGTTTTCTTTCAGGTAATTACTATGCTTGAATAACATGTTGTCGAAAAAATATGTACTTAAGTGTATTTCATCGATATTATATGTATTTCATCCGTAACAACTATTGCGTTAGGATATTATAATGAAGAAGCTCGTTAATTGAAGAATTATTATGGAAATACGAAATTTATTGACATATTCGCAATCAATCACATGTAAAAACCTTAAAAACAGCTGTTTACATTGCTGTTTGAGTTTTATAGTTGTAGTTATTTGATATATATTTACATTGTAATTAATCAATATAATAATCTTGGGGGTTATTTTTTTAAAAGAAAAGTAAGATGAAAAAAAGTATCGTTTT
>Ga0209291_1000352_pt1 | contig 44584 bp, 36 predicted proteins | sample GOMGulsemesocosm_FD_184633 | JGI IMG/M metagenome (GOLD analysis project Ga0209291, IMG submission 184633) | Methane-oxidizing microbial communities from mesocosms in the Gulf of Mexico - GOM9B Gulf of Mexico (SPAdes) (version 2) | ecosystem: Environmental > Aquatic > Marine > Cold seeps...
CCGTTTCATGAAAAACTTCCTTATCATTTTTGGGGTTGTCATTTAAAAAATGTTTGAATATTTTATTTGATCGTAAGGTTTCGTCGTCTTTTCTTGTATAAAAAAGCGTCATATTATCATTTGCCCATGTAGATCCCCCTGTAGTATTTTCTATTTTATAAGGTAGTATTTCTCCTGTTTCAATATTTTTAATTTGTATCGTGTACTGCCTTCTACTCACCTTATCAACGCCAAAAGCAACAAATTTGTTATCTGGACTAATATTTAGACCTCCTAAGTTAAAATACGACTCTCCTTCAGCCATTTGATTACAATCAAATAAAACTTCTTCAAAAGCGGTTAATGAATCCTTTTTTCTGGTATAAACAGGGTAATCTTTCCCTGTTTCAAATTTTGTTATATACCAATATCCATTGTACTTATATGGTACAGAGGTATCATCTTCTTTTATCCTGCTTTTCATCTCTTCAAACAAATCTGCTTGAAAATCCTTAGTGGGAGCTGTTACTTTATTATAATAATCGTTTTCTCTTTCCAAATAATCTATGACCTCTTCATTCTCTTTTTCATTAAGCCAATAGTAATTATCTACCCTTACATCACCATGTTTCTCAAGAGTTTTTGGCTTTTTATCGGCAACAGGCGGGGTGATTTTATTTACTTTTTCCATAGATACTTCTTTTTTACAAGCGAATGCAAAAATAAGGGTAAGTATAAGTACTGAAAGTTTTTTTATCATTTTATTTTCTATTTTTGAACCATAAATTTAAAAAAACTATTTACTAATTATAAAAATAAACGAAAATGTTTGGAGATTTAATGGGAATGATGGGTAAAATAAAGGAAACCCAAGCTAAAGTAGAAGCTACAAAAAAACGCTTAAATACTGTTTTAATTGACCAAAACAGTTCAGATAATTTATTGAAAGTTACACTTACCGCTAATAGAGAACTTAAAACAATCACAATTGATGATGTTTTGTTGGCAGATAAAGAGCAATTAGAAGACTATTTGATTCTTACCTTAAATAAAGCAATAAAAAAAGCCTCTGATGTAAATGATGCAGAATTAGGGGCAGTTGCAAAAGATGGAATGCCAGATATTCCAGGAATGGACATGTTTAAATAACCTGTTTTAATACTACTAAGAATGTTAACATTCTTAGTAGTATTAAAACAGTCAATAATCACAGAATGAAATGCTTGATTTGAATTAATTGTGACAAATTTCGATTAACGAAAGCGTTAAGTTTATATGCTCTTTAATATTTCAATGCATTTTGAATGCATTTCATCTGTATAATCTAAATGTGTTACCATTCTTAATTTACCATCTCCCATACTTACCATCAAAATATTTTTTTCTTTCATTTTTTGAAGAAAACTTGCTTCATCAATAGTACTCTTTAAATAGAAGATAACAATATTCGTTTCTACAGGTTCAATTTGCTCTACAAAATTACATGATGCTAAGGTTGTCGCTAATTCTTTTGTTTTCTGATGATCCTCAGCCAATCGTTCTACATTATTATCTAAGGCATAAATTGCTGCTGCTGCTAAATATCCAGCCTGACGCATCCCTCCTCCAAACAATTTCCTGATACGTAATGCTTTTGCCATATGTTCCTTTGTGCCAATTAACAAAGAACCTACAGGAGCTCCTAAACCTTTAGACAAACAAATAGAAATAGTGTCAAACAACTTCCCGTATTGTTGTGGAGTTTCTTTTTTGGCTACTAATGCATTAAATAAACGTGCTCCGTCCAAATGATATGCTAAATCATTTTTTATGCAAACTTCTTTTATTTTTTTTAGCTCTTCAAAATCCCAACAAGCTCCTCCTCCTTTATTTGTAGTATTTTCAATACACACTATACTAGAAAGAGGCAAATGAATATTGTCATTTGGCGTTAGTGATTTTTCCAATTGTGCGGCAGTAAACATCCCTCGATCGCCATCAATTAACGAGCAAGTAACTCCTGAATTAAATGCTGCCCCTCCACCTTCAAAATTATACACATGTGCATATTTATCACAATACAATTTATCCCCAGGTTGTGTATGTAATTTTATAGCCACTTGATTTGCCATGGTTCCCGATGGGAAAAATAATGCTGCTTCCATACCGAATAAGTTAGCAACCTTTTCTTGTAATTGGTTCACTGTTGGGTCATCACCAAACACATCATCACCAACTTTTGCTTGCATCATTGCTGATAACATTTCTTTACTTGGACGTGTAACGGTATCGCTAATTAAATTTATTTCCATAATCAATTTTGAAGTTCTATTTTTGTGGAATAAATGTAATCAATATTTATGATATCCTCTGAACAAACCAAAGACATTATTGAAAGACTAGGCGCCTTGAAAAAGTACCTAGCAATAGATGCTAAAAAGGTGGAAATTGCCAATGAGGAAGAAAAAACCTTCGACCCCAATTTTTGGAACAATCCAAAAGAAGCAGAGTTAGTAATGAAATCATTACGAGTGATTAAAAAATGGGTTACTGATTTCGAAACTGCAAGCCAATTAATTGATGACTTACAAATTCTAATTGAATTTCATAATGAAGGAGAAGTTGAGGAATCAGAGGTTATTACCCAATACAATAAAGCAAGTACTTTAATTGAAGATTTAGAATTTAAAAACATGCTTTCAGAGGAAGGTGACTCTATGAGTGCGGTACTGCAAATTACTGCTGGTGCTGGAGGAACAGAAAGTTGTGATTGGGCTGAGATGTTACTTCGTATGTACTTAATGTATTGCGAAAGTCAAGGGCATAAAGTTAAAGAACTAAATTACCAATCAGGAGATGTTGCAGGGATAAAAACAGTAACTATTGAAATTGAAGGAGATTTTGCTTTTGGATGGCTAAAAGGTGAAAATGGAGTACACAGACTAGTTCGTATTTCTCCATTTGACAGTAATGCCAAACGACACACCTCTTTCGCTTCTGTTTATGTATATCCATTAGCTGATGATACCATTGAAATTAACATTAACCCTGCCGATATAGAAATTGTCACCTCACGATCTAGTGGTGCAGGAGGGCAAAATGTAAATAAAGTAGAGACTAAGGTTCAATTGAAACATAAACCGTCTGGAATTCAAATATCATGTTCAGAAACGAGATCTCAACAAGATAACAGAACTCGTGCAATGCAAATGTTAAAATCACAATTGTATGAAATTGAACTGAAAAAACAACAAGCTGCAAGAACTACAATAGAAGATGGAAAAATGAAAATTGAATGGGGAAGTCAGATTAGAAATTATGTGCTTCATCCGTATAAATTAATAAAAGATGTACGCTCAGGTCATGAAACAGGGAATACTGATGCTGTACTAAATGGAAAAATTGACCCTTTCCTAAAAGCATATCTGATGTTTATGGGCCAAAAAGAAACTGATTCTAACACTATATAAAATGATAAAAATATACCATAATAACAGATGTAGTAAATCACGCTGTGGAGTTGAATTACTTGAAAACTCTGGAAAAGAATATGAAGTAGTAAAATATTTAGAAACTATTCCTTCAGTTGATGAGTTAAAACACATCATTACTCTTTTAGGAATTACCCCCATACAATTGGTTCGTAAAAATGAAGCCATCTGGAAAGAAAACTATAAAGGGAAAGATTTGAGCGATGCTGATATTATTTTAGCAATGACAGAAAACCCAAAATTGATTGAACGACCAATTGTAGTTAATGGCACCAAAGCTATTATTGGCAGACCTACCGAAGCTATTTTAGATATCATTTAAAACAAATATTAAAAAAGGAAACCTCATGGTTTCCTTTTTTAATACCCTATAACTCTCACATACGCATTCCTTTAACAAGCTTTTAACAGAATACACATGTAGTCTTTGTAGCTTTGTATACCATTATTTTTTTTCATTATGAAATTCTTTCTAAACCTAAGTGTCGTATTCTTTTTATTAACAACAACTACCAGTTTTTCTCAAAAAAAGACGAATTTCAATTCTTTACATATTTCTGGTAAGATTGTTGACCTAGAAAGTAATCAACCTTTGGAATATGCTACAATTGTACTGAAAAATATTTCAACTGAACAAATCACAGGTGGAGTTTCTACTAAAAATGGGACCTTTAAAATTAAAGCTAAAAAAGGAACTTACGATATAACTATTGAATTTTTAGGCTTTAAACCTAAGCATTTCAACAAAAGAAAAATTTCAGCGAAGACTAACCTAGGAACAATCGTTTTAACTGAAGACACTAATAGTTTAGATGAAGTAGAAATTATTGCAGAAAAAAGTACTGTAGAAATCAGACTCGATAAAAAAATATACAACGTTGGGAAAGACATGACCGTAAAAGGAGGTTCGGTAGCCGATGTTTTGGACAATGTTCCTTCCGTTACAGTTGATGATGATGGTACTGTTGCCCTTAGAGGAAATACTAATGTTAAAATTTTAATTGACGGAAAACCTTCTGGGTTAGTTGGTTTAAGTTCTACTGATGCATTAAAACAACTCCCCGCAGAAGCAATTAAAAAAATAGAAGTCATTACAAGCCCATCTGCTAGGTATGAAGCGGAAGGAACTGGCGGTATATTAAACATTATTTTAAGAAAATCTAAAATTCAAGGTTTTAATGGATCTATAACCACAAGTGCTGGGACACCAGAAAATTATGGCTTATCAGCTAACTTAAACTACAGAACTAAGAAATTCAATTTCTTTACAAATTCAGGACTTAGCTACAGAACACCTCCAGGAAATGCTTTTACTAAAACAAACTTTCTTGATGTAACTAACCCTAATGAAGAAAAATTTTCTTTTGAAGAAAGAACCATGAATCGCTTATCAAGAAGCTTTAACACAAATGTTGGTACAGAATATTACATTACAGACAAAGCATCATTAACAGCAGCAATTTTTTACAGAACAAGCAATAGTGATGATGTAACTACAAACTTAAATACATTCTTTGATATAAATAATACTTTGCAAAGAAAAGCGACTAGAACACAAGATGAAGATGAAAAAGATAATAATATTTCATACTCGTTAAATTTTACACAAAACTTTAAAAAATCAAATCAAAAATTAACTTTTGATTTGCAATACGAAAACAGTAAAGAGGATGGGTTTTCTGTAATAAAGGATCAAGAATTCTTCCCCAATGACTCGTTAGAAGTAGAGCAAAATACTGTTAAGGAAAAACAAGATCGCTACTTAATACAAACAGACTATATACACCCTTTAGGAGAAGATGCGCAATTTGAAGTGGGATATCGAGGGGCTTTCAGAACTTTTGACAATAACTTATTAATAGAAAAAGATACATTAGGCGTTGGTAATTATTATTTCGATATTGACACTTCTAACCGTCTAATATTTAAAGAAAATGTTAATGCAGGGTATGTACAATACGGTAGTAAAATAAACGAAAAGTTTTCTTATTTACTAGGTTTAAGAACAGAACATACGGCTATAGAAATTGACTTAAAATCCAATAACCAAGTCATAAACAAAGAGTACACAAATCTTTTCCCTACAGTTAATTTAGGCTATGAGATTAACGAAAAAGAAAACATTACATTAGGGTATAACAGACGTTTGCGCAGACCTCGCTCATGGTTTATGAATCCGTTTATCTCAAGAAGCTCAGATGTAAATATCTTCAAAGGTAACCCCAACTTAGACCCTATGTACAGTAATAGTTTTGATTTAGATTATCTTAAAAAATGGGATAAAATAACATTAAACTCTTCTATATATTTTCAGAAAAACGAGCAACCTTTTGAGTTTATAAGCTTTTCTAATGGAGACTTAAATTCAGACAATGTATTGATAACCTACAGAACCCCTATAAACTTAGACTATAATAACCGTTATGGCTTTGAGTTTACTGCGAATTACACTCCGTTAAAAAAATGGCGTTTAAACGCTAATTTTAACATTTACAAGTCTAGCACTAGAGGGGTTTATGAAAATGTGTTTGAAGATGATTCTAACAACCTTATAACTGAAACTATCATTTTTGACAATGACAATTACAGATGGTTTACACGTTTAAGTAGTACAACAACACTGCCTTATAAAATTAGCTGGCAAACACGATTATCATACAGAGGTCCGTCCGAAACCGCACAAAGTAAAAGAAAGGGCATTTTCTCTACTAACATGTCATTAAGTAAAGACATTTTAAAGGACAAAGGAACTTTGGTACTAAATGTTAGTGACTTGTTTAATTCAAGAAAAAGAAAGTCAGACACCAATACTAATTTGATAGATTCTTATAGTGAATTCCAATGGAGAGAACGTCAAGTACGCTTAACATTCACCTATAGAATAAACCAAAATAAAAAAAGAGAACGCCAACAAAGAGATAATAATGGCGATAATGATGGCGGTTTTTAAAATATCCTATATAACATCATAAAAAAAAGGAAACCATTATGGTTTCCTTTTTAATTTCGTAATATGATATTACTATTTTTTAGCAGCTCGCTCTTCTTTAAGCTCCTTTAATCTTTCCATTAAAGAACCTCCAATCCAATAAGGGACTACAAAAGTTAACAAAAAAATCAGCAACCAAAATCCTATCGTAAGAATAGTTAAAAATGCTAAAAAACCTAAGTATTGATCAAAATCAAACATAATTTCCGGAAATTTGAATTCAGCCTCAAATATAGTAGATATTATTTATTTTACCCACAACAAAATTCAATTTTATTAACAAATAATAACAATTCTATTTTGAACAAAAATAAATACTTAAATTTGCAGACTATCAATGTATATTCTATACATATAAAAGACGCATTTATTAATAAATATTTTTTTTACTCGAGGCACCCCTCGTTTAATTAAACCCACTTGTGGGATTCAAAAAACAACAACAAACTATAGCTATGGAATATCGAATTGAAAAAGATACAATTGGAGAAGTAAAAGTACCCGCAGACAAACTTTGGGGAGCTCAAACTGAACGTTCAAGAAACAACTTTAAAATTGGAGCTTCTGCATCAATGCCTATTGAAATTGTTCATGGTTTTGCCTATTTAAAAAAGGCTGCTGCATATACAAATTGTGATTTAGGAGTTTTATCTTCTGAAAAAAGAGATTTAATTTCAGCTGCATGTGATGAAATTTTAACAGGTATGCACAATGATCAGTTTCCGTTAGTTATTTGGCAAACTGGCTCTGGGACACAGTCAAATATGAACTGTAACGAAGTAATTTCCCATAGAGCACAGCAATTAGCTGGAAAAGTAATTGGTGAAGGGGAAAAAGTAATTTCTCCAAATGATGATGTAAACAAGTCACAATCATCAAATGACACCTTCCCTACCGGAATGCATATTGCTGCTTATAAAAAAATTGCAGAAGTAACTATTCCTGGTGTTGAGCAATTAAGAGATACTTTACAAGCAAAATCAGAAGCATTTAAGGATGTAGTTAAAATTGGTCGTACACATTTAATGGATGCAACACCGTTAACATTAGGACAAGAATTTTCAGGTTATGTATCACAATTAAATCACGGATTAAAAGCCTTAAGAAATACACTTGATCATTTAAGTGAATTGGCTTTAGGAGGTACAGCTGTTGGTACAGGGTTAAATACTCCAAAAGGATATGATGTTTTAGTAGCAAAGTATATTGCTGAGTTTACTGAATTACCATTTGTAACGGCAGAAAATAAGTTTGAGGCTTTAGCAGCACACGATGCTATAGTTGAAACTCATGGTGCTTTAAAACTATTAGCTGTTTCTTTAAACAAAATAGCTAATGATATTAGAATGATGGCTTCAGGACCACGCTCTGGTATTGGTGAAATCATTATACCAGCAAATGAACCAGGGAGTTCTATCATGCCAGGAAAAGTGAATCCAACTCAAGCAGAAGCAATTACTATGGTTTGCGCGCAAGTTATGGGTAATGATGTTGCTGTAACAATTGGTGGTACTCAAGGACACTATGAATTAAATGTTTTTAAACCTATGATGGCTTCCAACTTATTACAATCAGCACAGTTAATAGGTGATGCTTGCGTTTCTTTTGATGTTAATTGCGCCAAAGGAATTCAGCCTAATCATAACAGAATTAAAGAATTATTAAACAATTCATTAATGCTTGTTACTGCTTTAAATACTAAAATAGGATATTATAAAGCAGCAGAAATAGCAAATACCGCTCATGAAAACGGAACAACACTTCGTCATGAAGCTGTTCGTTTAGGATTTGTTACTGAAGAAGAATATGACCAATGGGTTATACCTGCGAATATGACTGGGTCTTTAAATTAATAAATTTATTTATACCAATAAAAAAACCGAGTTTAACCACTCGGTTTTTTTATTTTACATACTTTTAACCTCTACCATTATTGAATTTCCTAAATGAGCAAAATAAAATATTCCAAATATAATTCTGACATAGACTTTTCAGATGTTGATCATATAATTATAGGATCAGGAATTGGCGGACTTACAGCAGCTATTTGGTTAGCCAAATCCGGAAAAAAAGTAGTTGTATTGGAACGACATTATACCCCTGGAGGGTTTACCCATTGTTTTAAAAGGAAAAAAGGATTTCAATGGGATGTAGGAGTTCATTATGTTGGAAATGTTGAAAAAGGAAATCAACTAAGAAAATTGTTTGACCTGATAACCAATAAAAAATTAGATTGGGAATCAATTGGAGATATCTATGATGAAATCCACGTTGGTGAAAAAACTTACAAAATAAAGGCAGGAAAAGAACAATATAGAACTCAATTAACCCACTATTTCCCAGATGAAGTAGAAGCTATTAATTCATACCTCTACTTAATAGAAAAAGTAAATAACCGGGGAGGTATTTTCTTTTTAGAAAAATCTTTCGAACCCTTTTTACGTAAATCGATAGGTTGGATTTTCAGAAAACGATTCCATAAATACGCAAAAAAAACTACCTTAGAAGTGCTTCAGGAGATAACTACTAACAAAGAACTCATTGCTGTTTTATGCGGACAATGTGGTAATTATGGTTTATCACCAAACAACAGTAGTTTTGCTATACACGCAATTGTAATCAGTCATTTTATGAACGGAGGTTACTACCCAAAAGGAGGCTCTGATGAAATTTGCGGGAAAGCTGTTGAAACATTAATCAATAACGGAGGAGAACTATACGTTAATGCTAGTGTTACTGAAATAGTTACCGAAAAAAATAAAGTAAAAGGAGTTAAAATTGGAGAAGATTTTATTCCTTGTAAAAGTGTTATTAGTAATACGGGAGTTAATAATACATTCAATCACTTGTTATCAAAAAAAGACAAACAAAAATGTGGTGTTGATTTTAAGAACATAGAGCCCTCAAGTGGTCATATGTGCCTATATGTAGGCTTGGATCAGTCAAGTAAAACACTCAATCTTCCAAAACATAATATTTGGAGTTATGTAGATAATAACATTGATGCTAATTATAATCCAGACACCCTAACTGAAGCAACTAAAAGATTTGCTTATATTTCATTCCCTTCTGCAAAAGATCCGTTTTGGGATAAAAATCATCCAAATACAGCCACATTACAAGCATTGACTATTAGCAAGTACGAATGGTTTTCTGAGTATAAAAATCAACCTTGGATGAGACGCGAAGAAGCATATCAGAAAATGAAAAATGATTTTGAACAACAAATGCTAAAAAAATTATATAAATTATTTCCTCAAATAAAAGGACACATTGTTGTTACTGAAGTTTCTACCCCATTATCTACCAAACATTTTTCTAATTATCAATCAGGAGAAATTTATGGTTTAGCACATACACCTAAAAGATTTTCCCTTTCCTTTTTAAAGCCCGAAACGAAAATCAAAGGCTTACGTTTAGTTGGCCAAGATATCACTCTTGTTGGTGTTGCTGGAGCTATGCTATCTGGAATGCTTTGTGCGGTTACTATATTAAAATATAGAGTTTGGAAAATATTTAAGGAAATAAACGCTTGATAAAATATAGCCAACCCCAGTTTAGGACAAAGACAGCTTCGTTGTTAGTTCCGATAGCTATCTATACAAAAAATCAAATCCAATGGTGGGATAAAAACTAAAAAGCCACTTCAATTGAAGTGGCTTTTTTTATGTATTATTCTTTTATAAAATTACGCATACATCTTATCACGCAATTCTTTTATTTTTGAATCATTCATATATTCATCAAAAGTTGAATACTTATCAATAACTCCTTTTGGTGTAATTTCAATAATTCTGTTTGCAACTGTTTGACAAAACTCATGATCATGAGTTGTAAACACAATTGTTCCTTTAAAGTTTTTTAATGAATTGTTAAACGCTGTAATACTCTCCAAATCTAAATGATTTGTTGGCTCATCAATTAATAACACATTTGCTCTAGTCATCATCATTCTACTCAACATACACCTAACTTTCTCTCCTCCAGAAAGTACTTTAGATGTTTTTAAAGCTTCTTCACCACTAAAAATCATTTTACCTAAGAAACCACGTAAATTAACTTCTTCTTTTTCTTCTTCAGTTTGTGCCCATTGACGTAACCAATCAACTAAAGTTAATTCATTATTGAAAAACTTAGAATTATCTGATGGTAAATAAGACTGAGTTGTTGTTACCCCCCATTTAAATTCACCGCCATCTGCTTTTAAATTTTCTGTTAAAATTTGATAAAATGCAGTAGTAGCTTTAGAGTTTTTTGAAATAATAGCTACTTTATCACCTTTATTAAGGTTTAAGTCTACTTTATTAAACAACTCCCCTTCTTCATTAGAAGCACTTAAGTTTTCTACATTTAAAATCTGATCTCCAGCTTCTCTATCTCTATCAAAAATAATAGCAGGATAACGTCTACTTGAAGGTTTTATATCATCAATTTTTAACTTCTCTAACATCTTTTTACGAGATGTAGTTTGTTTTGCTTTTGATGCATTTGCGCTAAAACGAGCAATAAAGTCTTGTAACTCTTTTGCTTTTTCTTCAGATTTTTTATTTTGTTGGGAACGCTGTCTTGCTGCTAATTGACTTGACTCATACCAGAATGTATAGTTTCCTGAAAAGTGAGTAATTTTATTAAAATCAATATCAGAAATATGTGTACATACTGAATCTAAGAAATGACGGTCATGCGATACAACTATTACAGTATTTTCAAAGTTCGCTAAAAATGTTTCTAACCAAGATATCGTTTCATAATCTAAATCATTGGTAGGCTCATCCATAATAAGCACATCAGGATTTCCAAATAATGCTTTTGCTAATAAAACACGTACTTTTTGCTTCCCATCTAAATCAGACATTTTTGTATAATGCATACCTTCCTTAATACCTAAGTTTGATAACATTGCAGCTGCATTTGCATCTGCGTTCCATCCGTCCATTTCTTCAAAAGTAACCTGTAGTTCTCCTATTTTCTCAGCGTTTTCATCAGTATAATCTTCATACAGTTTATCTAATTCTTTTTTAATAGCATACAATTCTGTATTTCCCATTAAAACAGTTTCTAGTACTGTAAATTCATCGTAAGTATAATGGTCTTGAGATAAAACAGACATCCTTTTACCTGGCTCAAGATGTATATGACCTGAAGTTGGCTCTTGAAGACCAGCCATTATTTTTAAAAACGTTGATTTCCCTGCTCCGTTGGCACCAATAATACCATAACAATTCCCTTGTGTGAATGCCGTATTCACATCGTCAAATAATACTCTTTTACCGAATTGTACAGATAAGTTTGAAACTGATAACATGTAATGTGTTTTAATTTTCGGCAAAAATAGTAAAATGAATTGTATTTATCAGCTGTTTATAATCATAATAAAAATGTTCTTTAAAACTAGTAATTAAACAACAAATGATCTTTAAAGCCTTTATTTTATTGAGTATTGTTCTTTTGTAAAATACCATTTACAATAAATTCGAAATATTTAATTAAACTATATAAAAAACACCTACTCGCTCGAGTGTTCTAAATTTATCTAAGAAGATGGTTACTTATTACTTCCCCCTTTAAGTCTTATTGTCTCAGTTGTCTAATTCGTTTGCATTCTTTAAAAGTGTAAATTTTTGCACTTCAATAATATAGTAGCAATTATCTTTTGTAAATATATTATTAATGTAATATAAAATTTATTTTTATAAATACGAGTTGAAAAAGAATGATTCTAAATAAGCTTAACTACTTGTTTTTATTGATGTTATGTTAATTTTTCACAATGTTTTATGCTTAAGCTATTATTTAACAGCCCATTAACAGCAATATATCATCATAAAAATTAAATTTGTTATTATAAATAAGTTTTACCAAACTGTATGATCAAATTTTTACCTTTATCTTACCTTTTATTTTTGATTGCTTTTACCAGCTGTAATGAAAATATAAAAACAGAAGATGCAACCTATTTCGGAGGGGAAATCATAAACCCCAAGGATGACTTTGTATTATTGTATAAAGATGATGTATTAATTGATTCTGTTGCTTTAGATGATAAAAATAGGTTCCTATATAAATTCAACGATTTTATACCAGGACTTTATCACTTTAATCACAAAGAATATCAATATGTTTATATTGAACCAACAGATAGTATTGTTTTTAGACTAAATACTATTGATTTTGATGAGTCCTTAACTTTTTCTGGTAAGGGAGCTCATAAAAACAACTTTATTATAAATACGTTTTTAGCCAACGAAATACATGATACAAAAGCATACAAACTGTACAAACTTACTCCTAAAAAATTCTCTACATTGATATCAGGTGAGCTTCAACAGCGCTTAAATATATTGGAACAATATAAAGAACGATACGATTTTTCTGAGGGCTTTAATGAAGTTGCTAATGCTCACATTGTTTATCATTTTCATGCATTAAAAGAACGATACCCAGTATATAATAGGCAACAAGCAGACTCCATAAATAAAGAACAATTTTACAAATTCAGAGAAAACATTGATTTTAACACGGGTAATTTAGGGTCTTTTTACCCTTATTATGAATACCTATATGCTCTAATTGATAACTTAAGTGCTCAAAAATTAAAACACACTCACCCTCGTGAAAATGAATTAATTTCATATAGCTCAAAAGTAGATGTTATTGATTCCTTAGTACAAAATGAAATTTTAAAAAATCAATTGTTAAAGAATACAACATTACATTATTTAAGAAATATCAAATGTAAAACTAAAGCAAAAAAACTATTAACCTATTTCAATAAACACAATACTAATATTGAAAATAAAGAAAAAGTTACAAAACTCGTATATGCTATTGAACGCTTGAGTGTAGGGAATTATATACCTGATTTTAATGTCACTACGATCGAAAATAAAACATTTGCATTTAAAAATACAGTTCATAAACCTACTGTAGTATACTTCTGGTCTAGCAACAACCCAAGACATTTAAAAAGTGTGCATAAAAGAGTTGTACAACATTCTAGCAATAAGCATTTTAATTTTGTTGGAGTTTCAATTGATGACAATAAAAAAAATTGGGGAAATTACAGCCAAAAATTAAACTTAAAAAATGGGTATTTATTAACTGACCCAAAAATCACCAAAGAGAATTTATTAATTCAGAATATTAATAAAGTGTATGTATTGGATAAAAATGCAAAAATTTTAAGTTCTGATTTAAATATTTTTGATCCGCATTTTAGTGAAAAATTGAATTTACTTTATTAAGTACCACAACTTAGTCACCCTATATATCATTAATACTTATTATCTACCACTTAAATAACAAGTACTTTAAATACTAAGTTTGAGACTCATTAAAAGCATATTGTTATTTCAAAGGAAATTGTTTTTCATTTCTTATGTACTCTCTATGGTAACTGGGTTAATTTTTGTTGGCGATATAAAATCTATTGGTTTCTCTTTTTTGTTTATTGCTCCACTTATGCAATATTTTATATATGAAGTCAAGAATAAACATGAATATTATTTTTACTACAACCTAGGTTTGAGCAATACGATATTATGGGTATCTACTATTGTAATTGGTTTTCTAAATTTAATTTTATTATCCCTTATATGAGTACACTACATATAGATAGTATTACCAAATCATATGACAATAAAAAAATATTAAGTGATATTTACCTTACCTGTAAAAAAGGAGAAATAGTTGGTTTAATTGGACGTAATGGCTCAGGCAAATCTACTTTATTAAAAATCATTTTCGGAATTGAAAAATGCGAAAATAAATTTGTACAAATTGGAGATAAAGTAATAAACAATATCGCAAGCGGCAGAACATTAATTAACTACTTACCTCAAGATTTTTTTTTACCAAACAATATTAAAATTAAAGCATTAATAAACTTATTCTTACCTAAGGAAAACAGAAGTGAACTAATAAACAACGATTACATTAAACCTTTACTTCACAAAAAGAATCAAGAATTATCTGGTGGCGAAAAAAGAATTGTAGAAATTTTATTAATTGTTCACTCAAATGCAGAATTCATACTACTTGATGAGCCTTTTAATGGTGTTAGTCCAATAATAAAAACTTACATCATCAATTATATCAAAAAGATGAAATCGTCCAAAGGATACATAATTACAGACCATGATTATGAAAATGTACTAAATTTGGCTGACAAAATTATGTTTCTAAAAGATGGCACTCTAAAAGAAGTAATGAATAAAAAGCAACTTGTAGATTTAGGCTACCTATCTCAAACTAATTACAACATGCTAATTGAAGAGTCCTCATGATTAGCTATTAACTCACAAATAAAAATTTCTAAAACTGTATTTAACACGATAGTTGATAAAAATTAAAGATATTTGCATTCAATAATTTCAACCTATTCAATTATGAATCGCAAAGCGTTTATCAATATTAAGCAATTACTTCAAGTAGAAACCAATACATTGAAACTTAAAGTTTCTGGAGAAGAAATGAAAACACTTCCATTGATTAACAATGCTTTTCTTATTATTAAAAATGATGAGATAGTTGATTTTGGAGAAATGTCAGACTTTCAAAACAATGATACATTAACAACCATTGATTGTACTGGCCAAATTATACTACCAACTTGGTATGACAGTCATACACATATTGTATATGCCGGTAATCGTGAACAAGAATTTGTTGATAGAATAAACGGACTTACTTACGAAGAGATAGCTAATAATGGTGGTGGGATATTAAATTCTGCTAAAAAATTACAAGAAATTTCAGAAGAGGAATTGTACAAACAATCAGCAGAACGATTAGACGAAGTAATTAAATTAGGGACTGGAGGTATTGAGATTAAATCTGGATACGGATTAACAGTAAACGCGGAACTAAAAATGTTACGCACAATCAAAAAATTAAAAGAAAATTATAACATCCCTATTAAAGCTACATTCCTTGGTGCACACGCCGTTCCAGCGGAATACAAAGGTAACAAGCAAGGTTATTTAGATTTGATAATTAATGAAATGCTACCACTAATTTCAAAAGAAAACTTAGCGGAGTATATTGACATTTTCTGTGAAACAGGCTATTTTTCAGTTGAAGATACAGAACAAATTTTAGCTGCTGGAAAACAATACGGATTAACTCCAAAAACACATGTAAACCAGTTTACATCAATTGGTGGAATACAAAAAAGTATTGAATACAATGCCCTTACCGTAGATCATTTAGAATTGGTAAGTGATGAAGATTTAGAAGCTTTAAAAAATTCTGATACAATGCCCGTTGCACTACCTTCATGCTCATATTTCCTATCTATTCCTTATACTCCTGCTAGGCAATTAATCGATAATGGATTGGCTTTAGCTCTTGCTACGGATTACAATCCAGGCTCTACCCCATCTGGTAATATGAATTTTGTAGTAAGTACTGCATGTATTAAAATGAAAATGACACCAGAGGAGGCTATCAATGCAGCCACCATAAATGGCGCCTATGCAATAGGGATTTCTGAAACACACGGAAGTATTGCTAAAGGTAAAAAAGCAAATATTATAATTACAAAACCTATTAACTCCTATAATGTTTTACCATATTCTTTTGGTTCAAATAATATTGACAGAGTTGTCATAAACGGAGTATTTATTAATTAATAAAACAATTCTAATGCATCATAAAAATATCCATAACACCCCCTATAATTTTAAAGAATTAGCAGCTTCAAACCCTAAGTTAATTCCTTACGTATCTATAAGTCCTCAGAAAGTAATGACTATAGATTTTGCTGATAACGAAGCTGTATTGCAATTAAACAGAGCAATATTAATAAACCAATATGGATTATCCGATTGGAGTATTCCTAATGGATATTTATGTCCTCCTATTCCTGGAAGAGCTGACTATATACACCATATTGCTGATTTTTTAAAAGATAATAGTGTCAAGTCTAAAGTAAAAGGACTGGACATTGGTGTTGGTGCAAATTGCATATATCCTATACTAGGAAGTAGAATTTATAATTGGAAAATGGTTGGTGCTGATATAAATGAAGTTGCAATAGCATCTTCTACTAAAAACATTAATGCAACTCCTGATTTAAAAGAACACATTGAAGTTAGGCATCAAACTGATAACTCCAATATATTTAAAGGAATCATTAAAAAAGGAGAAAAATACCAATTTAGTATGTGTAACCCTCCTTTTCATGCATCTGAAAAAGAAGCCAACAAAGGAACAAAACGAAAATTACAAAATTTAGGACTTGAAACTAATTCAAAATTAAATTTTGGAGGACAAGCCAATGAATTATGGTGTAATGGTGGAGAAGCTTTATTTATTAAAAGAATGATAAAGCAGAGTGAAGAATTCAAAAGCCAAGTAACGTGGTTTACTTGTTTAGTATCTAAAAAAGAAAACCTCCGTAAAATATACAAGCAACTGGATAAACTAAAAGTCACTCACAAAACTATTACAATGACCCAAGGAAATAAGCAAAGTAGGTTTGTTGCTTGGAAATTTGATAAATAAAGCATGAGCTCAAAAACTATCAATATTGGAATTTTGGCTCACGTAGATGCTGGTAAAACAACACTTACAGAGCATTTTCTATACAACTCTGGAGCTATAAGAACTCTAGGAAGTGTAGATAAAGGTTCAGCAAACACTGATAGTTTGGCACTTGAAAAAGAACGAGGTATCTCTATAAAAGCAGCTACTACTTCTTTTGAATGGAAAAACACCAAAATTAATTTAATTGATACTCCAGGTCACGTTGATTTTTCAAGCGAAGTGGAACGTGCATTATGTGTAGTTGATGCCGTTATTTTGGTAGTTTCAGCAGTTGAAGGCGTGCAAGCACACACGTTAAACATATGGGATTCCTTACAAGAATTACAAATACCAACAATCATATTTATAAACAAGATTGACCGTCAGGGAGCTGATTCTGAAACTGTCATCACCCAATTAAAGCAAGATTTAAAAGCGGCGACAATTACAATATATACCTCATCAAATGATGGGTTAGATAACGCTGCTATTACTCCCGTTTTTAATACAAATAGTAATATTACTGAAGAAGTATTAGAACATCTTTTAAATTGTGACGAAACCTTATTAGAGCGTTATTTAAATTCCGAAAGCATAACTAACAACGAATACCTAAGCAGTATTCGAAAAAACACTATTGCAAACCAAATTGTTCCAGTATTTTGTGGAATCGCTAAAAATAATATCGGCGTTACAGAATTACTTGACGGAATTATTGATTTTTGTCCTACTTCAAAGCCAACCACTAACGAAAACTTATCTGCTTATGTTTTTAAATTAGAGCATCATAAAGTTTACGGCACCATGGCGCATGTAAAAGTATTTTCTGGTAGCTTGTCTTCAAAATCTACTGTATATAACCATAGCAAACAGCTAGAAACAAAAATAAATCAGACTAAGCAACTTGACAATACAAAATATGTTGATAATGTTGTTTTAGAATCAGGTGACATTGGTGTTATTACTGGAGTTTTAGGTACTAAAGCTGGTGATATATTAGGTAATCCTGAAGGTATACCTAAACTACCTCAACTACATATTCCTGTGCTAACTGTACAAGTAATCCCTGACAAGAACGGTGATTACAATGCTTTAGCAGAAGCCTTACAACAATTAGATAAAGAAGACCCTTCCTTAAGTTTTAAATGGTTTAAAACAGAAAAAGAATTGCAATTGCTTTTAATGGGACAAATGCAAATTGAAGTGCTGACACATGTATTAGAAGAACGTTTTTCAATAAAAACTAGTTTTACAGATCCTGAAGTAGTGTATAAAGAAACTATTAGTACAACTGCTGAAGGTTATATAAGGTATTGGATGCCTAAGCCATGTTGGGCAATTATGACTTTTTTAATTGAACCTGCTCCATTAAATTCCGGAGTAAGCTACTCTTCTATTGTTTCGCAGAATGATGTACATATTAAATATCAGAATGAAATTGCTCGAACCATACCTAATGTACTTACACAAGGAATTTTAGGTTGGGAAGTTACCGATGTAAAAATCACTCTAATAAAAGGAGAAGATCATAATGTACATTCCCGACCAGGAGATTTTAATTTGGCAACCCCTATGGGAATTATGCAAGGGTTAAAAACTGGAGGCACACACTTATTAGAACCTATTTTAGGTTTTGAAATTAAAACTCATGAATCTTTATTAGGCAAAATAGCTTCTGAGTTAAGTACAAGAAGAGCTACTTTTGATAGCCCTATATTTATTGATGATACATTTAACTTAAAAGGTACTATCCCTGTTGCTACTTCATTAGATTTAAGTATTAAACTGAATTCAATTACTGGAGGAAAGGTAAGATTACGTTTACAATTCCATGGATATGACACTTGTCCTAAAGACGAAGGGATTATTCGCGAATACAAAGGAGTAAACCCACTAGATGAGGCACAGTGGATACTTCACAGGCGTGGCGCTTATAAAGCTGATGAGCGGGTTATTTAGACTTAAAAAAACAAAGCCTACCTCATCTTTCCTTTCTCCTCAAGGAAGGACAACAAATTTCCTTATCCAAAAAAAACTACAAAAGCAAAAAAGGCTATCTTTTCAGATAGCCTCGCATATATTTTATTTAAGTATTTTATTCCGCTGGTCTACCGTGAATTTCTTCAAACATTCTATCAAAGTTATCTCTTAAAAAGGCACGCAGCTTTTTACGGTAATCATCTTTTAACCAATCCACAAAGTTATATGTACTCCTACTAATACATTTGGTATAACGGTCAATTCTATAATCAATATCTTCTCCTAAGAATTTCATTAAAGCTAGCGCATCATAAACATCCTCACTATTTTCAATACATATTTTTGCATGTTGTTCGATAGAACGTTCCAATACTACTTTTGAAGACTCCCCTTTTTTGACAGAAATTGTGTATGTTTTTTTAACGTCAAAAGCTACCTTTTTAGAATTCGAAAATTCTTTACGAATATCCTCAGGCATTTCATACTTGAAATTATTTTCTAACTCTTCATCATTTAATAAGTTCTCTAGGAAGAAATTAGGCGACTTGAATATTTTTTGCCAATCTAAATCTGCTCCCCAAGGCCCAAAACGATGTAAATTATTTCCTAAATCAATAATAGAAAACTTCGATTTTCCTTTGATAATACGTGATCCCCTACCAATCATTTGATAGTATAAAGTCAGTGATTTTGTTGCTCTGTTTAATATAATAGTATCTACCGTAGGTTCATCAAACCCCGTGGTTAATATACTTACTGAAGATAATATGGCATTAGGAGTTTCCTTAAACCATTTTAATATAGCAGCACGTTCTTTTTTAGAGTTCGTGTTATCTAAATGTGCTACAGGATAACCAGCAGCCTTAAAGGTATCATACACATGTAATGATGTATTAATACCATTATTAAATATTAAGGTTTTCTTTCCTTTAGAATGTGCCTCATAAGCATACAACAGCTTACTTAACATGTCCTGATTGGTGTATAAATCTTCAGAAGATTTTACTGTATAATCACCATTTGCACCAACTATTAATGAGGTTAACCCTACATTATAACTAAAAGTTTCTGCTCGTGATAAAAATTCATTTTCTATTAATGATTCTATCGTTTCTCCAACAATTAACTCTTTATAATTGTCGCTCATTGGAAGTTTTATATTAGAACTCAATGGCGTTGCTGTGACTCCTAAAATAAATGATTTATCAAAAAACTTAAATAATTTGGTAAAGGAATTGTAATGGGCCTCATCAATAATAACCAATCCAATATCTGAAATATCTAATTTGTCATCATTCAACCTATTATTAAGGGTTTCCACCATCGCAACAAAACATGAATAATCTTTCTGATCAGATAAATCCGCTTTACTATCAATAACTTTATTATTAACAGCAAACCCAGTAAGCATCTTAGAAGTTTGTCTGCACAATTCAATACGGTGCGTCATTACTAACACCTTCTTTTTATGGTGTTTTAAAAACTGACGTACAATTTCTGAGAAAATAACCGTTTTACCTCCACCTGTAGGTAGCTGGTATAACAAATGGTAATCTTCAGCAGATTCTTCAAAACTTTTAAAAATTTTGTTGATAGCTCCTTTCTGATAACTATATAGTTCTTTACCTGCTTTACTTTCTTCTAACTCTGAAGTTGTCCCTGACATATATCTCTAAAATTGTAGGCTACAAAAATACGGCGATTTTAGAGTGTTACACAAATAATTCTATGAATTTATTAGCTTTTTCATAGTATTCGTTTTGTTACAGGTTTCTTCATACTCATTTTCAGCATTTGAACTAGCTGTAATCCCACCTCCTACATATATGGTTGCCAAAGTTTTATTTAATTGCATACAACGCAAATTCACAAATAAACTTGACGATTTTGTCGTAAATCGGTACGCGTGATTTTCAGTGTTTCTTCGGTTACCTTTCCGTTTGGTTTCAATATTTAACTCCCCTAAAAAGCCTGTATAAAACTGCCTATCATAGCCTTCATTTTTTAGAATAAAATCTTTGGCCGCATCTTTAGGAAACCCACAAACTGCTGGTGTAGGGTGCAAGGTATTTATTAAGGTTTGCAAATCAGTATCTCGTGAAGTTACATTTATTGTTCCCTTTATATCTGTTCTTATATGTGCTAAATCCCCTGCTTTTATGGTGTAAGGGGTTCCTTCTGTAAACTTAAATTCTTTCGACGCTAAATTTTCAGTAATATAATCCGTTACTATTTGTTGCTCATCCTGTTCTTTTTCCTCCCAAATAATGTTTTCAGTATACAATTGTGTACCCGCCAATGCCATTGTTTTAAACTGATTATTTCTTGTTTGCAATAACACTTCTGGTGTTGCCCCTAACCAACATCCCACTTTAGGATGATACCATAAATACACAAAAGCATTTTTATACAAAGCCAAAGCGTTTTTAAATAATAGTACTGGATCATTACTCTTTATGGAACATTTTTCTTCTCGAGATAATACTACTTTGCTTAAATCAGCCTTATTAATAGCACCTATTCCTTGCTGAACTAAATGTATGTGCGCTTCTTTCTCGTCAAGTTTCTCAGAAGATACTGGTTGCTTTTGAATAGATATTTCTTCATTAAAAATAGTTTCAATACTTTTTTCAAAAGGAATTAAAACAGCTTGCTCTTCAGTATCAAATGGTGCAAAAACAAAACCAATTTCTGAGTAATCAGATATTGTATGTAGCACATCATTTTTTTGTAATATTCCGTTTACCAACACTTCATTTGGCTTGCGATATACCACAAAAGGCAATTCATCAGAAAGTTGTTGCGTAATTGTATTAAAGAAACTATCCATGAGCATTTACTTTGCCAATACAATGTTTGTCAGCTTACATAAGGAAACTAATGCTCCATTTTCATCCACAATTCTGATTTCCCATAAATGAGTTGTGCGTCCTTTGTGTATGATTTTAGCCGTTGCAAAAACTTCACCGTCTCGTTTACTTTTTAAATGATTCGCTGAAATTTCTAAGCCTTTAACAATAAACTTTTCTGAATCGATAAAAATATGAGAAGCCGCACTACCTACACTTTCCGCAAGCGCTACTGAAGCTCCGCCATGCAATATCCCCATAGGTTGATGCACACAAGGATTTACAGGCATTTTCGCAGTAAGAAAACCCTCTCCAGCATCTACATATTCTATCTGTAAGGTTTCCATTAAGGTATTTTTAGAAAATTTATTACATATTTCTAAAATGGCTTCTTTATCAAATTCCATTGTTCTATTTTTATAGCGTAAAAATACTAATTCAACTTTTATTTCAATGAGAAATAGCGAATCAATTCTAGAAAACAATACTGTCAAATTAATTCCTTTACAAGAGAGTGATGCTTTTTTACTTGAAAACATAGCCTTTGAAAAAGATTTAGTTTATTATTCTCCCTCTGATATCTCCACAACAGGCACGCTTAAAAATTATATTAAACAAGCATTAATCAATAGAGAAAAAGGAGGTGAATTACCTTTTATAATTTTTGATAAAATAAACCAGAAATATGCTGGAAGTACACGATTTGGGTTTATTAACACTAAAAACAAAACGATACATGTTGGTTGGACATGGATTGGTAAAGCCTTTCAAGGTACTGGATTAAATACGCATATAAAGTTTTTAATGCTTCAATATGCCTTTGAAACACTTAATTTTGAAAAAGTAGAATTTAGAATTGATGAACGAAACATTCGCTCCAGAAAAGCAGTTGAGAAAATCGGAGGAACTTTAGAAGGTATTTTACGTAAGGATACACTTATGCAGAATGGTTTTAGAAGAAGCACTTGTTGTTATGGTATTTTAAAAGAAGAATGGCCAAAAATAAAAGAAACAATTTTTAAAGATTTTATATAAACTATGCATTCAGAAAAAGAAGTTTCATATACCATTAGCAATACTTACTCTACACTAAATGAATTGACCTCAAAAACAAAAAATGTATGGTTTGTTTGTCACGGATTAGGTTTTTTAAGCAGGTATTTTATTCAGTATTTTAATGAATTAAACCCTGAAGAAAATTATATTATTGCTCCACAAGCACAATCAAAACATTATTTAAAAAATCAATACAAACATGTTGGTGCTACTTGGTTAACAAAAGAAAAAACACAAAAAGAAATCCCTAATGTTTTAAACTACTTAGATAATGTTTATCAAGAAGAACAAATACCGACTAACCTCAAGGTCATTATTTTAGGTTTTTCACAGGGAGTTTCTGTAGCTACACGCTGGGTTGCACAGCGTAATATTAAATGTGATACACTTGTATTGTATGCAGGTAAAGTACCCAGAGAATTTTCAACTGAAGACTTTAAACACATCCCATCTATAAAACTTATTGTAGGCGACAAGGATGAATATGTTACTCCGGGAGTTTTAGAAAATGAAAAAGAATATTCCAATGCGCTGTTTGGCAACCGTATTGAATACATCACTTTCGATGGGACACATGAAGTGAAAAGGGAACTGATTAATGGATTAGTGTAATACAAACTTTACCCCTCTTTTCATTTTAATCTATTTTTTCAAAAACGAATTTAAAAACAGTTCCTGGTCGCTTTAATTGTTCCAATGTTCCGTTTAATTGTTTTGCGAATATTTTAATTAATTTAGCTCCTATACCAGTTGACTTGTCTTCTGTTTTTAGCCCAACGCCATCATCACCAATAATCATCTCATATTCATTTTTTTCAAGATGTTTCATTTGAACTAAAATTTTCCCTTTATTTTTATTTTTAAAAGCGTATTTCAATGCATTCGTAATTATTTCATTAATAATCAAGCCTAAAGGGACCAATGTTCGTATCCCTACATCTGCTTTTTCAATTTTGATATCCAATTTAATAACTTTGTCCACTGCATAGGATTTAATCAAATCTTCCACCAGTAATGTAATATGCTCCCTAACATCAATATGTTTCAAATCATCGGATCGGTACATTTTTTCATGTAATAATGCCATTGATAATACTCTATTCTGTGCTTCTTTAAACATAGCAATTGTATGTTCATCTTGAAATTCACGAGATTGAAACTTTAATAAACTATTCACTACTTGTAAATTGTTTTTAACCCGATGATGAATTTCTTTAAGCATTGCTTTTTTCTCATCGTTTTGCTTCTGAAAATATTCTTTTCGCTCCTCTATCCTTAAATTATCAGCTATAAGTTTTGCTTGATTTAATCTTAATTTAAAAATTAAATAGATTATGCTAAATCCCAATAATCCACATATAAAATAAAACCAATTAGTTCTCCAATAAGGTGGAGAAATATTAATTACCATTGATTTTTCTCTTTCATTCCAAACACCATCAGCATTAGAAGCCTTCACCTTAAATAGGTATGAATCATAAGGCAAATTAGTATATGTAGCTTTTCTGTTTTCTGAAGATACATAAACCCAATCATCATCAAACCCTTCTAATTGATATGCATATTTATTCCCTTTAGGGTTCTGAAAATGAAGTGCTGTAAATTCTATAGAAAATATATTGTGTTTATAAGTAAGGTTTATAGTATCTGTATCAATTATATTTTTTGGGAGTATAATTTCTTTATCATTTGTAATTCCTAATTCATTGTTATTAACCCCAACTTTAACTTGTTTATTTAATACTTCTAGTTCCGTAAGAAAAATTAAAGGCTTTATAGTATTATTTTTAATACTATCCGGATAAAAAGAATTGAAGCCATTTATTCCTCCAAAAAATAGTTTCCCTGATTTACTTTTATAAAATGCTGATGTATTGAACTCATTACTTTGTAATCCATCATTCACATTATAGTTTCTGAAGGTTTTTGTATCGGGGTTAAATTTACTTATCCCATTATTTGTACTCAACCATAACTTTTTTTTATTGTCAATTAAAGTACCATAGACATAATTATTAGGTAAGCCATCTTTAATCGTATAATGTATAAACGTTTCTTTTTGGGGAGTAAATTTATTTAAGCCTCCGCCGTAGGTACCAACCCATAAAATATCATTATCCCCGAGACAAATATGACTTACTCTTTTTTCCGAAATACTATTCTTTTTAGTTGAGTCAAATGTGTAATGTTTAAATATGTTATTCGTAACATCCATTAAATCAAGACCATTTTCTGTACCAACCCATAATCTGTCTTTGACATCGCTCACAATTATATTTATTCTATTACTTGAAATACTGTTTGGGTTTGATCCATTGTGCTTATAAGGTGTAAAAGTGATATTATTTACATCATCATTTTTAGAATAAAATTCAATTTTAAATAAACCATGGGAAAAAGTCCCTACCCATAATAAATTATTTTTTTTATCTTCATAAATTGCATTAACGCTTTCCCCATAATAAAGATTGTTTTTTTTATTATCTTGGTTAAAGTGCACAAAGTTTATTGGTGAGTTTTTATTCCATATTTTTTCTATGTAGTTGTCATTTAACCTACTTAATCCTCTAACAGAGCCAATCCATAAATTATCATATTTATCAAAAAGTAATCTATAAGTAGCGTCTGCCAATAATCCAGATTCTAAACTTACATCTACTGCTTGAAATAATCGGAATTGTTTAGTTTTAGGATTATAAACATATAACCCATTGTATGTCCCATACCAAAGGTTCCCATATTTATCTTCCTCAAAAGCCCATACCGTATTTCCTGAATGATTTCCAATAAGGCTAATTGGAGATTTAAAATGGTTGAATTTTTTTTGAGCAGGAAAAAACTTATTTATCCCTTTATCTGGGGTACCTGACCAAATCATCCCAAAATCGTCTTTTAGCAAACATCTAATGTCATTCCCAGAGATACTTATCGGATCAGAAAATACACTTTCATATCTCTTAAAAGACTTATTTATTTGATCAAATTTATTTAAACCATTTCTAGTACCAATCCATAAATACCCTAGGTCGTCTTCCATAATATTTTGAATAAGATTATTTGAGACACTATTTTCTTTATTAGATATGTTAAAAAAACTGATAAATTCTTTAGTTACTTTATCGAATTTATTTAAGCCGTTTGAAGTGCCAATCCATAAATTTCCTTTACTATCTCCGGTAAGACAATTGATGCGGTTATTGGAAATACTTTTATTGTTATTATTTTTATGCTTAAAAACTTTAAAATGGTTCGTTAGCTTATCAAAAGTATTTAAGCCACTTCTTGTTCCAATCCACATGGTGTTATTTTCATCAAAATATATAGTGCTAATATTATCATTGGAAATACTGTTTTCGTTTTCAGGGTTGTTTAAATGACGACGAAATTTTTTTGTTAAAGAGTTGTAGCTATTTAATCCATTTAAAGTTCCGAACCATAACTCTCCGTTTTTATCTTGATTAATAGATTTGACATTATTATGAGAAATTGTAGTTGGATCTTTATCATTATAATAAAACCTTTCAAAAGTGTTTAACATCGTGTTAAATTTATTTAAACCATTTCTAGTACCAATCCATAACACTCCCTCATTATCTTGAAAAATTGTCTCTATATAATTATTTGAAAGACTATTCGTATTACTAGGTTCGTTTCTGAATATTTTAAATTTATATCCATCATATCTATTTAGTCCATCTTGTGTACCTATCCATATAAATCCTTTATCATCTTTCAACATACAATTTATTGTATTTTGAGAAAGACCATCTTCAATAGAAAAATGAGAGAATTTTAAATCCGTGAATTGAGCAAGTAAAAAAAAAGGACATAGTAGCGTGATAAGTAAAACTTTGAGTCTTAAAAATTGATGTCTATTTTTACTTATCAAAACCATGCAATTATATCTATATAACAATATACAAAACATACATGTATTTATCTAAAATACAATACTTTAGATCTTCGTAAAACAAATTAAACTCTACCTATAATAAATATGTTTGAATTCACATATTACTTCAATTCACATCTATTTTATCAAAAGTAAGTTTAAAAACGGCTCCAGGCATGTCTAATTGTTCTAAGGTTCCATTCAATTGTTTAGTGAATATTTGAATTAATTTAACTCCAATACCTGTTGACTTATGTTCTTTTTTCACCCCTTCTCCATTATCCCCAATAATCATTTCATAACGCACACCTTCAATATGTTTAATACTAACAGATATTTCTCCTTCACTTTTGTTTTTAAACCCGTGTTTTAAAGAGTTTGTAATCATCTCATTAATAATTAATCCTAAGGGCACTAAAGTCCTCATCATTAAATTGACTGCTTCTATTTTTATATCTAATTTTATTTTTTTGTCAACCGCATAATTTTTCACCAAATCTTCAACTAATAGAGAAATGTAATCTTGTACATCTATTTGATGAATATCATCGGAGCGATACATTTTTTCATGAAGTAAGGCCATGGATACTACCCTATTACGCGTTTCTTTAAACATGGTAATAGCTTCTTCACTTTCTAACTTCCTTGATTGAAACTTAAGCAAACTATTTACTACTTGTAAATTATTTTTTACGCGATGATGAATTTCTTTAAGCATAGCTCTTTTCTCATCATTCTTTTTTTCTAAGGCTACAAGTGAGCTTTCTAGTTTTCCTTCTATAATACTTCTTTTTACTATTTCTCTTTGAAGACTTCTATTCCAAAGCAAAATAATCGCAATTATTAACAATACTACTAATAACAAAGCTCCAATTATATAAACTATTTTTCTGACGTTTACCCCATACTCATATCGTACCTGTATCCAATCAATCTTTATAGCATTGTGCTTTTCTGGAGGAATCGATTCAAAAACTTTATCTACTATACTCACCAACTCTGGCCAATCCTTTCTTACACCAAAGGACAAATCAGAGTTTTTATATATTGTAGGAGCGGCTATTTTTATATTTGTAAACCCTTCTTTATTTATATAATAACTTACAACAGCAAGATTTCCTACAAAAGCATCTGTAGTACCAAAACTAACACTCTCAAGCGCTTCTTTAACATTATTTTTATGTTTTATTTTAATGTTAGGAAAATCTCTAGATATCATTTCAGAAGTATAAAAACCTACAGGAAGCGCTACTTCTTTCCCTATTAAATCTTTTAATCCACCAATAAAATCATAATCTTTTCTAGTTACTATCACTAATGGGAAAGACATGTAAGGCTTTGTAAAATTTAAAAAACCTTTCCTCCTTTCATTAGCGGTTATCCCCGTAGCAAAATCTACTTCTCCAGATTCCAATTTTTTAATAGCTTCTTTCCAAGTAATGTTAGGAATTGGTCTTATATCTACCCCTGTTTTGTCCTCAACTATTTTTATATAATCTCCAATAATACCAGTGTATGTAGTATCATTTTCATTATAAAATTCAAAAGGAGCCCAAGTAGGATCGTATCCATGATAAATTACAGGGTGTTCTTTTATCCACGCTTTTTCTGCATCAGTAAATTCAATTTCCTGAGCATTAACGCTCCCAATTAGCGTAAATATTACTAGAGGTATTATTAGAAGATTTTTAATCATTTTAAAAAGATCATACAACCTAAATAAATATCTATTAAAGTCTATAAGAATACTACTTACTCGAAATAATACACTAATAGATTATAGAAATAATATGTGTTGAATATCTTTTAAAGTTAAGGAAATATATGATAATAACGAAATATTCTATTTGAACAAAATATAGAGAACTCAAAGAATACAATTTATATTAAAAAAAATGAAAAATTAATTTTTATCAGCCAACATAGGAACAAAGCGAAATTCTCCAAAAGTTTCCTTTTTAAATTCTGTAGCAGAGGTTCTTACATACAAGTGCATTACTTGAGGATCACTACCTATAGGAATGACTAATCTTCCTCCTATTTTTAACTGTGATAACAATGGTTTTGGTACAAAAGGCGCACCAGCAGTTACAATGATACTGTCAAAAGGCGCATATTCAGGCAACCCTTTATATCCATCTCCAAAAATAAGTTGTTTAGCTCGATAGCCTAATTTTGGCAAAAACGATTTCGTTTTCTTAAACAACTCTTGCTGACGTTCAATAGAATATACTTTTACTCCCATCTCTAACAAAACTGCCGTTTGATATCCGCAACCTGTACCAATTTCAAGCACTTGGTCATTCTCCTTTAATTTCATTAATTCAGATTGAAAGGCCACCGTAAAAGGATGAGAAATTGTTTGATCTGCACCAATAGGAAATGCTTTGTTTTGGTAAGCATGTACTTCAAAACTAGAATCTAAAAATAAATGGCGAGGTACTTTATTCATGGCCTCTAACACCCTTGTATCAAATATACCTTTATCTTTTAGTAATGAAACTAATTGTTTTCGTAAGCCTTGATGTTTAAACGTATCTTTCAAATTTATTTTTTTATTTCCACTAAGTAAATTTCATACTTAGTAGTCAGTATTAGTTTAAGAGTTAGACCATCAATTCCTGCTTCATGAAATCATAACAGGGAAAATAATTCTTTGGCCGTAAAAATATTTAAATTAACTCATATTCCCACAAATAATCTTATTTTTGTTTGCAACTCAATAAATTCAATTTTTATATGTTAAAAGCTGGTGTTTTAGGAGCAGGTCATTTAGGAAAAATTCATCTGCGATTATTAAACGAATCAAGTAAGTACGAACTAATTGGTTTCTACGACCCTAACAAAGATAACGCAAAAAAAATAGCCGCTGAATTTGGTTATAAAGCTTTTGACACCATACAAGAATTGATTGATGCTGTTGATGTAGTTGATATTGTTACTCCAACGCTTTCACACCATGATTGTGCAGTACAAGTAATCAAATCGAAAAAACATGTTTTTATTGAAAAACCAATTTCTAATACAGTTTTAGAAGCTGAAGAAATTGTAAGCTTAGCAAAAGAAAACAATGTAAAAGGTCAAGTAGGACATGTGGAGCGTTTTAATCCTGCTTTTATAGCGGTTAAAAACAAAATCAAGAGTCCTATGTTTATTGAAACACATCGTTTAGCTGAATTTAATCCCCGTGGGACTGACGTTCCTGTGGTTTTGGATTTAATGATTCATGATATTGACGCTATTTTAAGCGTTGTACAATCAAAAGTTACCAATGTTTCTGCAAGTGGTGTTTCCGTAATTAGTGAAACTCCTGATATTGCCAATGCACGTTTAGAATTTGAGAACGGATGTGTTGCCAATTTAACTTCTAGTAGGATTTCATTAAAAAACATGCGTAAGTCACGTTTCTTTCAAAAAGATGCCTACATATCTGTCGATTTTTTAGACAAGAAATGTGAAGTCGTAAAAATGAAAGATGCCCCTGAAACTCCAGGTGACTTTGATATGATTTTGCAAAATGCCGAAGGAGTTAAAAAGCAAATTTATTTTGATAATCCTGATATTGATGCAAACAACGCCATTCTAGATGAGTTAGAAACATTTGCTGATGCTATTACAAATAACACAACTCCTGTTGTTACATTGGAAGATGGTACGGAGGCATTGCGTATTGCACATCAAGTAATCAATTGCTTTAAGAAATAACACCAAATTCTATTAAGAATAATTCAAATAATTAATAACAAATTCCCTTTTTCAAGGGAATGAAAAAATAATTTTTTACATGAAAAACGTAGCAGTAATTGGGTCTGGAACAATGGGTAATGGTATTGCACATACTTTTGCTCAGAGTGGTTATAAAGTTCAATTAATCGACATCTCTCAAGATGCTTTAGATAGAGGAATGGTAACTATAGCCAAAAACTTAGACCGCATGGTTTCTAAAGAAAAAATTAGTGAAGCTGATAAAGAAAATACCTTAAGTAACATTACTACATATACTTCTATGAAAGAAGGTGTTTCAAGTGCTGGTTTAGTTGTTGAAGCTGCTACAGAAAATCAAGATTTAAAACTAAAGATTTTCAAGGATTTAGATGAGTTATGTCCAAAGGATACTATTCTTGCTACAAATACATCATCTATTTCTATTACTAAAATAGCAGCTGTTACTAAAAGACCAGAAATGGTTATCGGTATGCACTTTATGAATCCTGTACCAATCATGAAATTGGTAGAGATTATTCGTGGGTATAATACTTCTGATGAAGTTACCAATACCATTATGGATTTATCTAAGAAATTAGGTAAAGTACCAACAGAGGTAAACGATTATCCAGGATTTGTTGCCAACAGGATTTTAATGCCAATGATTAATGAGGCTATTGAAACTTTATACAATGGTGTTGCAGGAGTTGAAGAAATTGATACCGTTATGAAATTAGGTATGGCTCACCCAATGGGACCATTACAATTAGCTGATTTTATTGGCTTAGATGTATGCTTATCAATTTTAAATGTAATGCATGATGGATTTAAAAACCCTAAATATGCACCATGTCCGTTATTAGTAAACATGGTAATGGCTGGAAAATTAGGTGTCAAATCGAAAGAAGGATTCTACGATTATTCTGAAAGCAGAAAAGCTGAAAAAGTAGCGAAGATGTTTGCTTAAATATATTGAATATATTTACAGACCTCACTTATAAAAACATATGTGGGGTCTTTTTTTATCTTATTTATTATGTTTCTAACACACAAATAAAAGCACTTAATGAATGGACACTATTGAGTATTGCTTTTTTTAGACAAAGATATTGGGAGAAGTATTGGTGAATAAAGGAGTTTAAAAAAGATACTAAGATAAAATCTCAACACTCTTCGTGTAATTACATTTATCTAACTAAAAAACCATACATTTAAGTATTAATTTTTAATTTAACGTTTCAATCGAAATCGTTTATTAAAAGGGAGAGAAACTACTTATATATAATAAACCCTTTTAAAGGTTCTTGAAGAAGGTTTTTATAAATAAATACAATGAGTAAAAAAGTCAACTTAAATTATCAAATCCAAAACCTTTTAAAAACTCATTTAAAGTTTGATTACATAGCTTTAAAAAAAAATGAAGTACTATTACAAGAAACACATAAATTATTAGGTGATAGGTTTTTTAAAATGATGATTTACATAAAAGAAAAAGTTGAAAAAGATAATATTGAATATCCAGTAAATTACTTTATTGGTGCTTGTAAAAAATCTTTAGAAAACCACAAAAAAATAAGTAACTAGCATAGTTACAAAATATTATAAAGTTAAAATGGCATCAGTACAACCCTTTAAAGCAGTAAGACCCACAAGAGATAAAGCCAATTTGGTAGTATCCCGTTCCTATCATATCTATGACAAGGAAGGATTAGAATTTCGTTTAAAGAATAATCCCTATTCTTTTTTACAAATTTTAAATCCAGGATATAAGTTTGCTCAGGAAATTACCACTCAAAAGGAATTTAACTTGGTTCGTAATAGGTATCTAGAATTTAAAGATGAACAATTCTTCGTACAGGATGAAACTCCAAAGTTTTACTTATATAAAATGGTAACTCGTACGGATACTTTTATTGGTATTGTTGGAGCTACTGCAGTGGAAGACTATGAGAATAACGTGATTAAAATTCATGAAAAAACTTTAGAAAAACGCGAGCTACTTTTTAAAGAATATATTGATACGGTAGGTTTTAATGCTGAACCCGTACTACTCACCTACCCAAAGAACAATAAACTAGATAGTCTTTTTAACAGTATCATGGAGGAACGTCCAGAGTATGAGTTTTCTACCACAGATAGAATATCACATTTCGTTTGGCTTATTGATGACGTTAAACAAATAAATACCATACAATCGGAGTTTAAAAATGTTGCCAGTTTATATATTGCTGACGGACATCACAGGAGTGCTTCTTCTGCCCTATTAGCAAAAGATTACAACTCAACAAACGCATCTCAAAAATATTTTATGAGTTGCTTGATTCCTGAATCCGACTTGAAAATTTACGAATTTTACAGACTTGTAAAAGATTTAAACGGATTGTCTAAAAAAGAGTTTCTGATTCAATTAGACGCTATTTTTACTATTGAAAACTGTGGTTTACAACCACAGCAACTTAAAAATCAACATCATTTCAGTATGTATTTAGATGGAGAGTTCTATACCCTACATTTACGTTCACCTTTTCTGAAATTTGAAAATGCACTGGAAGCTTTGGATACACAAATACTATATAAATTGGTTTTGAATCCGATATTGGGTATAACTGATGTACGTAACGAAAAGCGATTAGATTATTTCCCCGGTACTAAAGATTTAGTGGAGTTAAAACAACAAATTGACTCTAAAGAATTTCAAGTAGCTTTTGGTATGCTTCCAATTAACGTTTCGCAAATGAAGCAAATAGCTGACGAAGGTTTAACAATGCCTCCCAAGAGTACCTATATTGAACCTAAGCTAAGAAGTGGATTAACTATATATGAGTTTTAAATAACGAAATTGGTAGCTAATAGCTAAAAATATAAACATGAGTATTCAAAAAAACCTACATTATATAAATTCTCTACTCCCTAAACATGTTACACTTGTAGCTGTTTCAAAAACAAAACCCATTGAAGCTTTACAAGAAGCCTATAATGCTGGTCAGAGAATTTTTGGAGAAAATAAAATACAGGAAATGACCCAGAAATGGGAACAATTACCCAAAGACATTGAATGGCACATGATTGGAAACTTACAACGCAATAAAATAAAATATATGGCGGAATATGTAAGTTTAATTCATGGAGTCGAAAATTTAAAGTTACTTACAGAAATTAATAAGCAAGCAAAAAAGCACAATAGAGTAATTAATTGTTTACTTCAAATTAAAATAGCTGAAGAAGATACCAAAGCAGGAATGACTATTGATGAAGCTAAAACTATTATTACTTCTGATGACGTTTTAGAGATGAAAAATATTAAAATAGTTGGACTGATGGGAATGGCTAGTTTTACTGACAATAAAGATCAGGTGACTCATGAATTTAGCTCTTTAAAAACTATTTTTGAGGAATTAAAAACTGACAATAAAGAATTTAAAACTATTTCAATGGGTATGAGTAGTGATTATAAACTTGCTATTGACCATGGAAGTACAATGATTAGAGTAGGAAGTAGTATATTTGGAGCTAGAAACTATAATAAATAAGGCTATTTATACAATAATTGACATAGAAACCACTGGTGGTAAATTTAATGAAGAAGGCATGACAGAAATTGCCATCTACAAATATGATGGTCATGAAATTGTTGATCAGTTCATTTCTTTAGTAAATCCAGAAAAAGAAATCCAACCATTTGTTGTTAACCTTACTGGTATCAATAATAAAATGTTGCGTAATGCTCCTAAATTTCATGAAATTGCAAAACGCATAATAGAAATAACAGAAGATACTATTATGGTTGCCCATAATACTTCTTTTGATTATAGAATTTTACGTACAGAATTCAGACGCTTAGGATATGATTTTGTTAGAAAAACATTGTGTACTGTTGAGTTAAGTAAAAAACTCATTCCTGGTCAAGAAAAATATAAACTAGGAACACTTGTAAAAGCTTTAGGAATACCAATGACTGACAGGCATAGAGCTTCCGGAGATGCATTAGCAACTGTTGAACTTTTTAAATTACTATTAGACAAGGATACTGAAAAGCAAATTGTAAACTCCAGCATAAAGGATATTACTGAAAAGAAAACCTCTCCTAAACTTGCACATATTGTTGAAGATTTACCTTCAAAAACTGGTGTATACTATATTCATAAAACAGACGGGAGTATTATTTATATAGGTAAAAGTAAAAACATTAAAAAGCGCGTTAACCAACACTTTTTAGGAACCAATAGAAAATCAAGAAATATTCAAAAACTTGTTGCTACAGTTACCTACGAAGAAACGGGAAACGAACTTATTGCTTTATTAAAAGAGTGTCAGGAAATAAAAATTAACCAACCCATATTTAATCGTTCAAAACGAAAAACGAACTTCCTTTTCGGGCTATATCAAAAGAAAAATGAAAATGGTTACATCAGTCTTAGTATTGATAAAATTGATTTAAGAAAAAAAGCCATTACCTCATTTTCTTCCGTAAATGAAGCCAAAAAATTCTTATTAAAAATCACTGATAAATACGAGCTTTGTCAGACTATAAATAAGCTATCGTTAACTGAAGGAACTTGTTTACCTTATAAAACAGAAGCGTGCAAAGGAGCATGTTGTAATGAAGAAGATAAAAAGGAATACAACCAGCGAGTTCAAATGTTTATCGAAGAATACTCCTCTAAAAACGCCAATAAAATCATTATTGACTCTGGACGTACTCATAATGAACGAAGTGCTATTTTAATTGAAAATGGTGTATATAAAGGATATGGCTTTTATCAACTAAATTATCAAATAAACAATATTGATATTTTAAGGGAAATCATTACCCCTATGGATGACAATAGGGATACACAACACTTAATTCAAAGTTTCTTAAGGATTAAAAGAGTAAAGAAAATAATTACCTTATGAAAGCAGTTTATTTAATAATAATATTCCCAATACTCCTATTTTCTCAAGCTAAAAAAAATTACACTTTTGGTAAAATTTCAAAAGAAGAACTGGCTCTTAATCATTATGTGAAAGACAGCACAGCAAATGCTGTTGTACTATATGAAGAGGGGAGTAATTACTTTAAAGTAGTAAATGGCTATGTTAGGTTAATTACTAAGAATTATTTTAAAATAAAAATTTTCAATAAAAAAGCATTTGATATAGCAAATGTTAACATCCCTTTATATAAAGGTACAGATAGTGAAGAAAAAATATCTGATTTAAAAGCTATTACACATAATAGTACATCAAAAACTTATCTTGAAAAAAAACATATTTATAATGAAAAAATTAATGAGCATTGGAATCAAGTAACATTTACTTTTCCTAATATAAAAGAAAACTGTATTCTTGAATATGAATACACCACAACATCTCCTTTCTTTTTCAATTTAACTGGATGGGAATTCCAATCAAATATTCCCAAGATAAAGTCCCTATTTACAGCTAAAATACCTGGAAACTACAAATACAACAGGAAATTAATTGGAGCTTTAAATCTTGATACAAATGATGTTACTCTAGAGAGAAAATGTTTTTATATCCCACAAAGTTCAAATTCTGCAGACTGTGAAGTATTAAAATACGGAATGAAAAATGTGCCTGCATTTGTAGAAGAAGACTACATGCTATCAAAGAAAAATTACATTTCTAAAATCAAATTTGAACTTTCTGAATACATGAGCTTTTATGGTGAAAAATACAGGTACTCAAAATCTTGGAAAGATGTAGATAAAGAATTTAAACACGATAAGAATATAGGAAGGCAAACAAACAAAAATAGTTTCTTTAGAAATAAAATACCTGAAGCTATTTTAAATATTCAGGATGAATTAGAAAAAGCTAAAAAAACCTACCAATTTATTCAAAATCACTATACATGGAATAAAAATTATGGTGTTTTTAAAAACTCAAAAGTAAAAAAAGCGTTTGATAATAAGTTAGGTAATGCTAGTGAAATAAATTTATCACTTGTAAATGCATTAAAATCAGCAAACTTGGATTCAAATTTTATTTTAGTATCCACAAGAAACAATGGTTTACCAACTACTGAATATCCTGTGATTTCAGATTTCAATTATTTAATTGCTTCTGTAAATATTAATGGTAAATCGTATTTTTTAGATGCCACTGATAAAAACTTAACATTTGGAATGCTTCCAATAAAATGCTTGAACTACATTGGTAGGGTTATGGATTTTAACAATGGGAGTTATTGGGTAGATATTAAACCAACCAAAAAAAATTCAAATACAATTGTTTCAAAAATTATTATTAATCCAGAAGGTGAAATTACTGGTCATATAAAAAATACAACTACGGGTTATTATGCATTAAATAAGGCTTATAAAATAAATAACAGCACGAAAAAAGAGTATTTAAACAATTTAAAAAACGATAAAAATAATCTTGAAATAACTACATCAACTTCTCAGATAAATATTCAGAAAAGAAACACACTAACTGAAGAATTTGATTTTGTATTTGACGAACAAGATGATGACTATATAATTATTCATCCGTTTTTAATAGAGTCTCTTGATGAAAATCCGTTTACCCTCAATAACAGAAACTACCCTGTTGATTTTGCATACCAAGGAAAACAAATTTATTTAACTAGTATAGAAATCCCTACTAATTTTGAAGTAATAGAAAGCATTAAAAATCAAAAATATCAATTACCCAATAATGCTGGTTCAATTAACCTTATCCACCAACAAATGGCTGGCAAAATTAATATTTCTTTGCGGTTTAGTCTAAATTCATACCACTTTGAGCCTACTAGTTATAATGATTTGAAGGTTTTTTTTAGTAAATTAGTTACTATACAAAAGTCAAACCCCATAATATTTAGAAAAAAAGAAATGCTCAATTAAGCACATAATTTTATGCAAGAAAAAAAGGAACACAATACTTGGAAGCATAAACTTCATGAAATTATTTATGAGGCCGATACACCTGCTGGAAAATGGTTTGATATTATCTTACTTTTTTTAATTCTCGCTAGTATTGCCTTGGTAATGCTTGAAAGTGTATCTAGTATAGGTAACATTTATGCATATGAACTTAGTTTTGCTGAATGGATTATAACCGCCTTATTTACTTTGGAATATATTGCTAGGATAGTTGTTATTAAAAAGCCTACCGAATATATTTTTAGTTTTTATGGGCTTATAGATTTCTTCTCTACCATACCAAAGTATTTAACGCTTATTTTTGTAGGATCTACAGGAGCATTAGTAGCCTTAAGAGCCTTACGTTTATTACGTGTTTTTAGAATTTTAAAATTAGCACGATTTATCGGGGAAGGAAATCAGCTAGCAAATGCTTTAAAGGCAAGCAAAGCAAAAATATCCGTATTTTTATTAGCGGTTTTTATGTTGTGCATTATTTTAGGAACTTTCATGTACATGATTGAAGGTGGTGCGGGAAGTGGCTTTACAAGCATACCACGGAGTGTATATTGGGCAGTAGTAACCTTAACCACAGTTGGCTATGGGGATATTGCACCGGTAACCGGTTTTGGCCAATTTATTGCCTCTATTATTATGATTTTGGGTTACGCCATAATTGCTGTTCCTACCGGTATCGTTTCTTCAGAAATGACAAAAGACCGCAAAAAAGTACACCTAAACACCCAAAGTTGCCCAAACTGTTCCGCAAGTAACCATAGAGATGGTGCAGAATATTGTTATGAATGTGGGCATCGATTATAATTAAAAACCTGAATCTTGAATAACAAATACCTCATCAGTATCGTTGGACCTACGGCAATAGGTAAAACAGCTTTAAGTATTAAATTAGCGAACTATTTTAATACTGAAATCATTTCCTGTGACTCTCGTCAATTTTTTAAAGAAATGACCATTGGTACTGCAGTTCCAGAACCTAAGGAACTCTCAGCAGCGCCACATCATTTTATTCAAAACAAATCTATTCTAGAGGAATATAATGTAGGTAGTTATGAACGTGATGCTATTGCTACTTTAGAGCAACTTTTTAAAAAGCATGATGTTGTTATTATGGTTGGTGGCTCAGGAATGTATGTAAACGCTGTGGTAAACGGTTTAGATGAATTCCCAGAGATAGACAAAGCTATACGAGAAGATTTAACAAAACGATTAGCTAATGAAGGAATTGAATCCCTTCAAGAACAATTAAAAGTACTCGACCCAGTATCTTATAACAAAATAGCAATTGACAATCCGCAACGCCTATCAAGAGCTTTAGAAATATGCATTGGCTCAGGTAATCCCTACTCCTCTTTTCTAAATATAAAAAAGAATAATAGAATTTTTAAAACCATATCTATTGGCTTAACTGCAGAGAGACAGTTAATGTATGATCGTATCAATATGCGAGTAGATATAATGATGCAAAACGGACTATTAGATGAAGTAAAAACATTACATAAACACAAAAACCTAAACGCTCTAAATACCGTTGGGTATAAAGAATTATTCAACTATTTAGATGATGAATGGGATTTAGATTTTGCTGTTTCTGAAATTAAAAAAAATACTCGACGATTTGCAAAAAGACAGGTGACATGGTTTAAACGAAACCAGAAGACCACTTGGTTTGACTATCAATATAAATTGGATGATGTCACTAATTATTTGCAACAACTGATAAAATAAATTCCCCTCACCTTAATCCTCTCCCCAAGGAGAAGAAATATCACAGACAGAAACCAACTTCCTTGATGCAAGCAAATGAGGTATGAATTAACAAAAAAGTTGTAGTTCGAGGCCAATCCTCAGATATTAAAACCCACCAGTGGGGTTTAAATTCAAAAAGCCTTCAACTAAAGTTGAAGACTTTTTAAATTTAACATATTTTGAACTATTATTTATTCACTACAAGCCTAAAACCTTCCCCATGAATATTTAAAATTTCAACATTTTCATCTTTCTTTAAATATTTACGCAATTTAGCAATATACACATCCATTGATCTAGAGGTAAAATAATTATCATCTCTCCAAATTTTTGTCAAGGCTAGTTCTCTTGACATCAAATCGTTTTCATGTAATGCCAGCAAGCGTAATAATTCATTTTCTTTCGGAGATAACTTTATAGGTTCATCAGTTCCAATAGTTAAAAAACGAAGTTTTGAATTTAAATCAAACGCTCCAATTTTAAACTCAAAAGTTGCACTATCAGCAATAGAATCTTTTACCTTTCTAAGCATTATGGCATTTATTTTCATTAGTAATACTTCTGAGTCAAACGGCTTATTTAAATAGTCATCTGCACCTACTTTGTATCCTTTTAACACATCTTCTTTCATTGCCTTAGCCGTTAAGAAAATGATTGGCACTTCTTTATTACGCTCTCTAATTTCCTTAGCTAATGTAAACCCATCTTTATAAGGCATCATAACATCTAAAATACATAAATGGTAATTGTCTTTTTTGAACTTCTCAAAACCTTCCATTCCGTTTTTGGCAAGCGTGACATCATACTCATTTAACGCTAAATAGTCTTTTAATACAGACCCAAAATTCGGATCATCTTCTACTAATAAAATTCTCTTTTGTACTTTTTCCATAGCTTATGAAATTAATGGTAGTTTAATAATGAAGGTAGTCCCTTTTCCTTTTTCGCTTTCAACAAATATTTCCCCTTGATGGTCGTCAATAATTTGTTTTACATAAGCGAGCCCCAAACCGTGGCCTTTTACATTATGGACATTACCTGTGTGTTCTCTATAAAATTTTTCAAATATTTTCTTTTGTACAGATTTGGACATTCCATTCCCTTTATCTGATATTTTTAATACTATTGAATTTCTAACAGTTTCCGTATACACCTCAATTTCAGGAGCATTTGGCGAATATTTTATTGCATTATCCAATATATTTACAATAACATTTGTAAAATGTGATTCATTAACCAATACTGTTGAGGCTTTTGCTTCAAATCTTGTATTAATATAACCATCTCTATCTTCGATTAACAGCTCTACATGTGGAATTGCATCTTCAACTAAATCATGCAATTCAAATTTTTCTTTCTTTATATCTAACTGCTTTTTCTCTAATCTTGATATTCGCAATACATTTTCCACTTGTGCATGCATTCGTTTATTTTCTTCACCAATCATTCCTAAATAACGCTTAACTTTAGTATCATCACCCATTATTTTAGGGTTTCTAATAGAATCTAAAGCTAAATTTATAGTTGCTATTGGAGTTTTAAACTCATGCGTCATATTGTTAATGAAGTCCGTTTTTATTTGTGAAATTTGACGCTGCCTTAACAACTGGTACAAAGCAAAAGCAAAAACTAAAATAATAACTACGGTAAATACTATAGACATAATTACCATTGATAAAATTTCCGATATCAAAAACTTTTTCTTGTTAGGAAAAGTCATTCTTATATTAAAATTTCCTTTAATATTATCTTGAAAAAGTGCTACTGAATACTCAATATTTTTCAACAACTCATATTCTTCTGAATGCACTGATGTGGCCAAATCATTGCTATATACAGCAAACTCATATTCTAAATTTAAGCCTTTATCAAACAATTCTTGCGCTAATAGTAAATTAATTTGATTATTCTTTACCCTTATGTGTATTGGTTTTTTATTTGCTAACGTTTTATATATTTCTTCCAACTGAAACATACTGTATTCAGGTAATTGATTTACGCGTTCAATACGTTCTTGTAAAGTAACTTTTGATTGATCTATACCTAACTCATCAAAAAAAGCGGTCTCACTTTTTCCATAATATTTTTTAACCGTAATCGAATCGTTTTCTGATCCTTCAAAAAACTTACTTGTGGGCACTTTATAGTTTTCTTCAATGATCCCACTTCTATGTAAAAAGGTTTCATTAGTTATATTATCTTTCTGTATTACATTCAGTTCTGAAATAACCGTTTGACTAGGCAATTGACCTAAGCTATCGATTAATTTTTCCAATCTATCAAAATAGTAATTTCGTTCCTGTTTCTCTATTTTTTCAGATGTTGAACTTAATATTTCTCTTACAGTTGAAGCAAATTGTTCCTCCCTGTTTTCTATAGAAGTGTTAATCCAATAACTTTGTACAAAGATTATCCCTATAAGAGATAAACTCATTAAGATTACTAGTGAAACAAATATCTTCTTATTCATTATTCAAAAATAGTTTTTTCAAAAGAGTTTGAATTAAATTTAACCAAAACTTAACAAAAATGTTAAAATCAGCTATTACTTCGTATTTTATTAAGAATTTGAGTATTGATTTTTGCTACTTGATTTTTAGCTCCTTCAATGGTTTTATTAATAACAATAAAATTTGATCTGTCAATTTTATCTTCATCACTTAACTGATTCATTACTCTATGCAATACTTGCTTTCTCGTAACAGCATCTCTTAAAATAACCCTATTTATACGCTCTTCTAATGGAGCGGTTACCGTAATAACCAAATCGCAATTTTCATAACTCCCTGATTCAAATAATATTGCCGATTCTTTAATAACATATTGTACATCTTGCTCATTATACCAATTCAAAAAATCTTCAGCCACTGCAGGATGTACTAATTTATTTAATTCATTTAAAAGCCCTTTATTTTCAAATACTTTACCAGAAATATAAGCTCTATTTAATTCTTTATTATTGTATGCCTTTTCCCCTAACAGTTCTTTTATAGCATTAATTAACTTTTCATTAGTACCCATTATTCGTTTTGCTTCAATATCAGAAACATATATTGGGACACCTAAGTCATTAAACAATTTTGCTACAGTTGTTTTACCACTTCCTATACCTCCTGTTAACCCTACTATCATTCTGCTATTACTATATAAGTTACTGATTTTTTTAACACCTTTACGTTTCTAACCCCTTTAGGAATATATTCAATATGTATTGGTAATGTATTTGATTCGCTAATTTCATTAAAGTCAACATATACTCCAAAAGACTCTGCTCTATAATCACTAAATAAAGATAAGGGAGATTGAAACTGAATATTGGCTTCTTTAGGAAATATTGTTAACTTTTTTTCTTTTGGCATATTTTTAATTTCTATACCCACTTGAAAATCTCCTTGAGTGAATCGCTCTATATCATGGCTATATTTCACTTTTCGAATCTCCAACTGTATATTTTTATTCTCATTTCTCAAGCCAACTTCGCCTTCTATTTTATCAAAAACAGCATCGAAATACAAACTGTCTGTCCTTATTTCTGAAATGCTATCTATATTTAATTTATCCCCATAAATCATTACTGAATCTATACTCAAACTAGAATTAATAATCCCATAGCCTAATTTGGTTTTTACAATAACTTTAGATTTTATTGGCACCTTCTTTTTTGCTAAAGTTTGAATTTTAAATTTTATGCGACTAGGAGCTACACTCAATACTTTTATATTTTTTGAAAACAATTCATTAAACTGATAGCCATTAACTTCCCAGACCCACTCATTATTTCCTTTTTTTGTATCTATAGTATAGCTCAAGGAATTTAATTTATTATTCATTAAGGTAAAACCAGATCCTTGCACTTTAATCGTTAGTATAGAATCATTACTTTTCACAAAAGTTCCTTCATCAAGGTTTTTATATGAAACATGAACAGAAATTGTTTTTTCATATACTTTGGAAAGGTTTATTAACCCCCACACAAATAATGAAACCAATAACGATATCACAAATGCTCTAGAGCTTTTTTTTTGAATATAAGTAAGCCCGTTTTTATAGTTCATAAAACTTAACTTTAATCCCACCAGTGGGGTTAATTATCCGAGACTTGCCTCGAACTACAACTATTTTTTGTTAATTCATACCCCCTGTGCTTGCACCAAGGAAGTTGATTTATAAAATTAGTGATTTCTATTTAAAAAATAAATATGGAAATACCTCTTGAGGTTTTTTCCCCAGCAACCCAATTTTTATTGTGGATTCAAGAAAACCTATACCGTATCCGAAAAATTGTATAAATAGTGCCAATACGGATTGAACGCCAATTTTAAAGCTTTTGTTTTTTATACAAGCATCCATAAAAATCAAGCATATATACATACCTAAAAGAACACTAAATAAGTGAAAACCAAAAATAGAAAAAACTACAGAAGTCAATACTCCTAAAACAAAAACTGTTGGAAACCAATACGTTATTTTTTTCGTTTCAGGATGCCAATGATTTAATATTGGTCGGCATTTTCCAAATTTTTGAACTTGAGTGTGAAACTTACTCCATGAAATTCTGCGTTTATGAAATACAAAAGCATTAGCTATAAGCGTTGTTTTAAAGCCTGCTTTCCATAAACGGATAGTTAAATCTGGATCTTCACCTGGATGTATTTTCCCAAACCCTCCAGTAACTTCAAATGCTTTGCGTGATAAGCCCATATTAAAACTCCTAGGTTGGAATTTATCAACCTGCATTTTACCACCACGGATACCTCCAGTGGTAAAAAAAGAAGTCATCACATAATTTATAGCCTTTTGCAAATCTGAAAATGACTCATGAGCAGCATCAGGACCGCCAAAGCAATCAACATAGTTTTTAGTAATTGATATATCTACTGCTGCTAAATAATTTTCAGGAAGAATACAATCAGAATCTAATATTAAAAAATAATTTCCTTTAGCCTTTTTCATACCATAATTACGAGAATCTCCTGGTCCAGAATTCGGTTTAGAGAAATAACTAATATCTAGCTGCTCGTTATATTTAGTAATAATTTTTTCTGAAGGTATTGTTGAGCCATCCTCTATAATCACCACTTCATAAGGCTTTGTAAAGTTTTGAACAACTAAGCTCGCTAGCAATTCATCAATTTCATCTGGCCTGTTATAAACAGGTATGATAAATGAATAATAGATTTCCATAACTACAAAAGTAACAAAATAAAAAAGCCCATGTAAAAACACAGGCTTTAATTATTAAAAAGAATTTCTTCTTATTTTTTCACTATTCTAAATGTTCCTTCAGTATTGTTTACTCTTGCTTTTACTAAGTATATACCGGCTGATAAATCTGAAAAATCCAAATGGTATGTATTCGTGTTTGGTGTAGCATTTTTAACTACTTGACCCAACATATTAACTATTTGTAACTTTTCAATATTATTTTTAGCAGATACGTTAAGTACATCATTTACAGGATTAGGATAAAATTTAAATCCTTCTGACAATTGAAGATC
>Ga0209291_1000357_pt1 | contig 44044 bp, 38 predicted proteins | sample GOMGulsemesocosm_FD_184633 | JGI IMG/M metagenome (GOLD analysis project Ga0209291, IMG submission 184633) | Methane-oxidizing microbial communities from mesocosms in the Gulf of Mexico - GOM9B Gulf of Mexico (SPAdes) (version 2) | ecosystem: Environmental > Aquatic > Marine > Cold seeps...
TTAAGAACTGAGGTACGGAAAATATAACTTACATCAACTGATGTTGTTTTTACCTCTTTCAAATCAGGAACAATTAAATTATTCTGTCTTGAATTTAAAAAACTATTACGCATAGTTGGCGCATCTTCTATATACGCCCCATTTACATCTATTAAATGCTTTCCAGAAACCTTATACGTAAAACCTCCTTTAGCACCAATTTTTTTGAAATCTAACTTTTCACCTTTCCCTAATGAACTTACTTCAGTACCCGCATAATGAGCATCTAAATAATCACTATCTCTTTGATATGTCGTATTACCGAATTGACCTCCTAAATAAAAATCAACTTTACTATATTTAAATTGAGCTTGTGCAAATGCATCATATTGATTTGCATCTAAAGTATAATCATATTTAAAAGTATCTCCTTCGCCTACAGTTCTACCAGGTGTCAACGCATTATTACTGATATTATCAAAATAGTCTTTATCTTCATAACTTATCCCTCCTAACAAATCTAACACTTTAGCATAATTACGTGACTTTAAACTACTATAGTTAACAGCTGCATTTAAACTAATATTATCGGCTAATTCAGTATTTAAAATTGAATTGAATGACCATTGCTTATCATCATTTCTATCTTCATACAAAACATACGCAGAGTTTTCTTGATTAGCGTTTTCAGGATGAGGAATATTTCCTTCATATAAATCATTCCAGTTTAATTGCCCATTATTTAAAAAACGTTGCTCTAAAACATAAGCCTCGGCTAAACTTTCTTGAGTATCGCCAAAACGTAAAGCATAACTTGGCAAGTTTTTATAATAAGTAGGGTCTGGACTTGAACCGTTAAAATCAATACGACTATTACCAATATGGCCAAATTGGTATGATACATTCGTATTTAATGTGGTTTTATCTGACATATCCCAGTAATGATTCAACATTAAAATTGGCTCTTCAATTTCTTTGATACGTGAGTTTCTTATTTCTCCATTTTGCTCACCCCAATAAGAATTGTATTTTCTTCCTTTTAATTCAAATACTTCTTGAGTCATCGCAGATGATTTACCTCTTCTATTAGGCGTGTAAATACCTGTAAAATTAATACTGTGTTTACTATTAATTTTCTTTTCTGCAGAAGCTGCGATTGAATTAGCATCATATACTGTACCATCAGCATACCCTTCTTCAGCCCATCTTCTACCGGCTGTAACTGCTAACGCCCATCCGTTTTCCATTAAACCTGTAGTGTATGTTCCCATAACTCTGTTGGTATAACTTCTATTAGATGAAGCATAGGACACACGTGAACCCTTTCTGTACTTAGAGGCTCTCATTGATATGTTAGTTGTACCACCAATACCTCCAAAAGTATACTCATTAGCTTTTGACCCATTAACAAAGTCCTGATTACGCATTACATCATTTATACCCCCCCAATCACTCCATTGTGGACGTCCGCTAAATACTTTATTCATTTTAATACCATTAATTAAAACAGTACCGTTTTCTGAACCTAAACCTCTAACTTTAAAGAATGTTCCACTAAAATCGAAAGCGGCAGCTCTTGCAAAAGCATCCTTTGAAGATTGTAAGATACCAGAAGTATTAGAAGATACACTTTCGTCTTCATCTAACTCATCTTCTGATAACGAAATAGTAAAATCATCCGACTCACCTAAATCTTGAATTAGGATAATTGTAGAAATATTTACTACTTTTCCTTCTTCAATAATAATAGTGAACTCTTTAGCAAAATAACCTTCTTTCACTATAACTAACAATTGCTCCCCTATAGGTAAGTTGTTTATGAAGCTAAATTTTCCTTCTGCATCAGTAGTTTGAGAAAGGGTTGCGCCTTTGATACTTACAGCTACTCCCGTGACGGGATCTGTAGAATCGGCATCGATTACTTGACCTTTAACTGTTGTTTCCTGTGCGTGCATAAGTAGTGCTGTCACCAAGATTAACAATAACGTCAAAATTGTTTTTTTCATAAGTAATTTACTGATTAATAAATTGTTTAAAACCACCTGAGATATTAACCCAGATTGCAAATGTACAATTTTTAGAATAATTTTAAACTTTAAACCCTTGACTCACACTGATTTTACAATAACTTAATACAGTTAAAGTTGAGTAATTAAATAATTGACTACTTTTGGCCTGTAATTTGAAGTGGATTTTACAATAACTTACTACACCTTAGCCTAATACAATTTTATCATTAAGGTGTGAAAAACTTTTATCTAATGAAAACAAAGAACTTATTACTATTGTTTTTAGTAATTGGTATGAGCATAAACTCATACAGTCAAAACAAAAAACGCTACAAGATTAACACTGTTGCATTTTACAATCTTGAAAATCTTTTTGACACTATTAATGATCCAAATAAATTAGATGAGAAAAGTCCGATTATGGAAATGAGTGTCAAAGAGCGTAGTTTAGTATACCCTAAAAAAATAAAGAATATGGCTCGTGTCATTTCTGAATTAGGAGTAGATCCCAAATACTCTAAAAACACCCCGGCTGTCTTAGGTGTTTGTGAAGTAGAAAACAAAGAAGTTTTACACGATTTAATAAACGATTCTCAATTAAGAGATAAGGATTATGACATTATTCATTTTGACTCTCCAGACGTAAGAAGTATAGATGTTGCTTTATTATATCAAAAAAAATTATTCAAACCTATCAACTATAGTAAACATGAATTATTAATTTATGATGACAATACACGAGAACGTGTTTTTACAAGAGATCAGTTATTAGTTAGCGGATTATTAGAAGGTGAAAAAATGCATTTTATAGTTAATCACTGGCCATCAAGAAGAGGAGGTGAAGCGAGAAGTAGACCAAAACGTGTTAAAGCTGCACAGTTAACCAAAAAATTGATTGACTCACTACAGACGATTGATCCTTATGCCAAAATAATTATCATGGGAGATTTCAATGATGACCCATTTAATGTAAGTGTTAAGAAAGTATTAAATGCAAAAGCTGAGAAAGAAGATGTTAAATTAAAAGGAATTTTTAACCCAATGATGAAAATGGCTAAAAAAGGGATGGGAACTCTTGCATATAGAGATGCTTTAAATATTTTTGATCAACTAATGTTCACAAAACCATTTTTAGACAAAGATTTTTCTTCTTTTAAAATATATAAAACTGGTATTTACAACCCGGCTTATATGACAAATAAAAAAGGGCGCTATAAAGGATATCCTTTTAGAAGTTTTGTAGGAGCAACTTGGACTGGTGGATACGGTGATCATTTCCCGGTATATACATACCTGATTAAAGAAGTACATTAAATAAACTATTCTCATAAAAAAGCGTGATAGAAATTGAATTTCTCCTATCACGCTTTTCTTCATCCTTTTTTATATTAACCCAACCAAGCTTTCCAAGGTATCATAGCTAATATTGCCACTAATGCTAATGCATACGGTATCGCTAATATTTTAAACTTCGCTGAAGATGTTCTTTTGTTTTTATGTTTAGAATACCCAATAGTTAATAATGTTATTGCAACTACCATTAATAAAGGATGCTCAACGTTTCTTAAACGCAAAGAAGCATTTTTCATTATCTCTCCCATTTCTATTTCCCCAAAATTGTTTGCAAATACATACAGTACTATCCCAATTAGCAATTGAATATGTGTTACTATTAATGCAAACAATGCTATTCTAAAATCTTTAGCGCCAAATTCTTTTTTAGTCAACATCCCAATAATTGAGTTTATGGTTGCTAATGTTACTATCAATAAGACTAAGTATGCCCAATAGGAATGTAAAAATTTAATTGTGCTCATAATTATTTCTTTTTTAAATTAAAATGTTAGTTATTATTTTTATAAAACTTCATGACTGCTGAATCATTCTGAGATGAATTCCCTAATGAGTTTATATATTCTCTTGAAAGTTCTTTTCCTAGCTCCACTCCAAACTGATCAAAACTATTGATATTTAACAATATTCCTTGTACAAAAATCTTATGTTCGTATATTGCAATCAAGGTACCTAATGTTTCAGGAGTTAATTTCTTAATTAAAAAGGTGGTTGATGGTGAATTTCCTTTAAACACCTTATAAGGGTTTTCAATTTCTTTTCCTCTAGTACCAAATGCTAAAGCATTTGCTTGAGCTAACATATTAGATACTAATACATCCTGGTGTGCTGAATTTCCATGTAGTGAATTACAAAAACCAATAAAATCTGTTGGAATTAAATTTGTTCCTTGATGAAATAATTGCATGAAAGCATGCTGCGCATTTGAACCTACACCCCCAAAAACAACACTTCCAGTATTATAAGTAACTTCTTTACCATTTCTATCCACAGATTTCCCGTTACTTTCCATAAAACCTTGCTCCAAATACGGAACAAAATCTTCTAAGTAATACGAATATGGTATTACAGCCTCATTATTTGTGCTAAAAAAATTACTATACCAAACACTCAGGAAAGCCATTAAAACAGGAATATTACCTTCTAAATTATCATTTTTAAATGACTCATCAGCTCTTTGAGCTCCTAATAACAACTTATTATAATTATCATAACCCAAACCTAATGCAATTGAAATTCCAACTGCACTCCATAAAGAAAAACGACCTCCAACCCAATCCCACATAGGGAATACGGCTCCATTTGCTATTCCAAAAGCAACAGCTTTTTCTGGCTTAGCTGAAACTGCAATAAAATGTTTTTCTATCGCTTCTTTTGATAATTGATTTATAAACCAATTTTTAATAGTGTTCGAATTTTGTAATGTCTCTGAAGTTGTAAACGACTTTGACACTATAACAAATAATGTAGTTTCAGGATTTAATTGTTTTAGCGTTTCCTGTAATTCATCTCCATCAATGTTGGAAATATAATGCGTATTTAAATGGTTTTTATAATATTTTAAAGCATTACAAACTAATTTAGGCCCTAGATCAGAACCTCCAATCCCAATATTTACTATATCAGTAAATGTCTTACCCGTATATCCTTTTCTTCTTCCATTTATAACTGAATCAGTAAATTCCTTTATTTTATTTTTTACCGTATCAATTTCTTGAATAACATTTTCACCTTCTAAATCTACTTCTTTTGCACTACTTCGTAAAGCAGTATGTAGAACTGCTCTTTCTTCTGTAAAGTTTAATTTATTTTCTTTAAAATATAAAGTTATACTCTCTTTTAAATTTAACTCTGAGGCGAGCTCTTTAAATAAATGAATAGTTTCAGAAGTCCATCTGTTTTTTGAAAAATCGACAAAAAAGTCTTCCCAAGAAACACTCATTTGTGATTCTCTAGATGGATTATTTTCAAACATATCTTGTAAATGAACCGTCTTTAACTGTTCAAAATGCGTTGAAAGTTTTCCCCAAGAATTGGTTTTTGTAGGGTTTTTTCTAGAAAAACTCATTAATTATTACTCTTATTAATTTCTATTGGCTCGTACTCAATAGCATCTAACTGCTCTTTCAAAGGTTGAATATACTCCAAATAATCCGCTTTTAACTCTTCTTTTATTGGTTTTGCTGAAGGTAGTTTTTCTCGTAACGGATCTACTTGCCTTCCATTTTTCCAAAAACGATAACAAACATGTGGTCCACCTGTGTTTCCTGTCATACCTATATAACCAATTATATCTCCTTGCTTAACAACTTGACCTTTTCTTACATTTTGTCTGCTCATATGTAAATACTGAGTACTATATGTACTATTATGCCTAATCTTTACATATTTTCCATTACCACCTCTCCTGGTAGACTCAATAACCGTTCCACTGGCAGTTGCCAAAATTGGAGTTCCTATAGCTGCTGCAAAATCAGTCCCTTTATGAGCCCTAATTCTATTTCCGTAATATTTAATTCTGCGTTTTAAATTGTACCTAGATGAAATTCTACTATACGTAACAGGTGCTTTTAGAAACTGGCTCCTAAGTGTCTTTCCTGTTTCATCGTAATAATCCATAATACCTTCTACTACATCCGATTTGTAATCAAATGCGTAAAAAGGTGTTTTGTTGTGAGTAAACACTACCGATTTTATTTTATCTACTCCCACATAAATAGAATCTTCTATATATAATTCTGTAAAACTTAATTTGTAACTATCCCCTTTTTGTAAACGGAAAAAATCTATAGACCACGCATAAATATCTGCCATTTCATGAGCTATATAAATATTAAGTCCAGCATCGTCAATAGACTCGGACAAACTACTTGTAATTACACCAGAAGCTGTTCTTTCGACTAGTGTTGTTGGTTTTTTTTCGTTATAAGCTTTTATTAACGTGTCATTTGCAAAGTCAAAAACTGTATAATCTATTTTACCATCTTGATAAATAAAATACTTAGCTTTTTGAATTGAATCTTTTGATCTTAAAATTGTGTAACGCTTTCCTATTTTCAACCTTTTAACATCAAACGTGTCTTTAGTTGCTTGAACTATTTCTTCTATTTTACCATAACCAATATGATTTTCAAATAATAGTTTACCAAAACTATCACCTGATCTTATCGTATCTACCAACACATCAAATTCATCTAAATTGAATCCAAATTCATAATTAGGGACAACCTTTTCTTCTTGTTTAATTACCGTTGTAGTGTTTGACTCTTCTGTTTTATTACAAGAATAGAATCCTATAAAAAGAATTACTAACCACGCTATTTTTTGCATCTTTATGAACATTATTATCTCGAAAATGTGTTTAAGTTATAGTTATTACCTTAAAACAAAAGTGTACTTTTTATCAAACATCAAATATCACAAAAAAAAATGTGCGAACGTAACGTTCACACATTTTTTTCCCTTTTAGAGTGTTAATTTTTACTTAATTAATTACTACAATTTTAAAAGAATGCTTTAATCCTTTATATGCTTCTAAATCTGCTTTTATTGATCCAACAGCTAAATCTGCCTGTAGCCGTACTGGCACCTTGTTTTTATCATCCGAAATCCAAACGGTTAAACTTTCTTTCTCTTTAAAAACTCTTCCAGACTGTACATACGGACGAAACTTTAAACTCGCTACTTTTCCAAATTTTGTGTCGATCATTTCCCTACCTAAAAACTTTAGTTTGAAATCAAAATTTTCTCTATCAAAAAACATGTTTATCTTCACTTCTTCGCCTATGACCAAACTTTTAGTATCTACATTATTTCTTAAATAATAAAAAGCTGACATCATATCCTGAGTTCCATTTTTTATAGCATAAGATGTTTTAACTTGATGCTTTTTATCATTTACTAAAGCTATTTTTTTATCATGATCAAAATCTATTTGGATATCTTTAGTATGACCTCCTTCATCTATTCTTCTAATAAATTTAGCTGGCGCACCGGTTTTTTTATCAAAATAGGTTTGATAATCATCATCTACTTTAAAAAATAAGCTTAAAAGACCTGTTGATTTACCTCTCCCCTTTATGTGGTACATCTCTTTACCGTTAACTACACCATCTTGAACTTGCATAGTTGCGTAGCTTGCTGTAAACATTCCATAGTGTATTCTGAATTTAAACCATTCTCCAGAGTCAAATGCTGGCTCTTGAGCTTTCGTTTGTAAACTTAGTAATGCTATAAACACAAATAGTAATATCTTTTTCATAGTATAAATATTGATCCTTAACAATAGGTTTGCAATTACTATTCCAAAAGTAATCAATTACCTTAACTCAAATATACAAGGCATGAATAAAAAACTTATTTTTCGATAGAGATAAACTTAAGTAGAAATTTAAAAAAGAAAAAACGCTACCATTAACTGATAACGTTTTATTCTATTAACCAACCAAAACTATAAATTATAAAAAATTTAAAGTCTCAAAACGGGAACCACCCCGTTTGAGCGCGCAAAAGTACTTCCTTTTTTACAATATATTTATAAAAAAATAAAAATTTAACATAAAATTAATATTCACACTGATATTTAGTTGGTTATATAATTATTTCACAATAAAACAACACAAAACCTACAGTATTGTTTCACAACCTTCTAAATTAGTTACTCCCCAATTCTCTAACTCTTCAGTACTCCATAATTCTGGGAAAAAGATTCTACGTTGATAACGTGGGTGCATGTATTTTTGCCAATCACTACCTCCTGTTGCTGCAGCATCACCTAAATACTTTTTAGCAGCATTTAAATGATTAATCACCCATGTAACATTTATTGTATGATCATAATGCCTCATAGCATTAATTAAACCTTTGTCTTCCTGATATTCATTTGGTAAGGTTTTAAATTTAGTCCAAAGGTTTACTAAATTATATTCTTTCATGAATTCAATTAACTCCACTTTATACTTGTCTTCAAAATTGCTTAACAGCTTACTTTTTTTGCCTGTCTCATAATCCTTACCAGCAACTTGCCAATACATGTGTTCAAAAGCATGTTCATAAGGTGTATTTCTATCTATTGTTTTTCTGAACCTATAATCAATCAAATTAATTAACTCCGTGGAGGCAATTTCAATTTTTCTGTATTGTGCAGATTGAAACCCACTTGCTGGAGTTAAGGTATCTCTAAACTTCATATACTGTTCATATTCCATTCCATCACCCATTACAGTGAATGAACTCGATAACATATCAAAATACCTGCTGATTCGTGATAAATGCATTACAAATTTCTCTGGTTTTATATCTTCTGCATCCGAAACTTGTTGCATTTCCCAAAGAATCATTTTGAATAATAACTCGTTAATTTGATGATACATCAAAAACACCATTTCATCTGGTAAATTTGTTCTCTGTGTTTGTAAACCTAATAATGCATCTACTTGGATAAAATCCCAGTACTTCATTGGTTCTGCATGTAATAGCCCTGACAAATGCGTATCTGCATCTTGACCCATTGCTGCATACTTCTCATCTATTGCCTTTAATAGTTCTTCTCTTCTTGTTGACATTTTTTTAATTTTATTTTACGTTGCTACTCCTTTTATTTACTCATATAATAGTTTATGAAAAAGGTGATTTCACGTTTAAAAAATTAGATTTAGTATTCAAAAATAAATTCATTATCAATGAAAAAAATTATGCATTAGCTTCTACTCCGAAAATAGAATGAATTAATTCGTCTATTTTATTTTGCTCAAACAAATTTTCTATATCATGTTTTTCCGTTATTTCATCAATATATTTCTTTTGCTCCATTCCTTTTTCCCAGGCTTCTGCATATGGGATTGACGAAAATGAAACCATTGAATATAGCGCTACATATTTACTTGGATACAATTCTTGAATTCTTCTTTCAAATTTCTTTTTTAATAAGAATTCAGGGTCAGCAACATAATCACGCATTACCAAATAGTTATACTTTGATAATTCTTGAATTGCATCACCGTTTGGCTTTCTTTGTTTTTGATATTCCTCAAAAATTACTGGCCAATTATGATTATGCTTTTCCATTAATTTCCCCATTTCATGGCAATCTTCTAAACTCGCATTCATTCCTTGCCCGAAAAAAGGTACTGTTGCATGTGCAGCATCTCCCATTAAGGCTACTTTACCTGAAGTCCATGGGTAACAACGCATAATTGCTAAACTTGATAAAGGGTGTGTACCCCATTGATTAGAAACATCTGGGCACATTTCATAAAAATCAGGAAATGTTTTTTTGAAAAACACATCTATTTCACCTTTCGTATTTATTTTATCAAAAGCATTTTCATCTCCAGTAAAAGGCATGAATAATGTACAAGTAAAAGATCCGTCCTCATTAGCCAAGGCGATTAACATAAATCTACCTCTTGGCCAAATATGCAATGAGTTTTTATCTATTTTATATGATCCATCTGGATTTGGAGGAATAAACAACTCTCTATACCCATCATCAATAAAATCTTGACTATAATCAAATCGATCTAGCTTCTGCATTGCTTTGTATCGAATTGCAGAATAAGCACCGTCACATCCAAATACAATATCCGATTTATGCTCTAACTTTTCACCTGTAGCTTTATTAGTTAAATAAACTACTCCATTTTCAAGGTCAGCTCCAGTACATTGATGGTCATACTTAATGGTTGCTCCATATTCTTTTTCAGCAATATCCATCATCTTGGCATTTAATCCTCCTCTAGAAACTGAAAAAATTGCCTGCCCTTCTTGACCATATGGCTGGTATGTTAACTCCCCTTCTTCACTATGCATGGTTCTACCATACATTGGTATTGCCAATTCATTTACACTCTCTTCTAAACCAACAGCTCTTAAAGCTTCCCAACCTCTGTGAGACAACGCTAAATTGATCGATTTTCCTGCAGTTATTTCCGCCAAACGAATGTCTGAACGTCTTTCAAAAATAGTTACTTTATATCCAGATTTTGCCAAATAAACAGCCCAAAGGGACCCTGCTAATCCAGCACCTACTATAGTAGCTTCTTTCATCTTTTAATTTATTTATATGGGATCAAATAAAACTTGTTCATCAATATTTTCTTTAATAGAAAAAAATGAGAATTCAAGTATCCATTTATTTTTTTAATTCAGGCTCTTTCATTACTGTACCGCATTTATCACAAGTTACAAACTCAGGAGTGTCATAATATTCACTCAATATTTTTGGTAATTGTGTAACAATATCCCCTAAATGAAAAGGCATTTTATGTAATTCATTATTGCAATTTTCACAATACCATGAACAATAATCTAATTCTTCAGGTGTGCGCATACGTTCAATAACCAAACCTACTGTATTTGCTGGTCGTTGTGGTGAGTGCGGTACCCGTGCAGGTAATAAAAAGATTTCACCTTCCTTAATATCATAAGTAACTACTTTTCCATCTTGAATGGTCGGTAATTGAATATCCCCTTCTACTTGATAGAAAAATTCTTCCCCTTCATTATAATGAAAATCTTTACGAGCATTAGGGCCTCCAACAACCATAATAATAAATTCAGTGTCTTTATAAACAATCTGATTTCCAACCGGTGGCTTTAGCTTATCACGATTTTCGTCAATCCATTTTTGAAAATTAATTGGTGGTAATATCATATTAGTGTTTTTGTAATTTAGTTATAATTAATTTTATTAGTGTTTTACCCTCTATATGATTAGGGTTGCCCACAGATTTAGACCTTAAAATAATAAAAAAGAAATTGACCGGAACTCAACAAATGAGTTCCGTCAATTCCTTATACAATATTATTAACTAAATAAAATTATTTGTTGCTTTTGGTCCATAGGGGACCATTCCATACTAAAGCTATTTTTCAATAAGAGACTATACATAGTGTTACGAAGCGCTCTTGTTTTTTGCATTGACTTTAAAACTTTAAATTTTAGATTGTTTGCCATAAATAAATAACTTTCGACTAAAAAACAAATTGTCTATTAAAGAGTTCCTCTATTTTCTTGCTCTCTTTCAATAGCCTCGAATAAAGCTTTAAAGTTTCCAACACCAAAAGATTGTGCTCCTTTACGTTGAATTATTTCAAAAAACATTGTTGGCCTATCTACTACTGGTTTTGTAAACAATTGTAATAAATACCCTTCATCATCACGATCTATTAAAACACCATGCTTTTTCAACACTTCTACATCTTCATCAATTTCACCAACACGTTCTAATAAATCATCATAATACGTTTCTGGGACATATAAAAACTCAACCCCTCTATCACGCATAGCTGATACTGTTTTTATAATATCATCTGTTGCTACAGCAATATGCTGTACACCTGCTGATTTATAAAAGTCTAAATATTCTTCAATTTGAGATTTCTTTTTCCCTTCAGCAGGTTCATTAATTGGAAACTTAATACGTCCATTACCATTAGACATTACCTTACTCATTAATGCAGTAAATTCTGTTGAAATATCGTCATCCGTAAACGAAATAATTTGAGCAAACCCCATTACTTTGGCGTAAAAATCACACCATTCTTTCATCTCCCCCCAACCAACATTACCAACCATGTGGTCAATGAATTTTAACCCAACAGGTTCTGGATTATAATGAGATTCCCACTTCTGATATCCTGGCAAAAAAGTACCATTGTAATTTTTACGCTCCACAAAAATATGAACAGTTTCACCATACGTGTGAATTCCTGCTCTTACCACTTCACCATGTTCATCTTTTTCAATAACTGGTTCCATGAAAGATTTCGCCCCTCTTTTTGTAGTTTCTTCCCATGCAGACCTTGCATCTTCAACCCATAAAGCCATTACTTTTACACCGTCACCGTGCTTATTAATATGTTCATTAATTGGGCCATTTTCATCTAAAGGAGTAGTTAATACTAAACGAATTTTGTCTTGCTTTAATACATAAGACACACGATCTTTCATACCAGTTTCCAAGCCTGCAAAAGCATGTGATTGAAACCCGAATGCTGTTTTATAGAAATGTGCTGATTGTTTTGCATTACCAACATATAACTCAACATAATCAGTACCTAACAACGGAAGAAAATCTTCTGCGTCATCAAATAATTTTTCTAATCCGTATGTTGTGTTCTGTAAATTTTTTAAATCTTTTATTTCTGCTGCCATAATTTCTTTTTTTAATTCAGATTATATTTTAAACAATCCATGATTTGTGGTAATCTTCTACCTGTAATTTCAATGCGTCTTCTGTAATTGACATTGGCCTAAAAGGATCTATCATTACCGCTAATTCGCCTGTTTGTTTTTTACCTACACTTCGCTCGATCGCACCTGGATGAGGTCCGTGAGGTACACCTCCTGGATGTAAGGTAATCTGCCCTTTTTCAATATCATTTCTACTCATAAAATCACCGTCTACATAATATAGCAATTCTTCAGAATCTATATTACTATGATGATAAGGTGCTGGAATACTTTCTGGATGGTAATCATACATTCTAGGCACGAAACTACACACTACGAAACCAACAGATTCCCAAGTTTGATGTATTGGAGGCGGCATATGAATACGACCAGTAATTGGTTCAAAGTCATGTATAGAAAATGCATATGGATAATGAAACCCATCCCAACCAACAACGTCAAAAGGGTGATTACCATATATGTATTCCCACATATTTCCTTGTTTTTTGATTTTCACAAGAAATTCACCTTTTTCATCATGTGTCTCTAAATTTTCTGGTAAGCGCATATCTCTCTCACAAAAAGGAGAATGTTCTAATAATTGTCCAAAATTATTACGATATCTTTTAGGAGTAAAAATTGGCTCAAAAGACTCTACATATAAAATTCGATTGTCTTCTGTATCAAAATCCATTTGATAAATAACACCTTTAGGAATAATCAAATAATCTCCATATTTAAAAGGAATATTACCGTAATTGGTTCTTAATGTTCCTGAACCTACATGAATAAATAGCATCTCATCTGCATCTCCATTTTTATAAAAATAATCTTTAGAAAATGATTTTGGTGCAGCTAAACCTATATGCAAATCGTTATTTACAAATAGTGTTTTTCTACTCTCTAAGAAATCTGTTTCTGGTTGTAATGAAAACCCTTTAAAACTTATGGCTTTCATATTTTTATCTACAGCTATTTTTGGAGCCACAGATCCTAAATCTTTAATTTCTGTAACTACTGTTGGTGGATGAATATGATATAGTAATGAAGACATTCCTGCAAAACCTGCAGTTCCAAATAATTCTTCTTGATATAAACTCCCGTCTTCTTTTTTGAAAGTAGTGTGTCTTTTTGATGGGATTTTCCCCATCTTATGATATCTAGGCATTGTTTTGTTGTTTTAAAAATTAAACTTTTAAATACTTTAAATAATGCGTAGCTATTCAGGACTCCTCTTTATAAGGTAATGTAAGTGAATTAGTATATTTGGCCAAAAAGGTTTCATGTTGTTACAAATATCGGAATTTTTTTTAATGATTAATCTACTAATATGAGTCAAACATTAGAAATATCACAAATTAGTTGTTAATTTTTAAAAAATTAAAACCAAAAACCAACACTTACAAACCACTGTACTCGCTTAACTTCTGGTGACCATGAAGATTTTATTTGCATTGGACCCAATATTGTTTTTGCACCATAACCTATAGCATACCCTGTATGATCAGGAAATGACAACCAATCAGCATCTTTAAATAACCCATCATCAATGTTAGAAAAATTACCGCTTAATGTAAAAAAATGTTTTTTATAAAATTGATAATGTAAATCAATTGTTCCTTTCACATAACCATCACCAGCAACGCTTAAAAAATTATACCCATAGAAAGGAGTGTAATTATTAATCAAGTTATTACCATAGCCTCCTATAGCAAAATCAAAAGAAGAATTTGTGTTATTCCCTATTCTAAATCCTCCCTCTGAAAACACATTTAAATACGTGTTTTCAAACAATTTAACAGCCCCACCTAATTTTGCTTTTGCAATAGAGAATTGCTCAAAATCTGCTGATTTCTTTCCTGTAAAAAAATATTGATGATAGTCCCCTGAAAAATAAAGCCCTTTAGTGGGATAATAAACATCATCTAGAGCATCATAATTTAACTGACCATATGCGCTAAAAAAATTATCATTTTCAATTTTATCTCCTAAACTTTCCGCTGTTATTTTAAGCATTTTATGCTCAACACCTAAGGCTAAGGCTAAATTTTTTCGGAAAGGAGTTTCAATATAAAATTGATTGGTCAAATCAAGTACATCAATTTCATCTTCAACTGCTGTTGAAGGTGGAGTTGCATTGTCAAAAATACTTAGGTTTGTTTGTTTTTCAAATGAATTTAAACGAGATTTTAAACCAATGCTCCAATAGAATCCTTTATCAATATAATACTCAAAATTATACCTAATGTTTTCTCCTAAAATAACATCTAAGCTAACTATGTCATTATTTGTTATTAGTTGTTTGTGTGTAATGTTTACCAAAGCTGCACCTTTATACAAATCATCATAATGCAAACTTAACTTTAAAGATGTTTTATTTTTACTTTCTTGAAGGTTTAACTCAAGTATACTATCATTTTTAATTTTATATTTAACAACATTAAAGTTACTTGTAGCTGCTAAACCTATAATACCTTTCTCAATTTTTTTACGAGATACCAATGACGGAATTTTTATTTTTAGTTTCCCTAAAATGTATGATCTTGTATAGTTTTCTATCCCTAGAATATTAATGTTTTTTAAATGATATTCATTTGTAGTATTCTTTTCAATTTTAACACCCTCATTTCTATTTTGCTTTTTTGCTATTTCCTCCAACATAACTCTTGAGGATTTTGCAGCTTCATGACCTGCTGTATATATCTCTTGACTTTGACCAAATGAAACTATATTATAATTATTTATATCAGGTTTAATATATATAGCTGTTTTTTTAATCTTATCCTTCATCTGACTTTGCGTACTAAAGTTAGATAATTGAAGCATAATATCTGAAGCGGACGTTAGGCTTTCTTTTTTCTTTAAGCTATCTTGTACATCAACACCAATAACAATATCAACATTTTTAGTCAATAATTCATCTATAGGATAATTGTTTGAAACACCACCATCAATCAATAGTTTACCATTAAGACTAACTGGTTCAAACAATGTTGGAATTGCTCCACTTGCAGAAATTGCATCAGGTAAATACCCTTTATCTAGCAAAACCTGTTTTCCTGTTTCTACATCTGTTGCAACACATAAAAACGGAATAGGCAACTTACTAAAATCCTCAACTTCTTTTACGTGATCTAATAATTTTACATAAAAATTATAGGTGTTTTGTCCTTTAGATATTGCCGATGGAAATGATAATTTAAATTTATTAAACGGTAAAACAACCGCATGTTTATCAGTGTTTTCTCTTTCAAAAAAAGATTTGTTTTTACGTTGAAAATCATCTCTAATTAATTGGTCGAAATTTGCTTCTTTGAACAACACTGTCAATTCATCTGCAGAATACCCCGAGGCATATAACGCACCAACAATTGCTCCCATACTTGTTCCAGCAATATAATCTATTTTTACTCCAGAATCCTCAATTACTTTTAAGGCACCTATATGTGCTAATCCTTTTGCGCCACCACCGCTTAATACCAGCCCTACTCTTAAATCTTTATGCTCATTTTTCTGTTGAGATAAAGAGAAAAAAGGTGCTAAAAATAGTGCTAAATAAATAATTGATTTCCCCACACTGGAAAGTTACTAAAAGCTAATGAAACTCTTGATATATTTTTTGAGCTTTCGATAAACCGACTACTTTTTGTAATTCCTCCTTTGAAGCAAGCTTAATTCGTTTAACCGACTTGAATGTTTTCATTAATTCTACAATGGTTTTTTCCCCTACTCCATTGATTGTTTCCAATTCTGTTTGTAGTGCCGTTTTACTACGCCTATTTCTATGATGTTCTATACCAAAACGATGTGCTTCATTTCGCAAATGTTGGATTACTTTAAGTGTTTCCGATTTTTTATCTAAATACAACGGGTATTTATCATCTGGATAAAATAATTCTTCTAATCGTTTTGCAATACCGATAATTGCGATTTTCCCTCGTAACCCTAAATCTTCTAAACTTTTTAATGCTGAAGATAATTGCCCTTTCCCTCCATCAATAATAATTAGTTGCGGCAAAGGTTGTTCTTCATCTAATAGCCTTTTATACCTACGATAGACAACTTCTTCCATTGAAGCAAAATCATCCGGACCAACTACCGTTTTTATATTAAAATTTCGATATTCTTTTTTGCTTGGTTTTCCATTTTTAAAAACTACACAAGCAGCTACTGGGTGTGTTCCTTGAATATTAGAATTATCAAAACATTCAATATGTCTTGGCTCTTCATGCAAGCGTAAATCCTTTTTCATTTGCTCCATCATTCTGTTAGAATGTCGCTCAGGATCCGTAATTTTCACTTGCTTAAAACGCTCCATTCTATAATATTTCGCATTCCGTATTGATAAATCTAAAATATGCTTCTTATCTCCTAACTTAGGAATCGTTAGTTTTAATTCATTCCCTAAATTTACTTCAAAAGGAACATATAATTCCTTTGACTCTGAATGAAATCGGGTTCTAATTTCAGTAATTCCTAACTCTAATAATTCTTTATCGGTTTCCTCTAGTTTTTTCTTTAACTCTAAAGTATGTGATCTAATTATTGAACCATAAGATATTTGCAAGAAATTGATGTACCCATAACTTTCATCAGTAACTATTGAAAATACATCTACATTAGATATCTTAGGGTTTACAATCGTCGATTTAGATTGATAATTTTCCAATATCTCAACCTTTTCTTTTATACGTTGCGCATCTTCAAATTGAAGGTTCTCAGCATATAAATTCATTAACTTTTTAAAATTATGTAATGAATCCTTAAAATTCCCCTTTAATATTTCTCTAACGGCAACAATTTGCTTGTTATATACCTCTTCGGTTTGTAACCCTTCACAAGCACCTTTACAGTTTTTTAAATGATATTCTAAACAGACTTTAAACTTTCCGGAAGTTATATTTTCATGACTGAGTTGGTAATTACAAGTACGTAGCGGATATAAGCCTTTAATCAAATCTAATAAGGTTCGTACTGTTTTAGTACTGGTATAAGGCCCAAAATATTCTGAACCATCTTTGATGACTCTTCTCGTAGAAAAAACTCTTGGAAAAGCTTCTTTTTTAATACATATCCACGGATAGGTTTTTCCGTCTTTTAATAATACATTATAACGCGGCTGGTACTTTTTTATTAAGTTATTTTCCAGCAATAATGCATCAGTTTCAGTAGCAACAACAATGTGTTTGATACTAACTATTTTCTTGACTAAAACACCAGTTTTAGCATTTTCATGATTTTTAGTAAAGTAGGAAGATACACGTTTTTTTAAATTCTTAGCCTTACCTACATAAAGGATTTTATCCTCTTTATCATAATACTGATATACCCCAGGTTCTTGGGGTAATAATTGCAGTTGTAGTTTTAAGGCTTCTGTCATTACTACAAAAATAAGGAAATACATCGGGAAACCACCCTACTTGATATTCTTATATAAATGACCTACTTTAGCTATGTAACTAATCAATTAAACAATATGAATTCTATATTTAAAAATATTTTAGCAATAGTAGCTGGTATCATCATTGGTTCGATTGTAAACATGGCCCTTATTATGATTAGTGGATACATTATACCAATACCAGATGGTGTTGACAATACTACTACTGAAGGCTTAATAGCTGGTATGCATTTATTTGAACCAAAACATTTCATCATGCCCTTTTTAGCACACGCATTAGGAACTTTTGTTGGAGCGTTTGTTGCTGCTAAATTAGCAGCTAGTTATAAAATTAAATTTGCAATTGGTGTCGGTGTATTTTTCTTATTAGGTGGAATAGCTAGTGTCTTTATGCTACCATCCCCAACTTGGTTTACTGTCTTGGATTTAGGGTTAGCTTATATTCCTATGGGATTATTCGCTGGGAAATTGGCAACTAAATAATATCAAGTGACATACTTAATAAAGATTATTTCCGATGAATCGTACTGAATTAATAGAGCTACTCGAAGAACATCGCAATGAGCGTGGTATTGATCATTGGAATAGATTGAACCCTAAACCTGATGGTTTAAAGAGTTTTGGCCTTGGATTAACTGTCCTACGAAATCTGGCTAAGAAAGTGGGGAGAGATCATAAATTTTCCAAGGAGTTATGGGAGAGTGACATCTATGATGTAAAGGTAATATCTCTGCTCATTGATGACCCGAAACAAATAACACGAGAACAAGCTGAAACACAAGTTGATAATTTAAGACAAGGTCATCTCGCCCACGTTTTCTCATCTTGTAATGCAGCCTTAGCTAAAACATCTTTTGTAGTGCCTCTTTTAATGGATTGGATAAATAGCGATAGTACCATTCGCAAACGATGTGGATATGGCTTGCTTTATGAAGTTTCTAAATTCACTAAAAAGAGTGCACCCAATAATGCTTTTTTTCTTGATAGAATCGAGCAAATTCTAAATTCATTTAAAGACGAAAATAATATTATCAAAGGAGCAATGGGTGGAGCACTTATGGGTATAGGCAAAAGAAATGTAGAGTTGAATTCAGCGGCACTTAAAGTTGCTCATACAATGGGACCAATTGATGTCAATTCTGGTGTAACCAGTTGCGAACCTTTTGACGTTGCCAAACATCTAACAAGCGACTATATCAAGAATAAGCTTAATATATAATTTGAACTAAAATTCAAAAAATGAAAATAACAACATTTCTAACATTTGTAGGTGACCAATGCGGAAAGGCTGAAGAAGCAATAAACTTCTACACTTCTATCTTTCCTCATTCGGAAATTAAAAGCATAATAAAGTACCTAGAAGGAGAGGTTGGAGGAACACCGGAACTTATCAAGTATGGAGTATTTACATTAAATGATACAGAGTACATGGTTTCCGAAAGTAATTTTAATCACGCTTGGTCATTTACACCAGGGATGTCACTGTTCGTTGAATGTAACTCTGAAAATGAGATACAAACTTTATTCGAAAAACTTTCTTCAAATGGAGGTCAGATTATGGTTCCTCTTGACAACTACGATTCTGGGGATTACGGCTTTGGTAAAAAATTCGGATGGTGTGAAGATAAATATGGTATTTCATGGCAACTTAATCTTTCAGAATAAATTTCGAATTATAATATAATCTGCCCTACTTGAAGGAATAAACGAAATGGGAAATAAAAAGTAACTACTGCCAACAACATATATAATTAATTACTTCTGAATTTCCCTGTCGGAAATCCCTATGAATTAATTAACTTGTTCCTTCATCGGAAAATTCTAACCGAATTTACCGTAACTAACCATACACAAACACAATAGAGGCTATTGACAAAATGAGATACATAACTTTCCTTTTAATCTTTTCTTGTCTACAATCATATGGGCTTCAGAAGACGGGCAATAAAAAGAAAATTAATTTGAAAATTTCAAAGGAAATTGAATTGCTTACTACAATCCAACTATTATCGAAGTATCCGTTACTTTCAAAAACAGAAAATGACTTAAAAACTAAAACACTACTCTTTTTCGACCAACACAAACAAGACTCGATTGTCCCTTTCTTTCTCTCAATGGCAAGTAAAAAAATCGATGGAAAAACTAAATTTAACTATTTTTCTTTTGACAAACCAATTGACCTTATAGTACATTATTCCTTGGATAAAAGTAAACTGATAAATTATCCTACGAAAAATAATGCCTCCTTTGAAATATTTAAGGAGAAAAAGGAATCTTTATTTCGATTCTTAGAGCTTTACCAGAATTTTTATACTACTGCTAATTTCGAAGATTATTTTGAGTCAAACTCAACTCTATATAATGAACTAATTGACACGGTCACAAAAGAACTTAGTAACGAAGATTTGATAGGAACTTTAGAACAATTCTATGGAAAATCCCAACAATCATATAACATTATATTATCTCCCCTTCAAAATGCAGGAGGGTATTCGGTTAAAATAAAAGGTGACCTTATAGCTGTTGTAGGAGCTGGTTTAACAAAAGACTCAACACCTCTCTTTGACGTGGAATACTTAAAAAAAGAACTGATTCTTCACGAATTTAGCCATTCGTTTTGTAATCCAATTATCAATAAATATATGGAAGAATTAAATTTCATGGAGGATACTGAGGGTAATTTCAGATTTAAAATGGCTAGCTTAGGATATCATAGTAAAGAATCAATTCTTTACGAATACCTAGTAAGGGCATGTGTAATACGTATGGTAAATACTCTATATGGAAAAGAAGAAAGCGAAAAATTACTTAACGAAGAATCTGGAAAAGGATTTTACTTAATGCAAGTTTTTAACGAAGGTCTAAAACACTATGAAAACAATAGAAACACATACTCAACATTAGAAAAGTATTTTCCTGAACTGATTTACAGAATAAAAGCAGCCTCTAACAACACCTATAAATAATACGGATTTTGGTGTTTAAAATTGATAGCTTATGTACCTTTACTTAATCACCATATTTAAAAATTCGTTCTGTGCTTATCAGAACAGTTAGCATTTTTTTTTACACGCTAAGTTTCATACACAATAAATAGGGCATTTGGTAGTACTAAACGCCCTATTCTATTTGTTAAATTCCGCCAAATATAAAATTTGGCATTTACGAGAAAATAAAAGAAAAATACTTATATTTAGCTAAGTAATAAATCTAAGTGAAAGTGTTTACTAACTGCCCTGTTTTTCTTATCTAGATGTTTTACTCAATTTTGAAAAAAAATATAATATGTGTCTTAATAAATTTGTTTTTTTTACACTATTCTGGGTTGTTTTCACAAGCCAGAGTAATTCTCAATCTCTAAATAATCTAAAAGAAATTAATAAAACTTGGGAGAAATTCTATAAGGCTTATGACTCACTGGATTATAAACCAATGGCTGAGATTCATTCGAAAAAATTAGTACGTATTTCTGCTGGCAAAAGGATAACAGATTACGAAACTTACATAAACAACTATAAAACAAGATTTGAAAAAGCAAAGAACGATAATATTGTCAATAATATTTCACTACGATTCTTTGAAAGAATTAATAACGACTCAATAGCAAGTGAAAGAGGAATCTATAAGCTTACTCGAATTAATAATCAGGCCGAGAAACAAACTTATTATGGTCAATTTCATGTCATTTTAAAAAAAGAGAGCGGTATGTGGAGAATATTAATGGACTATGATTCTAATAAAGAAAGCTCAATAGGAGAAAAAAACTATGCCAAATCGCACGCAATAAATGAGTTCCATAAATTTATTCAGGATTAAATTGTATACTACAACAACTATAAACAATACGGATTTTGACGTTTAACCCAACGATTTGTTTACAAATTTTTTCGTTTGACTTTTAAAATAAAAAACGGAGAATATAGAAGGTATATTCTCCGTTTTTTATTTAGCCTGTTTAATTAATAGTAAATGTACTATATAGCCAATACTGCTGCTTGCCCGTATTGGAAATGGATAGCTTTGTGTGCTGGATCTTTCTTAAACATATACAATTCTTCAGGGCTTTTCTCGAACAACATAATAATGTCTGATCCACCAAACTGAAACTTACCGAATTCCTGTCCTTTAACAACTTCCTTTCCCTCTAAACCAGGAGTCATCATTACACCTGACACTTGACACATCCCAATAGGAAGGATAGCCACTTTACCTAACTCAACAGTGTCCATAACCACTAAACCTCTCGATTGCGTAAACTCATATCCATTCGTTCCACCATCTGGCGCATGAAATTGCCCATCTCCCATTTCAACATTTAAATATACTTTACCTACCAGCGCTTTGCTTTCTAAAACATATCCTGCAACAGGAGTATGGAATCTATGATAGTCAAACGGTCCTAAGAAATAGTGTACAAAAGTTCCTCCGTTAAAAGCTTCAGCATATGGACTATCAGCCAAAAGATCCTTGACAGTACCAATAGAGTGGGTGTGTTTTAGATTGACCGAAGTTTGTTCACCCTTATCATTTATTACATTCCCGTCTTTATCAATTGGATAATTCGCCTTAAAAGTACAATCTGCTGGAGCAATAATTGTTTTGTTATTCGTTGGATCGGTAATTGGACGTAACGGGGTTATTCTTGTACCCGGTGCTGCTCCATTAAATTCACGATAGAAAAACTCATTGAAGGTTGTCCAAGTTGCTGCATTATCAGCATACAACTCCCAATTATACATCAAATTATCTTTAAACGATACTTTTGAATCTGGTGTTAATGAATCTGTGGTAGTACAGAATTGCCCCCATACATTTGAAAACTTAACCAACCATGCCGAAAACTCAGGGAAGCTTTGTATGGTAACTTTTGAACCAGGTTCGTTTTGATCTACCAGCCAATAAAACTGACACAGTAAATCATATACCTTTTGGTTGTACCCGTTTACTGTTAAGTTGCTTTTCCATGCATCAGGATATTCAGCAGAAACTTCTTCATTAGGAACCAACTTTACATATAAATCTAAATAATCGTAATATTCTTCAATTGTATTTGGCCACGCATCACCGTTAAACACTTGATTTAGTCCATTATAAAGCCGTGGGGCTAGTTTTTCTTTGGCTATACCCGTAGCAATAGTCAAAGAGGCTAATAGAGCAGCCTTCAATTCTAAGTTTCCTTCAAGAAGTGTTTCTAATTCCTGTACCACTGGAGCGTGAGATTGTATAATTGCATTTGACATTTTAATTAGTTTAAATTATTTCCTACTCTAATTTATAAAAGACTTTTCGGATTTCGCCTTTGTTATCAAATGGATTGTAGCTCCTCATTTTATTTTTGATAACATTATAAAGATGAGGAAACAATGGAGTGAGCTTAAAAAAAATGTAATAAGGTATAGATTTACAGGTATAAGAAGGGTTATTGAGAATACAAGAGAAAAAAGTATGATAAAATATAAAAACATGGTACTTTGTTTACTCAAAAAGCAGTACCTTTTTACACACTACAACCTCATACACAAGACATTAATACGCATTAGATAGAAATGAAAAATTTAACAATAATATTAGATAGTGACCCTAAAGTTAAAGTAAGAAAATTCAAAAAGGGACAGATGCTTCAAATTACAGGCGATTCCAAAAAACACAATTTGGAGGTTGGCCTTGGCCTAAAACAGAAGTAATCCATTCTAGAGATAAAGGAAGATTCGCATTTCATAGTAACGGAACAATAAAAATTAAGAAATATGAGTAAACCAAAAATAGCAGGTAGAAAACCTCTCAAAGTAGAATTAAAAAAAGGAGATGAAAAATATTGGTGTGCCTGTGGACTAAGTAATAAACAACCTTATTGTGATGGTTCACATAGAACTACAGATATTACTCCTCAAAAATTTGTAGCTGAAGAATCTGGTGATGCATATCTATGTATGTGTAAGCATACTAAAAATCCACCTTACTGTGATGGTACACACTCTAAAATAAAAGAAGGGAATAATCCCTCGGAAACACAAGCTCCGGCTAGTTCAGGATTCACAAAAGAAGAACCAACTTTAGCCTATATCAAATCTTTAGCAAAAGATGGATTATCAAAAACAGGTCATCATGGTGAAATGGGTGCAATGGGAGTTCCAATCCCAGAATTACCGCAATGGAAAGATATTCAGGTTTTAGCCGCTCAAATGGCTATTAAACCATTGATGGAGAATATTCCTGTTGGTTCAGAGTTAATCATTGGACCCAATGCTAAAAAGCCTTTAAAACTAGATATTCCTCTTTTTGTTTCTGACATGAGTTTTGGAGCATTGTCTGAAGAAGCAAAAATTTCATTATCAAAAGGTGCCGAACTTGCAGGTACAGGAATTTGTTCTGGCGAGGGAGGAATGTTGGACGAAGAACAGATCGAAAATAGTAAATATTTTTATGAATATGCCTCAGCAAAATTTGGTTTTGAATGGAACAAACTAAAACGAGTACAAGCATTCCACTTCAAGGGCGGACAAGGAGCTAAAACAGGTACTGGAGGCCATTTGTCTGGAAATAAAGTAACAGGAAAAATAGCAATTGTAAGAAATCTAAAAGAAGGAACCCCAGCAGTATCCCCACCTACTTTTGATGATTTAAACACTGTAGACGATTTTAAAAACTTTGCTGATAAAGTTCGTGAAGTAACAGGAGGAGTTCCTATTGGGTTCAAATTATCAGCTAATCATATAGAAGAAGATATCCAATTTGCATTGGATGCAAGTGCCGATTACATTATTTTAGATGGAAGAGGTGGTGGAACAGGTGCTGCACCATTAATTTTTAGAAATAATATTTCTGTACCAACTATACCTGCATTAGCTAGAGCAAGATATTACTTGGATAAAATAAATAGAAAAGATGTTACTTTAATTATTACAGGAGGAATTCGAGTTCCTGATGATTTTATTAAAGCGATGGCTTTAGGAGCTGACGGTATAGCATTGTCTAATTCTGCCCTACAATCAATAGGCTGTGTAGCCGCCAGAATGTGCAATACCAATAACTGCCCTGCTGGAATAGCTACTCAAAAACCAGAATTAAGAAAATTATTAAATATTGACAAATCAGCCAATCAATTATATAACTTCTTCTCTGCATCAACTGAATTAATGAAAGTAATGGCAAGAGCTTGTGGTCATAATCATTTAAATAAATTTAATCAGAAAGATATTACATCTTGGAAAAAAGATATAGCCGAATTAACAGGTATTAAATTTGCTGGATTATAAAAAAACGCCAACAAAGTATATAAATAATAGCGGTTTTAGATTACTCTCAAACCGTTTTCATTTTAATTAAGTATCTTGCTTATTCGGAGTATCAGCAAATAAATATACACAAACCGTTAAGTATAATTTAAAAATGGGAAAACGATTAAATCATATTACTTCCGAGCTAAAAGAGTTTATAAAAAACCAAAAAATGTTCTTTGTTGGGACTGCTGCTGAGGAAGGAAGAGTCAATATCTCTCCAAAAGGAATTGATACTTTTAGGGTTTTAGGAGATAATAAAGTTATTTGGTTAAACTTAACTGGTAGCGGTAATGAAACTGCTGCACACTTATTAAAAAATGACCGTATGACTATTTTATTTTGTGCTTTTGAAGGAAAACCGCTAATTTTAAGACTCTACGGTAATGCAAAAATTTATCATAATAGAGATCAAGAATTTGACACGTATTTAAGTTTATTTCCTACAACAGCAGGTTCTAGACAAATAATAGAAATGGAAGTAGATATGATTCAAACATCATGTGGGTTTGCAGTACCTTTTATGGATTATAAAGAAGAGAGAACAACCTTAAATACTTGGGCCGAAAAGCAAGGAAGTGATAAAATTGAAAAATACTGGGCAGAGAAAAACACTCAAAGTATTGATGGATTTGAAACAAATATATTGAATGATTAAACACTCACTAAAGTGCATTAACAGGCTTTTCATTAATCCAAAAAATAAACGTATTTAGAAAAACCTTGGTAACAATGCTAATCCTGAAATAGGATAAATATTAAAACTAGCACACAAGGCATAAACAAAATAAATAACCACGATGAGCGCATTTCAAAATTGACATTCGCTTTAGTATATCCTCATTATCTTGTGAAAGATTGAAAAGAAAGGAAGAACAAAAAACCATTTAAAATGAAAGGAGAGTTTCCAGTTTTAGAATCTGAAAGAGTAATTCTAAGGCAATTTATTAATACAGATTTAGAAAATGTTTTTAAAGGGCTTTCTCACCCTGACATTATAAAATATTATGGTATTAGTTTTGATAGCATGGAAGCTACCAAAGAGCAAATGAAATGGTTTGCTGATCTTGAAAAAAATGAAAATGGAATTTGGTGGGCTGTTTGTTCAAAAATCGATGGGAGGTTTCTAGGAGCTGGAGGCTTGAACGACTTAAATAAAGAGCATAAAAAGGCTGAAATTGGGTTTTGGTTATTACCCGAAAATTGGGGAAATGGTATTATGACTGAAACAATGCCTCTTATCTTAAATCACGCATTCAATAACATTGGACTACATCGAATTGAGGGGTTTGTAGAAACTAAAAACAAAAACTGTAAAAAAGCACTCGCTAAACTAAAGTTTAATTTAGAAGGAACAATGCAAGATTGTGAGATTAAAAACGGAAAATTTATTAGTATTGATATTTACTCTAAATTAGATGAAAAATAAAACCAAGATGGTTTTTGAAAGCCTTAAATTAACTCCCTCCCACTCATTATAACCTTATACATATTAAATGAAAACATTATTTAATATTCTTATTTCGTTAACTATTTTAATAAGTTGTAACATTGATAATAAACCTAATGTTAAGGCGGAAAATTCAATCGTTTCGACTAATAATAGTGAATTTATTAGTCAACGACACATACATGACAGTACATTTAGAGCTTTTAATTTTAAAACTGAACATCAATGGGATAGCCTAAATAATATATCTCATGAAAAAACACTTCACACAAAAGGAAAAGTTCATCCTGATATACGCACATTTGGCTGGCACCTATATTCCAATGGCTCTTCTTATAAAAACTATAATTTTTCAATGCTATGGGGGCTATCTTATTTTTCATACGCCATACATCCAGAAACCGGCAATTATAAAAGCATACATCAATGGAAAACCACTTCTGTGATTGATAGTGCGAAAGCTAAAGACTGTAAAGTATTTTTTTCTGTTTCTAACTTCGGAAGAAAAAATAATTCTGTTTTCCTAGAAAACCCAAAGGCTCAGGAAACACTAATTGAAAATTTGTCCAGTTTACTAGCTCTTAGAGCTGCTGATGGGATAAATATTGATTTTGAAGGAGTGCCTAAAAAACACAAGAAAAGATTTACAAAATTTATTATTCAAGTCTCAAAGAAACTAAAAAAAAATAACCCTAATTATATGGTTTCATTATGCCTGTACGCTATTGATTGGAATAATATTTTTGACATAGATGCTATTAACTCACATGTAGATTTCTATACTTTAATGGGTTATGATTATTATGGTAGTTTTAGCAAAAAAACCGGACCTGTAACACCTTTAAAAACTAGTAGTGAATTTGGAAATGGCCTTGAAGCATCAATAAACTACTATAATAAAAAAGGAGTTCCTCTCAATAAATTAATTGTCGGGCTACCCTACTACGGAGCCGAATGGTATACCAAAAACCCTGAAATGGGTTCAATTGTGACAAAGTTTAAATCTCACCCTCCTTATAAATCAATAAAGGAGTTTTATATTGATTCTTTAAATACCCCAATACAGTTCGACTCCAAAAGCGCATCAAGTTATATTGTTATTAAAGACAGTATTAATAATTACCGACAGATATTCTTTGAAGACGCAAAATCACTATCAATTAAATACGATTGGATAAAAAGCAACAAAATTGGCGGAGTTGGTATTTGGGCTCTGGGGTATGATAATGGTTACCCTGAATTATGGAACCTATTAACTGAAAAGTTTTCAGAAGAGCGAAATGTAACTTTATATAACAATAAATAAATACCATTAAAAAAGCGTATATTCAAACCATTAGAAAACTAAAGCTATCATATGAATTTAAATTTAGCAGTACTTATAGATGGAGATAATATACCCTCTGCTCATGTAAAAGAGATGATGGAGGAAATTGCGAAGTATGGAAACCCAACCATTAAAAGGATTTATGGTGATTGGACTAATCCTCATTTATCGAAATGGAAAAACCTACTCCTTCAAAATGCAATTACACCTATTCAGCAGTATGCCTATACTACAGGGAAAAACGCCACTGATTCAGCTATGATTATTGACGCTATGGATATTCTGTATTCTGAAAAAGTAAATGGCTTTTGTTTGGTTTCAAGCGATAGTGATTTCACAAAACTAGCTACAAGATTAAGAGAAGCAGGTATGCAAGTTATTGGAATAGGTGAAAAAAAAACACCCACACCTTTCATTGTAGCTTGTGATAGATTTATATATATTGAAATCCTTCGAAATAAAACCAATAAGAAGGAGGAAGGCATTAATAAGAAAAATAAGCCTGAAGAAAGTATTGATGAAATTACTCCAAAAGTAATTAAATTACTCTCTACAACTATTACCGATTCCTCTGATGAAGATGGTTGGGCATTTCTTGGTGACGTAGGAAGTTTGCTTCAAAAAAAACAACCTAATTTTGATTCTAGGAATTATGGTTTTGAAAAACTAACTCCATTAATTAAATCTATTGGGGATTTCGAAATTGAACAGCGTGAAAATCGAAAAAGTAAGAATAAATTAGTTTTTGTTAAGAATAAAGAAAATCATAAAACAAAGACTAGAAAATACTAATCCACCATACTCAACTGAATTCTACCACGTTTTTCATCAACCTCAATAACTTTTACAGATACATGTTGGTTTAGCTGAACTACATCATTTGGATCCGAAATATACTTAGTTGCTAATTTCGAAATATGTACCAATCCACTTTGCTTGATACCGATATCAACAAAGCAACCAAAATTAGTGATGTTATTTACAATTCCTGGTACGCGCATGCCAACTTTAACATCTTCTATTTTGTGCAAATCTGAAGCAAACTCAAACACTTTAGCTTTTTTTCTTGGATCAACTCCTGGTTTTTCTAGCTCTTCAATAATATCCTTCAACGTAGGCAACCCAATTGTTTCAGTGCAATAAGTGTCTAAAGGAATTTTTAAAATTAACTGTTTATCGCCTATCAAATCAGAAAGCTTTACCTTCAAATCCTTAGCCATCTGTTCTACCAATTTATAGCGTTCCGGATGTACCGCTGAATTATCTAGAGGGTGTTTCCCTGCAATAATTCGCATAAAACCAGCAGATTGCTCAAAAGCTTTTGCGCCTAAACGCGGTACTTTTTTCAATTCTGAACGCGATTGAATACTTCCGTTCTCTGTCCGGTATTTCACAATATTCTCCGCAATTGTAGTTCCTATACCCGACACATAACTTAATAATGGAGCACTAGCTGTATTTACGTTTACACCAATGGTATTTACGCAACTCATTACTACAGTATCTAACTCTTTTTTCAACCTAGTCTGATCTACATCATGTTGGTATTGCCCTACACCAATAGATTTTGGGTCAATTTTCACCAATTCAGCTAACGGATCTGCTAAACGCCTACCAATAGAAATTGCTCCTCTTACAGTAACATCATAATCAGGGAATTCATCACGTGCTATTTTAGAAGCAGAATACACTGATGCCCCTGCCTCATTTACCACAAACACTTGCACATCCTTATCTAAATATAATTTCTTTACAAATGCTTCTGTTTCCCTTGAAGCAGTTCCATTACCAATAGCAATTGCTTCAATTTCATAGGTACTAACTAAGGATTTTATTTTTTTTAATGCTTCTGTTTCTTTGTTTTGTGGCGGATGTGGATAAATATTATCATTATATTTTAGGTCACCATTTTCATCCAAACATACTACTTTACAACCACTTCTAAATCCAGGATCTAAAGCTAAAATTCGTTTTTCACCCAATGGAGAACCCAATAATAATTGTCGTAGATTATTAGAAAATACTTCAATAGCTTTTTCGTCTGCTTTTTCTTTTGCTGCCTTTAGAACTTCATTACTAATTGCTGGTTGCAATAATCGTTTATACGAATCCTCAATAGCAGTAAATATTTGATCGGCACAGGATTGACTCCCAGTTTTAATTACCGAATTATCAATACTATCCAATGCATCCTCTTTATCAACCGCAACTTTTATGCGAACAAACCCTTCATTTTGTGCGCGTAACAATGCCAATAATCTATGTGATGGTGCTTTATGTAAAGGCTCATCCCAATCAAAATACTGTTGGTATTTCTGAGCTTTTTCATCAGAAGCTTTTGCTTTTATAATTTTTGAGGACACTAATGATTTTCGCTGAAACATACGCCTGATTTTCTGACGCACGAACTCATTTTCGTTAATCCATTCTGCTATAATATCACGAGCACCTTGCAGCGCCTCCTCTTTCTTAGTAATATTACCTTTTGTATAACGAGAAGCAGTTGTTTCTATATTCAAGTCTTGCTGCTTCATGATAATCTTTGCCAAAGGTTCTAATCCGTTTTCACGGGCTTCCGTAGCTTTAGTTTTCCGTTTTTTCTTATACGGAAGATAGATATCTTCCAATTGCGTTAAATCAATAACTTTATCAATTTTATGTTGCAATTCTGTAGTTAATTTTCCTTGCTCATCAATTGCTTTTAGGATCGTGATTTTTCGTTTTTCTAAATCTTCAAATAGTGTTTTGAATTTTACTATTTCACCAATTGCAACCTCATCAAAATTACCAGTCATTTCTTTACGGTATCTTGAAATAAAAGGTATTGTAGCATCTTCACCTAACAATTTTAAGGTATTTACAATTCCTTTTTCTGCTAACTGCGTCGCTTTTATGATGTATTGAAGTTTATTCATTTTTAAAAATAAAGATTATTTGAAAAAGCTTTTTTTTCAAATGATTTACAAAATTCTATTAATTTGATTTATTTCCCTGCTACAACTACAACAATTTCACCTTTTGGTGACTTGTTTTCAAAATAAGTTAGCACCTCTTTAGCAGTTCCACGAATAGTTTCTTCGTATAATTTAGTCAATTCTCTAGAAACAGAAACTTGCCTTTCTTCTCCAAAATATTCACAAAAATGCCCTAAAGTTTTCACGAGTTTATGAGGAGACTCATAAATAATCATGGTCCTTGTTTCTTCTGCTAGCAACTTAAAGCGTGTTTGTCTTCCTTTTTTTACAGGCAAGAAACCTTCAAACACAAATTTATCATTTGGCAGTCCAGAGTTTACTAACGCAGGTACAAATGCTGTTGCTCCAGGCAAACAATCTACTTCAATACCTTCTTTCACACAAGCTCTTGTTAATAAAAAACCAGGATCTGATATTGCTGGTGTACCAGCATCAGAAATCAATGCAATTGTTTGCCCACCTTTTAACTTTTGCAATACACTTTCTACTGTTTTATGCTCATTATGCATATGGTGTGATTGCATATGTGTATTAATTTCGAAATGTTTTAATAATTTACCTGAAGTTCTTGTGTCTTCAGCAAGAATTAAATCTGCTTCTTTTAATACTCGAATTGCCCTAAAAGTCATGTCTTCTAAGTTTCCAATAGGAGTTGGTACGATAAATAATTTACTCATGGTGTAATTGAAAAAATAATGATGCAAGATTAACTATCCTTATACAATAAAACACTTCTACAATGCTATTTTTAAGGTTTCGTTATTAAAAAATTTAAAATCAAATGTGACTTAAGAAAATTTACCTTCTAAAAAAGATAATAAACGTTGTTCATATTCTTCTTTACCTAACCAATTATTATATTCTGGCTTCACCATATTGTTTAAAAACTCTAACGCTTCTAATTCACTTGAAGAAGTATTTAATTGTGATACTACGCGGTTAAAGTCTTCCGTACTTCCATTAAATAAATGTTTCACAAAAGCAATACGATCATTCAAACCAATAGTAATTCCTTTTTTTAATCGATCATTTAATGAGGCTGATTTATTTGATGAAACCTCAACATCAGATTGAGTTGGTGTTACGGTTTCCATATCGCTCTTACCAACGGAAGGTTGTGCCATTACAGCTTCAAACATATCGTCTATTTGATGTGTTTCTGGCTCCATTTGTGCAACAATATCAATCATTTTTTCAGTTGCCGACTCAATAATATGCTCCCCCATTCCCTCATCAGAAACAAACAAATCTTCATCTAAAGTAGATAGCATTCCCGAGTCTCCAAAATCATCTTCAATAACAGTCTCTTCTTCTTTTACTGTCTCTTTAATTATTGTTTCTGAAATAGGTTCTGCTACTTTTTGATCATCAAGATTCTCATCAACAAATTTTAAAACTGTTAATTTTTCATACAATTCTTTTGCTAAACTTTGCATTTCTGAAACCGAAGTGTTTTCTGATAAATTTTGAATTTTTCCGGCAAGTGCTTGTAAATCTGATTTAAGTAACGCTTTCATTCCTTCACTAAACATTTTATATTCTTGTAAATTTCTTGAAATATACTAAAATAAACGTTAAAACAGGCATTGATATTGTCTTAGATTTTTTAGGAGTCAATACATTAAAATTATGTAGTTTTGTTAAACACATCATTACACCTATACCTAAATTATTATGTTTCTAGAGAACACCGTAAATCATGAAGAAAAATTTGGCTGGATTGAAGTTGTATGCGGATCTATGTTTTCTGGTAAAACAGAAGAACTAATCCGACGCCTAAAACGTGCTCAATTTGCAAAACAACGTGTTGAAATATTTAAGCCTTCAATTGACACGAGGTATGATGATGAAATGGTAGTTTCTCATGACTCTAATGAAATTAGATCAACTCCTGTTCCCGCAGCAGTAAATATTCCAATTTTAGCTGATGGTTGTGACGTTGTTGGTATTGATGAAGCTCAATTTTTTGATGAAGGAATTATTAAGGTATGTAATGATTTAGCTAACAAAGGAATTCGTGTAATTGTAGCTGGATTAGATATGGATTTCAAAGGAAATCCCTTTGGGCCTATGCCTGCGTTAATGGCAACTGCAGAATATGTTACTAAAGTTCATGCTGTGTGTACACATACCGGAAACTTAGCACAATATAGTTACCGTAAAACATCTAGTGACGATATTGTTTTACTTGGTGAAACTGAAGAATACGAGCCACTAAGTAGGGCCGCTTATTACAAGGCAATGTTGAAAGAAAGTGTAAAAGATTTTGATGTTGATGCTGATGAGGTTATCATCTAAAATAACTAATTAATGTCCAAAACTCAAGAAACAGTTTTAGAAATAGATTTAAATAAACTCAAACATAACTTTGAGTTTATAAAGAGTAGGCTTCGTCCAAGAACTAAAATTTTAGCGGTTGTAAAAGCGTTTGCCTATGGTAGTGATGCAGAAACTATAGCGAATCATTTGCAAGATTTAGATGTAGATTATTTAGCTGTTGCATACGTAAGTGAAGGTGTTCAATTACGTAATGCTGGTATTCACAAACCTATTATCGTTTTGCATCCACAGTCTATAAATCTTAAAACGTTAGTAGTGCATTGTTTAGAACCTAATTTATATAATTTTAGAATCCTTAAGGAATTTATTTCAATAGCTTCTGAGTTAAAACAAAACAACTATCCTGTACATCTTAAATTTAATACTGGTTTAAACAGATTAGGGTTTGAAGCAAATACAATTAAAGAAATAACTAATATTACAAACTCAAATGAAACTATAAAAGTAGCTTCAATTTTTTCTCATTTAGCAGCTAGTGAAGATTTAAATGAACAAGAATTTACGCAACAACAAATTCAACTTTTTAAAACTATTAAAACTGAATTTGATAATTTGTCAAATGATAAGCCTTTTGCACATTTAGCAAATACTTCAGGTATTTTGAATTATCCTGAAGCTCATTTTGATATGGTACGTACAGGTATTGGCTTATACGGGTTTGGAAATTCTGAAATTCACAATAAAAACTTAAAGCCAATAGCTGCGTTAAAATCTATCATTTCTCAAATTCATAATATTAAAAAAGGCGAAAGCCTAGGGTACAATAGAGGCTTTATTGCTCATAAAACTATTAAAACAGCAACAATCCCTATTGGTCATGCTGATGGTATTTCTCGACAATATGGAAACGGTAAGAGCTTTGTATACATCAATAATCAAAAAGTAGCTATAATAGGTAATGTTTGCATGGATATGGTTATGGTTGATGTAACTGATGTTGAATGTAAAGAAACTGATGAAGTAATAATTTATGATGGCTCGCATACTGCTTCGAGTTTCGCTCAATCAGCCAGTACAATATCTTATGAAATCATTACAGCAACATCTCGTCGAATAAAACGAATTGTTAAGTATTAAAGTCATATAATTTTAACATCTTAATTTACATTAGATAAAATACTGTACATTCGTTTTAGTCTAACTAATTTAAATATATATAATATGGGTATGATGAAGGAATTTAAAGATTTCGCAATGAAAGGAAATCTTGTTGATATTGCAGTAGGTTTCGTTATGGGAGCTGCTTTTAAAGAAGTGGTTACTGCTTTCACTGGAGGTATTGTTTCTCCATTAATAGGATTAATTTTCAATGCAGATTTCAAAGATTTGAAATATGTAGTGAAAGAAGGTATTGCAAATGCTGAAGGTAAAATAGAAGGTGAAGTTTCTGTTTTATGGGGTGCGTTTTTGACTAACGTTATTGATTTTATTATTGTAGCATTTGTAATGTTTATGATTGTAAAAGCAGTTAATACAATGAAGAAAAAAGAAGAAGAAGCTCCAGCGGTACCAGCAGGTCCTTCTCAAGAAGATTTATTAGCAGAAATAAGAGATTTATTGAAAAAATAAAACCCAATAACATCTGTATTAAAGCCGCTTCTTTGAAGCGGCTTTTTTTATATTTTATAAGTTTGTGTAACATTTTGTGATATTAGCTTTTTATTAGAAAATAATTAATCATCACATTGGATAAATACTTATTTTTGTAACATATAATTTATAAAAACCCCAAAATGAGAGTAGCAGTAGTTGGCGTAACAGGAATGGTAGGAAACATTATGTTAGAAGTTTTAAACGAACGTAATTTTCCAATTACAGAATTAATTCCAGTTGCCTCAAAAAAATCCGTAGGAAAAATAATTACCTATCAAGATAAAGACTACAAAGTTGTTGATTTAGAAACCGCAGTAGCAGCAAAACCAGATATTGCTTTATTTTCAGCTGGTGGAAGTACTTCTGAAGAATGGGCTCCAAAGTTCGCAAATGTTGGTACAACTGTAATTGATAATTCTTCTGCATGGAGAATGGATATAACTAAAAAATTGGTTGTTCCAGAAATAAATGCACATCAACTTACTAAGGAAGATAAAATTATTGCTAATCCAAACTGTTCTACAATTCAAATGGTATTGGCATTGGCACCATTACATAAAAAACACCAAATTAAAAGAATTGTTGTTTCTACGTATCAATCTATTTCAGGAACTGGTGTTAAGGCAATAAAACAATTAGAAAATGAGCTTTCAGGTATTGAAGGGGAAATGGCATATCCACACCCAATACATCAAAATGCTTTACCACACTGTGATGTTTTTGAAGAAAATGGATACACTAAAGAAGAAATGAAATTAGTGCGTGAAACACAAAAAATTCTTGGTGATAAAAGTATTGCAGTAACTGCTACCGCAGTAAGAATACCAACTTCCGGAGGACATAGTGAATCAGTTAATGTTCAATTTGAAAATGATTTTGAATTAACTGAAATACGTAACTTATTAGAAAATACACCCGGAGTAACTTTGCAAGACAATCCAGAAACAAATACTTATCCAATGCCTATTTACGCAAAAGGAAAAGATGATGTTTTTGTAGGTAGAATTCGTCGTGATGGTTCTCAACCAAATACATTAAATTTATGGATAGTGAGTGATAACCTTCGTAAAGGAGCTGCTACCAACACTATTCAAATAGCAGAACACCTAATTAACAACAATTTAGTCTAAACATTAGACTGCTTTTTATCGAAGAAATTACTCAATTAATCGGATAATATTTTTTATCCGATTAATTAACCCTAACTTGTAACTAGCTTAAACCTTGTAATTCAATTAATTAACTAATTTATTATTGTTTTATTATGGGGTCAAATTATACACTCATTATTCGGTTTTTATTAGGGGCAATTCTAATAATTTTAGGTGCAAATCAGTTTGTACATTTTTCTAATTTATTTTATTTTTCTGGCGAATTACTCGGCTTAAATTCGATTGATTTATTTTATGGTGCTTTATTCCTTATTTCAGGAATAGCGATACTATTTAAAAAAGCTATGCCTTTAGCTTTAATTATCTTAGCCTTTTTTGCCATCCAGGTCTTTTCTTACCTCCTAAAAAACAACCCAAAAGATATTTTAAGTCCAATTGGTTTAGTTGGTTTGTTAGTACTCCTAAATTTGATAGAAAACAAAAGTAAGTTCAGAAACTTATTTAGGTAAATAATTTCTATTGCAAAAAAATACTCTTATTATTAATAAGAGTATTTTTTTATGCTTAGATTTGGTAACCTACCATCTAAAACAATAATCATGACTAAAAGAATTGTTCTCTCTCTTTTTACTATTACACTAATAACTGCTTGTAAAACAGAAACAAAAAACGAAACAGAAACAATGAAAATAACATATCCTGAAACTTTGAAAGGTAACGTTATAGATACGTATTTCGATACTAAAGTGAACGATCCTTATCGATGGCTAGAAGACGACAGAAGCCATGAAACAGAAGAGTGGGTAACTGAACAAAACAAAGTTACCTATGCGCATTTAGATGAAATTCCATATCGTAAAACTTTAAACAGTCGTTTATCAAAATTATGGAACTACGAAAAAATTGGAGCTCCATTTAAAGAAGGAGAACATGAATATTATTATAAAAATGATGGCCTTCAAAATCAATATGTAATCTACAGAAAAAAAAATGATGGTACTGATGAGCTGTTCTTAGATCCTAATACTTTTTCTGAAGGAGGAACAACTTCATTAGGAAACCTAAGCTTTTCTAAAGACGGAAAAATAGTTGCTTATTCTATTTCTGAAGGAGGAAGTGATTGGCGAAAAGTAATCGTTATGGATGCTGAAACGAAAGAAATTAAAGAAGATACATTAATTGACGTAAAGTTTTCTGGCCTTTCTTGGAAAGGAAATGAAGGGTTTTATTATTCTAGTTACGACAAACCTAAAGGGAGTGAGTTATCTGCAAAAACGGATCAACACAAATTGTATTATCATAAATTAGGAACTAAACAACCAGAAGATCAATTGATTTTTGGAGGAACAGATGATCAAAAAAGGCGTTATGTAGGTGGTTCTGTAACGGAAGACAATAAATACTTATTAATTTCTGGAGCTATTTCAACTTCAGGAAATGATTTATTTATTCAAAATTTAACAGCTCCTAATGCTCCGTTAGTACATATGATAAAAGGTTTTGAATCTGATGCTTATGTTATAGAGAATGAGGGAGATAAATTATTCATCGTTACTAACTTAAACGCACCTAATCAAAAAATTGTAACTGTTGATGCAAAAAACCCAAAAGTAGAGAACTGGGTTGATTTTATTCCAGAAACAGAGAATGTGCTTTCCCCAAGTACAGGTGCGGGATACTTCTTTACTGAATATATGAAAGATGCCGTTTCTCAAATTAAACAATACGACTATAATGGAAAAATAGTTAGGGAGGTTGAGTTACCAGGTATTGGTAGTGTTGGAGGTTTTGGAGGAAAAAAAGAAGCCGCTGATTTATACTTCTCTTTTACTAATTACACCAACCCAAGTACTATTTATAAGTTCAATCCAAAAGAAGGAACTTCTGAAGTATACAGCAAGCCAGAAATTGATTTTAACTCTGATAATTACATATCTAAACAAGTATTCTATACTTCTAAAGATGGTACAAAAGTACCAATGATTATCACCCATAAAAAAGGAGTTGAATTGAATGGTAAAAACCCAACTATACTTTATGGATATGGGGGATTCAATATTAGCTTAACACCAAGTTTTAGAATTGCTAATACTATCTGGCTAGAACAAGGAGGTATTTATGCGGTTCCTAACCTTAGGGGGGGTGGAGAATATGGTAAAAAATGGCATGATGCTGGTACACAAATGAAAAAGCAAAATGTATTTGATGATTTTATAGCTGCTGCTGAGTATTTACAAAAAGAACAATACACCTCTCCAGATTACATGGCTATCTTAGGAAGATCAAATGGTGGGCTATTAGTAGGAGCAACTATGACACAACGTCCAGATTTAATGAAAGTAGCTTTACCAGGTGTTGGTGTACTAGACATGTTACGCTACCATACGTTTACAGCTGGAGCAGGATGGGCATATGATTATGGTACTGCGGAGCAATCAAAAGAAATGTTCGATTATTTAAAAGGATACTCTCCTTTACATACTGTTAAAGTAGGAACTAAATATCCTGCAACCATGGTACACACTGCAGATCATGATGATCGTGTAGTGCCTGCACATTCATTTAAATTCATTGCTGAATTACAAGACAAGCAAGCAGGTGACTTACCTGTTTTAATCAGAATTGAAACAAATGCTGGTCATGGTGCTGGAAAGCCAGTTGCTATGCAAATTTCTGAATATGTAGATTTATTTGCTTTTACCCTTTATAATATGGGCTTTGACAAATTGCCAAACGAAAAAGAACAAACGTTGTCTAATTAACTACAGTCGAGACTTATTTTGTATAAAAATAGGTCTCGACTGTAGTTTTTCTTGAATGAAGTTGAAAGGATTGCTTTATATTAAAATTCAACATAAGCTATCATTATTTTTATGAAAAAAAAATATTTAGTTTTAATTGTTATCGCATTATGTTCTTGTAACAAAATACAAGAAACTCAATTTGATTGGTTGCTTGGTAACTGGGAACGTACGAATGACAGTGAAGGAAATAAAACCTATGAATATTGGGCAAAAAAATCTGATACAGAATATATCGGATTTGGATGTACTCTTAAAAACAAGGATACTGTTTTTAAAGAAACCATCCGTCTTATAAAAGAAAAAGAACAATGGATTTTTAAAGTAATTGGAGTTAATGAGTCTCCAACACTTTTCCCTATTTCTTCTTTAACTAAAACAAGTTTTACTTGTAAAAATCCCGAAAATGAATTCCCTAAACAGATTGTCTACTCGTTAGAAGAAGGCTATTTAAAGGCTGTTATTTCAAGCAATGATATTCTAGTTCCTTTTCTTTTTAAGAAAAAAAAATAGTCTGTAAAAGGATCTCTAACAAAATTTTATAGCCTTAATAATTTTTATATCTTAGCCAGATGACTCATTTTGGAACTATACTTACTGGTATTGCATTCTCTCCTAACTTGAAAGCTAATGTTTTTGAAACCTTACGTTTGGGTAATATGTTAAATGCAAAAGTTGTTTTAGTACACGTAGGTGACAAAAGTGATGAAAAAGAACAACAAGTTTCCGAATATTGTAATGTTTTCCCTGAATTTAAAGAGAATGTTACTGTTATATGGGAAAGCGGTAATCCAGTAGATGTTATAATAAATGCTTGTAAAAGTCACAAAGCTGACTTATTAATTTTAGGAGCAGCTAGACGCCAGAAATCAAAGAGGTATTATTTAGGAGTTGTTGCTAAAAAGATTGCTAAAAAAGCCCCTTGCTCTCTATTATTGTTTATTAAGCCCTCTATTGAACGAGTGCCCTGCAGGCATATTGTCGTAAATGGATTAAAACATCCTAAAACAAATAATACTATTCAAGCTTCATTTGAATTCGCAAATGCTATAGGAACTAATAAAGTTACTATAGTGGAAGAAATTGCACAAAGTGAAGTAACAATAAAAGCCGATGATGATAAGTCTTTAGAAAAATCCACCTTATTACAAGAACAAATTATAGAACGAGAAACTTCAAGAGTTTCAACTATTTTAAATGAAATAGATGATTCTCTTAAAAAAAACATTACCATTAAGTCACAAGGGATTTTTGGAACACGAGGGTACTCTATTGGACATTATGCTAAAATTCAACGAGCAGATTTATTAGTGATGAATAAACCTGAAAAATCAACATTTTGGGACAAAATATTCCCTCAAGATATTGATTATATTTTATCTGAATTACCAACCGACGTATTAATTATTCATTGACAAACTCAAGAAACATAAAATCCTTTTTCACAGCTTTACCTAAAAATATTTTTTCTGGTTTTGTAGTATCACTTATTGCTCTACCCTTAGGTATTGGTTTAGCTTTAGCATCTGAAGTTCCTCCAATAGCAGGTATTGTAACAGCTGTAGTTGGTGGTGTATTAGTCGCTTTATTGGGCGGTAGTAATGTAACCATAACAGGTCCTGGGAATGGATTAGTTGGTGTGGTTGCTGGTGCTGTATTATTATACGCCGATCAAAGTGGTTTAACTGGAGCCGAGGGAATATACCAAGGTTATTTAATTGTTTTGGCAGCTGTAATATGCTCAGGGTTACTAATGCTAATCCTAGGTTTTTTACGTTTAGGAAAACTATCTAATTACTTCCCTTCATCTGCTATTCAAGGAATGTTAGCTGCAATTGGATTAATTATTTTAGGAAAACAATTTCACATCATGATGGGAAATAGAATTTCTAAAAATGGTAGCCTAGAATATCTAACAGAAATTCCTCAAACAATAATAAAATCATTTTCTTATGAAGATTCAAGCTTAACTTTTGCTATGCTCTCTGGAGTTATAAGTCTCGTAATTATGGTTTTTTATGCCAAAATAAGAAACAAATATTTACAATTAATTCCAGCGCCAATGTGGATTGTTTTATTAGCAATCGGGTTCAGTTATTATTATGAATTGATATTACAGTTACCTAACCCAATTCACCCTGATTACATGATTTCTGGTATTCCTGAAGCTCATGAGATTATTGCAAACATCCCTAGCCCTAATTTTAATAAAGTGGGAACATTTGGCTTTTGGTCAGTAGTATTAAGTTTAACGTTAATTGCGAGCATTGAGTCGTTATTGAGTATCAAAGCAGTTGATAAATTAGATCCCGAAAAAAGACGTTCCAATGTAAATAGAGACATTAAAGCAATTGGTTTTGCTAATATAATTGCAGGTTTTTTAGGAGGCTTAAATGTTGTAACTGTTATTGCACGAAGCTCCGTAAACGTAAATAATGGAGCGAGCAATAGATCTTCTAACTTTTTTCACGCAACGTTTTTAGTTGTATTTATTGTATTATTTAGTACTGAACTTACCCGTATTCCTTTACCTGCACTAATGGCTATTTTAGTTTTTACCGGTTGGAAATTAGCGCATCCTTCTAAAATAATTGACACATTTAAAATAGGTAAAGAGCAAGGATTTATTTTCTTAACAACTTTAATTGTAACAATTAGTATTGGATTAATAGAAGGGATTTTAGCTGGGATTTTTGCAACAGGAATAATTCATTTAATTATCAATAAAAGTATCGTACATTTTTTTAGGAATATTCTTAAACCGAATGTGCTAATGTTCAAAGAAAGAGATACCAACAATTATTATATAAGTGTAAAAAACTTTTGTACATTTTTAAACTTCGCTAAATTAAAACGAAAATTAGATACCATTCCAGAAACTGAAGAAGCCATTATTGATTTTTCATTGTGTGATTTCGTTGATCACACTGTAATGGAAAGTATGGCCGATTATAAAGAAATATTTAGAAAAAAGGGAGGTAACTTAGAAATTATAGGTTTAGATCTTTTAGACGCCGGTTCAAAGCATCCTTTCGGATTAAGGAAAATGCTTCCTGTAAAAAAAGTGTTAGAATCTACTGGGGTGCTTACTAATCGTCAAGAATTAATAAAATCAATCGCCAAAGAGTTAAATTATAGCTATACAGTAAGAAAGAAAATAGAAACAGAGTATCTAGAAAACTTCATCTATTTTAAAACTAAAACCATCAATCATACATATAATGAAATTGGTAAAAAAGATACTGTTTTTAAAGTGTTTGACGTAGAATTTTATGAAGGAGAATTTATTGCCAAAGAAGTGGTTAGAGCTACAATGTTTTATACTGAACTAGATCATATTCTACCCGTTTTTTCCATACACCGAGAAGGTTTGTTAGAACTTATCTATCATTATGCAGGGTTTACGGATATTAAAATTGAAAAAGAACCTGAATTCTCTAAAAAATTCTACATAAAAGGTGAAGATGATTTTGCGATACAACAATTAATCACGCCTGAACTAGCTCAATTATTTCTTAATAATCCTACTTTTCATGTTGAATCTAATGGTTATGCGTTATTGATATTTACAAAAGAACGTTTAGCAGGTACTAATGAAATTAAAAAGATGAAAATCTTTGCTAATGAGTTAAAAAAAATAGTCTAAACCCTTGAGTAATTTTTATTAAAAAAGTTCATTCATAGTATTAATTTCAATAATTTTACGAAAAATACTATCCCATGAATTTATACCCTATAGAAGCAGGTAATTTTAAATTAGATGGTGGTGCCATGTTTGGCGTGGTACCTAAAACGATATGGCAAAAAACCAATCCTGCAGATAATAATAATCTTATAGATATTGCAGCACGTTGTTTATTAATTGAAAACGGAAATCGTTTAACATTAATAGATACCGGTATGGGCGACAAGCAATCAGATAAGTTTTTTGGTTACTATCATCAATGGGGAGATTTATCTATTGATAAATCTTTAACGAAACATGGTTTTCATCGTGATGATATTACTGATGTGTTTATGACTCATTTGCACTTTGATCATTGTGGAGGAAGTATTAAATGGAACAAAGAACGTACAGGATACAAACCTTCATTTAAAAACGCTAAGTTCTGGACTAACGAGAATCATTGGCAATGGGCTGTTGAACCAAATAACAGAGAAAAAGCTTCTTTTTTAAAAGAGAATCTATTACCAATGCAAGAATCTGGGCAACTTAACTTTATGAAAAGCCCTGAGAAAAGTGGCTTCCTTGCTCAATCGGAATTAGACTTTGGCGTATTGTTTATTGACGGACATACTGAAAAACAAATGATTCCGCATATAAAACACAACGGGAAGACTATTTGCTTTATGGCCGATTTAATGCCAACTCTTGGGCATTTAAAAGTTCCTTATGTAACAGGATACGACACAAGGCCATTATTAAGTTTAGACGAAAAAGCTAAGTTTTTAAATATTGCTGCAACTGAAAATTTTTACTTATTTTTGGAGCACGATGCACATAACGAGATTGTTACTGTACAGCATTCAGAAAAAGGAGTTGTATTAAAAGAACGATTTACCTGCGATGATATATTTAAAAGCAAATAATCTTAAAGTTTTCTTAAAATTGTCATTTTACAACGATTTTCTGTAACGAATATTCTAAAATTGCAACAAATACAGCAGTTTATTAAATTAAGTACCTCAATAATTAAAAAATTATAATATGAAATTGATTAAACCATTATTCTTATCTGCTACAACTGCATTGATTCTTGCTAGTTGTGGATCAACTAATGTTGTGTCTACACCTATCACTAACATTGATAGTACCCCTTTAAAAGTTAGTAAATTAACTGATGCTGAATTAAACTCTTGGAGTCATTTAGATTTAGTGAAGGATACTATCCCAGGGATGAGTGTTGATAAAGCATATGAATTCTTAAAAGGAAAGAAAGGAAAAACTGTAGTTGTTGGAGTTATTGATTCTGGTGTTGATATTGAGCACGAAGACTTAAAAAATGTATTATGGACTAACAAAAAAGAAGTAGCCAACAACGGAAAAGATGATGATAAAAATGGATTCATTGACGATGTTCATGGTTGGAATTTCTTAGGTGATAGTAACGATGAAAACTTAGAATTTGTACGTATTTTAAGAGATAAATCTTTAGCTGACGCTGCTACTGTTGCAAGTGCACAAAAAGATTTTGACGCACAATACCAACAAGCTCTTGGAAGTAAAACTCAATACGAAGGGATGCTTCAAA
>Ga0209291_1000360_pt1 | contig 43900 bp, 38 predicted proteins | sample GOMGulsemesocosm_FD_184633 | JGI IMG/M metagenome (GOLD analysis project Ga0209291, IMG submission 184633) | Methane-oxidizing microbial communities from mesocosms in the Gulf of Mexico - GOM9B Gulf of Mexico (SPAdes) (version 2) | ecosystem: Environmental > Aquatic > Marine > Cold seeps...
AATTCCAAGTAATTGGAATATATTTGTAACTCGTATAAAAAATAAAACAGATGAAATTTATAGTTTCAAGTTCATATTTATTGAAACAACTTCAAATTCTTGGAGGCGTAATTAACAATAACAATACTTTACCAATTTTAGACAACTTTTTGTTTGAGTTAAAACAAACAACTTTAGTTGTTTCTGCAAGTGACTTGGAAACTACAATGTCATCTACTTTAGAGGTAGAATCAGAATCAAATGGTAGTGTTGCCATTCCAGCAAGATTATTATTAGATACTTTAAAAACATTTCCTGAACAACCGTTAACCTTTATTATTGAGGATAACAATACCGTGGAAATAAGCTCAAACCATGGTAAATATGCATTGGCATATGCAAATGGAGAAGAGTTTCCTAAAGCTGTATCATTAGAAAATCCAAGTAAAACCTTATTTTCAGGTGATGTTTTAGCAACAGCAATTAGTAAAACTATTTTTGCTGCTGGAAATGACGATTTAAGACCTGTAATGAGTGGAGTATTCTTTCAGTTTTCTACTGAAAGCTTAACTTTTGTAGCCACTGACGCTCATAAGCTAGTAAAGTACCAACGTACTGACATTACCGCTTCAGAAAATGCAGAATTTATCATGCCTAAAAAACCTTTAAATTTATTAAAAGGAATTTTAGGAGGAAATGACACTGAAGTTACTATGGAATATAACGAATCTAACGCTAGATTCACATTTGACAATATTGATTTAATTTGTAGATTAATTGATGGCAAATACCCTAATTACGAAGCAGTAATACCAAAGGAAAATCCAAATCAATTAACTATTGCCCGAAATCAATTCTTAAACTCTGTAAAACGAGTTTCTATATTCTCTAACAAAACAACACATCAAATTAGATTAAAGATAGCTGGAGCAGAATTAAATATCTCTGCTGAAGACATCGATTATTCTAACAAGGCTGAAGAACGTTTAACTTGTGATTATCAAGGAGACGATTTACAAATAGGGTTTAACTCTCGTTTTTTAACTGAGATGCTTAATAATTTAGCTTCTGATGATGTTTCTTTAGAAATGTCATTACCGAACAGAGCAGGAATTTTAACTCCAATTGACGGATTAGATGAAGGCGAGCAAATTACCATGCTTGTAATGCCTGTTATGTTAAATAACTAAAAATATTACCAACCAAAACCAAAAAAAACGCTAACAGTAAATGTTAGCGTTTTTTTTATACTATTTTATTAAAATATTACTCTGAATCTCCACCTACCAAGTAGATACCATCTTCTTTAATAGTGATTCGTTTTTCTTTATACAAAGAGCCTATAGCCTTTTTAAAGTTCTTTTTACTCATCTGAACTAATTGCTTTATCACTTCTGGGCTAGACTTATCATTCAAGCCTAAAAAACCATCATTACCCTCTAATTCTTTTAGAATATACGCTGCATTTGGCTCAATATTTCTAAATCCAATTTGTTGAAATGAAACATCAATTTTATTTCCCGGTCTAATCTTCTTAATATATCCTGTCATAATATCTCCAACACGAATGTCTTGAAAAACCTGGTCGTCATACACCAAACCTTTATGCATTTGGTTAATGATCACATTAACTCCAATATCAGTCATATGAGACACTATAATATCAACCTCGTCAAACTCAGCTACCGTTAAATTTTCATTTGATAAATATTTATTTATTTTACTTGTCCCTACAAGCCTATCTGTTTTATCATCCAAAAACATATAGATTAAATAACTCTTACCTTCCTGCATAGGACGAGCTTGCTCATTAAAGGGCACAAATAAATCTTTTTCAATACCTAAATCTAAAAAGGCACCATGTCTGGTTACTTGATTTACTTTTAACCAACCAAATTCCTCCAATTGAATATATGGCATTTCGGATGTAGCAATTAAACGCTCTTCATTATCCAAATAGACAAACACATCTAACATATCCCCAATTTCAAATGATTCAGGAATTTGTTTTCCTGGTAGAAGTACATCATTTCCTTCTTCATCTAACAAGAATAATCCTGGAGGTGTATCTCTATCTATTTCAAGTCTATTTACTCTACCTAATTCCATAATTGTAATTTATTGGGTACAAAAATACTGTTTTTTGTGTTTGCAATTCCTAATTAACCAGCTTTAAATTTAAAGCAAAAAAAAGCGCTCACAATGTGAACGCCTCAATATTCTATAAAAAAGAATTTATTTATTATAAATAGCTTCTTTTTTAAAGTGTACTGCTAATAAATAATATACAACAGCTCTATACTTACTTCTGTTTGATCTACCATATTTTTCCATTACACCATCAATTCCTTTGTCTAAAGCCGCACTATCAGATAATCCTAATTTTTTAATTAAGAAGTTATTTTTAACAGTTGCCAACTCTTTTTCATCAGTACCAGAAACTGTAGAGGCATCTTTATTATAAATAGAAGGACCACAACCTACTACTACTTTTGTTAATAGATCCATATTAGGAGTTACTCCACATTTATCCTTTAAATCAGCTGCGTACTTTTCTATTAATTCGTCTCTCTTACTCATAATATTAGTATGTTTATTAATTGTTTTATCTCAAATATAAGTATTTTCTTGAGAAATAAAAAAAATAAATAACGCAAGTAGACTTAGCCTATTAAATGTTTGAAATAATCAATTAAATGTATATCATTTATTGCTCTTGGAGTAAATATTTCTAAAATTTTAGGTGATGCTGATATAGCATAAAAGCCCTTTAACTCCGTTTTTAAATCAATCTCACCCTTCACTGCAGTATATTCAAAGCCATACATTTTGCACAAGTGTTCAGCTGAAAATTGGTGTGTTGTTTCAAAATATGTTTCAAAATATGTTGTATTCTTAGCTCCTGGTAAAATCCTAAATATTCCGCCGCCACTATTATTAACAACAATAATCCTAAAATTGTTAGGAATATTAGCATTCCATAACCCATTTGAATCATATAAAAAACTCAAATCTCCAGTAATCAATATATTTTGCTTATTTGATACTGCTGCATGACCAATTGCTGTACTTGTAGATCCGTCAATACCACTGGTTCCTCTATTACAATATTGAACTACACTCGGGTTCCCATCAAACAATTGAACATATCTTATTGTTGAGCTATTGCTTAAATGCAATACAACATCATTCGGAACCGTCTTTAAAATAGATTCAAATGCTTTAAAATCTGAAAAAGGAAGTGTTTTTAAATAGGTTTTATGCTTTACAGAACGTTTTTCTCTTACAGTCAACCAATCTGATTGGTAACAACTCTTAACAACCGAATCATGAGCTGTTAATTCTTTTAAAAATACATTTCCAGAAACATTGAAATGATCCTTCAAACAAAAAAATGTATCCAATGCATTTTCTATTCCAATATGATAATGAGCTTTTGGAGTATAGTTTCGCAAAAAAGCTTTAATCTTTTTAGAAACAAAAACACCACCGAAAGTTAGTAGTATTTCTGGTTGCAACTCCTTAAACTCTTGTTCATTTAAAGGAGCAATAATTTTATCGATACTCGGAAAAAAATTAGCATGATGTACGTTAGATATAGATTCCGTAAAAACTATCGTTGAATCATCGGCTCCTAAAAAATCTAGAAAATGCTGCTCAATTTCATTTGGCGGATTGACACCAACTAAAACCATTCGCTTTTTAGCTCCCTTCCATACTTTCAAAAAAGCCGCAAACTTTTCTGCATCAAACATACTCGGTTGAACCTTTGGTTCAATTACGTTAATTTCTTCTGAAAATCTACCCTGAATTTCATACAAAGGCTCAGCAAATGGCACATTAATATGTACTGGCCCATGCATAGATGCCGCTGTATTAATTGCCGTATTTATTTGTTTCTGATTTTCATCATTATCACCAACATCTTCGTTTAAATTGGCTGAATATAAAATATGATTTGCAAACACATTTTCCTGACGTATTGTTTGCCCATCACCAATATCTATCAAATGTTTTGGTCTGTCAGCAGAAATTACTATTAATGGTACATTGCTATAGAACGCTTCTGCAATAGCGGGATAATAGTTTAACAATGCTGAACCTGAAGTACACACCACTGCCACAGGTTTCTTAATTTCCTGAGCTATCCCCATTGCAAAAAAAGCTGCACATCGTTCATCAACTACGCTATAGGTTTTAATTTCTGCGTAGGTCGAAAAACCAATTGTTAATGGTGCATTTCTACTACCTGGTGATATCACTACGTGATGAATTCCTTTGGCTGCACATAGCTGAATTACTTGCTGTGCTAATGGTATTTTTGGGTAGCTCATTAAAACGTGTTTGGTGTTGCTAACATAGTTTTCAAAAATAAATATTAATACCTAATAATCCATGTTCAAAACTGGTTTTTTAGGATTTAAAAAACAACTCATTCATTTAATATACTAGAAAAAATCAAGCTATAAATTTTGCTGTTTACTGTATAATCAATATTACATGAAAAAACTGTCACAAATAGAAGCTAACGATAAAGACTTTGATTTAGCTACTAAATTTTACGCTATACATACCAATTGTTACTCTAAAAGCCTTATCTCAATATAAAACTATCCTTTAAAGCTCTGCTCAAAAGGTATTCGATGTTGTATACTCCTTCCTAGCGTAACCTCATCAGCGTATTCTAATTCATCCCCAACAGAAATCCCTCTCGCTATAGTTGATACGGTAATATTAGTACTTTCAATTTTTCTGTAGATATAAAAATTAGTAGTATCCCCTTCCATTGTAGAACTTAAAGCAAAAATAAGTTCATCTACCTTTCCATCAAGTACTTTTTGAACTAGGGAGCTAATATTCAATTCGGAAGGTCCTACTCCATCAATTGGTGAAATTTTCCCTCCCAACACATGATACAATCCTTTAAACTGATTGGTACTTTCAATAGCCATGACATCACGAATATCCTCAACCACACAAATTAAGCGATCATTACGAGTTGCATTAGCGCATATTTCACACAAGGCAACATCTGAAATATTATGACAACTAGAACAATGCTTAATTTCTGAACGCATTTGTTTTAACGCTAATGATAATTTATTGGTTTGATCAGGATGTTGCCTCAATAGATGCAATACTAATCGTAACGCAGTTCGCTTACCAATTCCTGGTAATTGTGACATTTCATATACTGCATTTTCTAAAAGTTTTGAAGAGAATTCCATAAAAACAAAATTACTGCAAAATATTCATTCCTACTAGCATTGAAAAGCCCAATACAGAAAAACTATATTGGGCTTATTTTATATTTTAATTTGAGTTTGATGTAAGAAACCACTTGATTTTGACACAAAATTCTTAATAGAAAATTGTATTGAGAATAGTGCTTTTTCACTACTGAATTTTTATACCTAACTCAGCTAATTAATTATTACTCTTTTAGTAGTTACACCATTTACTGTATTTATTTTTACGAAATACATTCCTGTTGCAAATGAATTCACATCAATTTGCATTGGCTCCAATAAACTTATCTCTTTAGTAAAAAATACTAATTTCCCTATTGAATTAAATATTTTAACACTTACCTCGTCACTTTTATTCCATGACAAATTAAGAGATTTAGTAGCTGGGTTTGGATAAATAGCAATTGTATTTAATTCAATATCGTGCACACTTAGCACAGCATCATATAGAGCTGATTTCCATACTCCTCTACCATAAGTTCCTGCATATATATAATTATTAGCTGTATTAATTTCAAATTCACTAATTTCTACATTTGGTAAGTTGTTGCTAAAAGGCAACCAATTTGTAGGTGTTGTATTATCTATATAATACACCCCATAATTCATTCCTAAATACAGTCCGTTTTTTCCATTATTTTCCCAAACAAGAGCCAAAGCGCTAAAACTTGGTAAATCAAATAAATAGGAAGACCATGTTGCTCCACTATCTGTTGACACATACACTTTACTTGCACCTGTAGTCGCTATGGCTACTCTTGTAGGATCAGTTGGATGAACTGCTATAGAATTAATTGAACCTGAAAAACCAGTTAATAGTGTCCAATCAGTAAATCCTCCATCTGTAGTTCTGTACATAGACGCCCCTCTTGAAGCATACATAGTAGTACTACTTGACGGCGCTATTTTAAGATGATTTAAATTCCCACTAAACACTTGAGATATCGCTGCCCATGTACTACCTCCATCAATAGATTTATACACTTGATCATATCCTGAGTAAATAGTATTAGTAATCAATGGATCCTGCTCAAATGGTGTTATCCAGTTTCCTGATTTCCCATCTGGCTCAGCTAATCCAAAATAACTAGTTCCTGTATTAGTTGATTTGTATAAAGATCCACTTTGAGAGGTCCCATAAAGAATAGTGTTATCATCTTTATCGACAAATGATTCCATCCCATCAGCACCTAACCAATCTTTCCAATTTGCTGTAGTATCATATACTGAAGTACCGTTATCCTGTGCACCACCAGTTACAATTTCAGGATCAGACTGACTAACCCCTATTTTATAAAATTGACGTATTCCAAGTCCGGATGTAATATCCCTATAATAATTACTAGACACGGTTGTTGTGTTCTCTGCTAGAAAGATTCCTCCGTCAGAACCTACATATAATGTACTTCCTATAAATTCTAAAATATCAACATCGGCATGACAATACCCTATGTTTTGTCCAGCAGCATTTCCAGGTGTCCATTGTGACGTAATATTAAAATTAGCTCCTCCATCAGAAGATCGCCAAGTATTAACCCCAGCTATGTGCACTTCATTAACATCTGCAGGATTAACGGCTACATCCATATCTCTTGGCGCTTGACCACTAGTGTCATCAGCAGCAGAACTATACCCGAAGTAATTTTTATCTACATGATTTAATTTGGTAAATGTTACTCCTCCATCAGTAGACTTATGAAAACCTCCAAAAACGCCACTAGCCTCTTCTAAAACGTAAATAACTGAAGGATCATCTGCAGAAACCCCCATCATTTTTGCTCCTCCACTAAAAGCATTAGGGCCAGATTCAAAACCGTCTTGAAAAACAGTTCCAAGTGTCGTATCTTCAACAGATACATCATCTAGCGTTAATCCTCTACCATAATTACTTTTAGATTCAAATGCAATATAATATGTTGCAGAAGCTGCTGGAAGATTTATAGTCATATCTGACCAAGTAGTAGATTCTGCAGTATAATTTGCTAGCTCTATCCATGCTCCTCCTACAGAAGTTTTATATAAAACTTTTAATTCATCAATATCTCCTGCCCATTGGACATTTGTATAAGAAAACTTCAGTTGTGGAGCTGTACTTCCCGTTAGGTTCATTTCAGGAGAAAGCAACCTAGTAACAGGGTGACTAAAATCACCTATATAGAAAAATGCCATTGCATTTCCTGTTCTAGGTGCTACTGTTGCATTCTGATTTGAAGCAGCTGTAATCCAATCAGTTGTTCCACTAGCATATTCCTGTGTCCACAAGGGCAAGCTATTAGGAGAATTAAACGTTGTTCCTCCGTCAGTAGATGTATAAAACTGAGTTCCAGTTGCATAAATGATATTTGTATCACCAGGCTTAAACTCTACATCATATCCTGTTGTTGCGCTTGCATTAATCACAGTCCAATTAGCACCACTATCCGTTGATTTGTATATTCCTCCATATTGAACACTGCAATACATTTTTGTTGTATTTGCAGGGTCGATCAATATTTTATTCACATTTCCATTACCTGTATCAGCAAATAAGCTCCAAGTAGCTCCAGCATCAGTAGACTTAAATATTACACCTCCTGTAGATCCCCAAAAATATGTAGATGTGTTTGTAGGATCCATTGTTAATGCAGTTACTGATAAATTAGATAAGTTATCAGTAAGTACTGTCCAACTTACACCTCCATCAGTTGTTTTCCATACACCTCCAGTATTGGCTCCAATTATAATATGATTCGAGTTCCCTGGGTCAACAGCTATTGATGTTACTCTACCTACACCAGGGTTCCAACCATTACTCGCTGCATCACTCCATGTTTGCGGACCAAGTTCTTCCCAGTTTCCTGTTACAGCAGCAGCTTTACTTTCAAAATTCTGGTTTAAGTAATTGTTATAATTTTGTAACTCATTATAATAAAAATCAGGAGTTTTAAGCATACCGCTTTCATCCATGGTTCTAAGCGCTTTATATTCCCAGCGTTTAAATTGTTTGTATCCAGTTCCACGTCCGCGACCTGCTATATCAAAATGAGTTTCAGCTTTTGTTTGAACTTCTTGTACTGTGTGAGTTCCTTCGGAAATCATTTGTTTGTACTGTTGTGACCAAGAATTAATCGCTATAGTTATTGCGAATAGAAAGGTAATTTTTTTCATGGGGTTATTTTTATATTTTAGGGATGCTCAATATAGTTCTTTTTTATTAATTTACACCTTTTTAATTCTAAGCCATGAACTCAACACAAATCATTTTATTAATAGCTTCTTACTTTGGAGTGTTAATACTTATATCATATTTCACAGGGAAAAAATCGGGGAATGATGCATTTTTTAAGGGAAACAAACAATCCCCTTGGTATGTAGTTGCTTTTGGAATGATTGGCGCATCGCTATCTGGTGTAACCTTTATTTCTGTCCCTGGTTGGATTGAAGCCTCACAGTTTAGCTACATGCAAATGGTACTGGGATATATTATTGGGTACGCAGTAATCGGATTAGTATTACTACCTCTATACTACAAGTTAAACTTAACTTCTATTTATACCTACCTTGAAGGAAGGTTTGGTAATTATTCCTATAAAACAGGAGCTTCTTTTTTTATGGTTTCTAGAATTGTAGGTGCCAGTTTTAGACTATTTTTGGTTGCCAATGTATTACAAATTATATTGTTTGATGACCTTGGCATAGAGTTTTGGCAAACAGTAACTATTACGGTATTACTTATTTGGCTATACACCTTTAAATCGGGTATAAAAACTATTGTTTGGACGGATACTCTACAAACATTATTTATGCTTATAGCAGTTGGTGTAGCCATTTATTTTGTAAGTGATGATTTAAATTTAAATGGGCAAAGTACCTTAAGCTATGTTTTGGATAGCGATTTATCAAAAATGTTCTTTTTTGACGATTATAAAGCGGGGAACTATTTCTGGAAGCAATTTATTTCAGGTGCTTTTATTGCTATTGTAATGACTGGTTTAGACCAGGATATGATGCAGAAGAACTTAACCTGTAGGAATTTAAAAGATGCGCAAAAAAACATGTTTTGGTTTACCATTGTGCTTACAGTAGTAAACTTTATCTTTTTAAGTTTAGGATTGCTACTTACCGTTTATGCACAACAAAATGGTATTGATGCACATAAGGATGAATTATTTCCGATTTTAGCAAAAAATCATTTTGGTATTGGTGTATTTATCTTTTTCCTATTAGGGTTAATAGCCGCTGCTTATAGTAGTGCGGATAGTGCATTAACATCATTGACCACATCATTCAGTATAGATATTTTAGATATTGAAAAAAAATATGATACTCACAAGCAAGTAAAAATCAGGAAGCAAATTCATATACTTATTTCTTTTATATTAATTCTCGTCATCATTGCTTTTAAACACATCATTAAAGACGCTAGTGTTATTGCTAAAGTTTTCACATTTGCAGGCTACACCTATGGTCCGTTATTAGGCTTGTATTCTTTCGGTTTGTTTACCAAAATGAATGTAAAAGACAAGCTAGTACCAATTGTTGCAATAACTTCAGTGTTTTTAACAATCTTTTTAGGCTATTCAGCTACCCTTTATGCATACTTTTTCGATCAAATAAATATCAATTGTGCGTTAACAATATGGGAATGTGCTGAAGCTTACGCTAAGGACAACTATTATCAATTTGGTTTTGAGCTATTATTAATAAATGGTTTCCTTACCTTTTTAGGTTTATTCCTAATCCGTAAAAAACAACCAAAATACCGTATACTAAACACTAGGCCGTAGCCTTCTTCTCCATTAAGAAGAAACTTTTCACCACAAATATTAATGCATTCGCAGTAAAAAAACAGTCCTATTTAATATTAAACACTACTTTTGCCAAAAATTTATTTTCATGAGTGAAGTAACAAACAAAGCAATTGCCGTAGAGTATAACTTATATAGAGATACTGCTACTGGAGAACTAATCGAATCAACTGAAGGAAAAGACCCTTTAGCATTCTTATCTGGTTTAGGACAAATGATTCCTGAATTTGAAGCAAACGTAGCTGATTTAAACGTAGGAGACACTTTCTCTTTTGGAATAAAATCGGAAAATGCATACGGTACACGTAAAGAAGAAGCAGTTATAGAACTTGCTCAAGATATGTTTATGAACGAAGGGAAGTTAATTCCTGAAGTTGTAGTTGATAACATTTTACCATTACAGGATCAAAACGAAAATGTAATTCCTGGTAAAATCCTTTCAATCAATGAAGAAACAATTACTGTTGATGTAAACCATTTATTAGCTGACCAAGATTTATATTTTACTGGTAAAATTCTTGAAATGAGAGACGCTACTACTGAAGAGGTAGAACATGGTCATGTTCATGGAGCACACGGACACCAACACTAAGCTATTAGTAATTACTAATTAGCAAAAAATAAAACTCCTTGTTTAAAAATAGTTTTTAAACAAGGAGTTTCTCTTTATTTTCTGATAAATTAATATTGGCTTGTAGAAAGCAATACCAAGGTGCAAGCCATTTCATAGGCAATATCATTTTCCTTTAATAGAATATAAAATTCTGGGTTTTCCGTACCAGGATTAAATAGAATTCTATTTGGTTTTAGCCCAATTAAATACTCGTAATATTCTTTTTGTCTAGATGGATTCATATATACCGTTATGGTGTCAATAGTATTATATAACTTCAACTCCGTATCAATAATAACTCCTGATACATTCCCCGATTTTAATCCATATGCAACAACCTCTAGCTTATTTTTCAACAGCTTCTGAATTGCCAAATTAGAATACCGAGTTTCTTTTAGTGAAGCTCCAAAAACCAATGTCTTTTTACTCATCTGTTAAATTAGTGTTAATGAAATTTAATCGTGTAACATATTAGGATAATAGTCGTCTAGTTTACAAACATATTACAAAATCATCAATCATCAAAAAACGAACAATGCGAAAACTAATTCTAATTATTCATCTGTTATTTATATCAATAGCATTTGCACAAAATAGCGGTCCAAAAGTAGGTGTCGTTAAGGGAAAGATTACAGACCAAACTACAAAAGAAATTTTACCTTATGTTAATATTATTGTTAAAGATAAATCCAACAATGTATTAACAGGTGGAATTACAAATGATAAAGGAGAATTTAGTGTCAATAAAATTCCAACTGGGGAAATCACCATAGAAATTCAATACATCGGTTATAAAACTGATTCTAGAAAAATAGTATTTACTAGAAAAAATGCTACACATAGCCTGGGAACTATATATTTATCTGAAGACACTGCACAATTAGACGAAGTGGTTGTGGTAGCAGAAACGTCAACCGTAGTTCAGAAAATTGATCGTAAAGTTATCAATGTAGGAAAAGATTTAACCTCAGCAGGAACAACTGCTTCTGAATTATTAAATAATGTACAATCCGTAAGTGTTGATTCACAAACAGGAAATATTAGCTTAAGAGGTAATGAAAACGTGCGTGTTTTAGTAGACGGTAAACCTTCCAATATTAGTGTTGCTGATTTGTTGAAACAAATTCCTTCAACATCAATTAAACAAGTTGAATTAATTACTAACCCGTCTGCTAAATACAGTCCTGAAGGAATGAGCGGAATGATTAATATTGTTTTACACAAAAATGCTAATCAAGGATTTAACGGAAGTGTAAACACAGGGATAACACAAGGTGAAAACACTCGATTTAATGGTTCTATGAATATGAATTACAAAACTGGAAAAGTTAACTTTTTTGGTAATTATGGATACAACACAGGTAAGAACGATAATTTTGGTCATGTAAATCGTACTGGAGTAACACCTTCGCTACAGGAGTTTACATTTGATTCTGATAGAGATTCACATTTAATAAAAGTTGGTGCTGATATTTATTTAAATGATAAAAATACCTTGTCATTTTATACCACTCAAAATTTTAGCGACAATACTGCTGAAGGGTTAACAAAAGTTACTATTTCAAATGCATTAGACACAAATGCTCCTAACGTAGCTAAAACTAAGTCAAACTCGGGAACCTATAACTTAAATTACAAACTAGAGTTTGATGAAAAAAACGAGCATAATTTAGAGTTTGAAGCTACCTATTCAAATGCTGATTCTCCAGAGAATGCAAGATATCATGAATTAATAGATCCATCAGACCTTATTACAAATTATACTAATAATGTAGAAAACGAAACGGATAATTTTTTATTTAATTTAGATTATACTGTACCTCTTTTTGAAAAAGGAAAATTAGAAATTGGTGGAGAAATTAGAACTAATAAAACAACAAATTTCAACGCTACAACACAGCATGAAAATATTTCCGGAACACCTGGAGTAACCCAACCAATTGGAAACTCATCATTTAACTATGATAGAGAAATATTTTCAGGATATACAAATTACGGACACAAATTCGGTAAATTAACTATGCAACTTGGAGTTCGTTTAGAGCAATACAATGTTGATGGAACTTTTCAAAAAGGAGCTACTAATGCTAAGTATACTGACAAGATATTTAGCGCCTATCCTTCTGCTTTTTTCACATATAATCCATCAGAAAAAAATCAATACCAAGTTAGCTATAGTAGAAGAGTTGACAGACCAGGAATTGGCCAAGTAAACCCGATTAGAGAATGGAGCACTCCGTTAATTACCTCTGTTGGTAATCCTGATTTAAAACCACAGTTTACAAACTCATATGAAGTAAATTATACTCGTAAAATAAAAAATGGTTCAATTACTTTTGGATCTTTTTACAGAAAAGTAAACAATAACATTTCACGTTACTCAACTATTGACCCATTAGACGGAACCAAACAATTACTGTCTTACACCAACTATGATGATACCGATAGGTATGGTTTTGAAGTTTCTTCGAATTATAAAATAGCAAAATGGTGGAGAGCAAACGCAAGTATGGATTATTATTCAAAAACAGAAAAAGAATTAACTAGAGAAGTAAAAGCGAATAGTTTTAACGCACGTTTAAGCAACAGCTTTACCGCAACAAAAAAATTACGTTTCCAATTATTCTCAATGTATAGAGGTCCGGAAGATGGAATTCAGTTTAACCGATCAGCCATGTGGATGGTGAACATTGGATCAAGTTTATCCGTATTAAAAAACAAAGGAACTATTAGTTTTAGAGTAAACGATATATTTAAAGGAATGAAATTTCAGTTTGAGTCTACTCAACCATATGTCCAAAACGGACAATTCAACTGGGAAAGCAGAACCGCTTACTTAGGATTTAACTACCGTTTTGGTGGCGGAAAAAACAAAGCTTTACAGCGTAAACAAAGAGATAACAATGAAAAACAAGGCGGAGGCGGAATGATGTAGTGGCGAATCGCCACAGATAATAATTAAACTAAAAAAAGTCCGAATTTGCATTTACAGCATTCGGACTTTTTATTTTAACTTTGGCTTGATAAGCTTACCACTTTATAATGGCACTTCCCCAAGTGAACCCACTCCCAAAAGCTGCTAACACAACAGTATCACCTTCCTTTATTTTTCCTTCTTCCCATGCTTCACATAATGCAATAGGTATAGATGCAGCAGTAGTATTACCGTATTTTTGAATATTATTGAATACTTGATCATCGCTCAATCCAAATTTCTTTTGGATAAACTGAGCTATACGCAAGTTCGCTTGATGTGGTATTAACATATCAATTGCATCCTTATCTAAATTATTTTTCATTAAGCCTTCCATAATTACTTCTGAAAAACGAACAACTGCGTTTTTAAACACAAACTGCCCATTCATATACGGGTAATAACTTAGGTCTTCCGGATTGTTATCAGCAATAATATCTGTTATCCAACGTCCCCCCATTCCTGGAGCTTCTGATGCTAGCTCTAAAGCATGTTTCCCTTCTGAATGTAAGTGTGTAGATAAGATTCCTTTTGAATTATCTTCTTCTCTAGTTAACACAGCCGCTCCTGCTCCATCACCAAATATTACTGAAATATCTCTTCCTCGAGTAGACTTGTCTATTCCTTTAGATTGTAACTCCGAACCGATAACCAAAATGTTTTTATACATTCCTGTTTTTATAAACTGATCCGCAACAGAAACTGCATATACAAAACCAGAACACTGATTTCGTACATCCAAAGCACCTACAGTTTTAATATCCAATGCTTCTTGAATTTGCACTCCTGGGCCAGGAAAAAAATAATCAGGACTTAAGGTTGCAAAAATGATAAAATCGATTTCGTCCTTATCCAATCCAGAACGCTCAATAGCAACTTTAGCTGCTTCAAGCCCCATAGTAAAAGTAGTTTCTTTACTTTCAGGTTTCACCCATCTGCGTTCTTTTATTCCTGTGCGTTCTGTAATCCATTCGTCATTAGTATCCATGATTTTTGACAAATCATCGTTTGTGACAACATTATCAGGAACATACTTTCCTAAACCTATTATTTTTGAATTGTACATATATTACTTTTAGTATACTGCAAATTACAATAATTATACTCTAAGTACAAGTAGTATATTCTTTTGTAATAAACTGGTAAAACAAAAAGCAACTGCATTTAAATGCAGTTGCTTTTTTATTATAATTGAAATTAAGAATATTATTCCTTAATCAGTTTACTCACAAACTGTCCTTTACTTGACACTACTCTTACAAAATAAATTCCTTGAGTTAATTTGGTAACATCTAATGCTGTTTCTAATTGTGTTCCTACTACTGATGTGCTATTCAATACTCTACCATTCACATCAAAAACAGTAATCTCTTTCAAGTTGTTTTTCCCTTGAATATAAACCACATCCTTTGCAGGATTTGGATGAACTCCAATACTATTATCTATTTCATAATCTGCTAAACCAAGTACAGCCACTGTAGTTTGAGCTACATTAGTAATAATTGGTGCATTATAATCAAAATAAATTTCTGCATTATTCTCAAACATATCATTCAACACCAATGTCGGTTGTGTTTTAATTTTAAACGCTACATAACCATCATTATTAGCATTGTCAAAAGGCAAATTAATATTCTCAAAAATAAACTCTACAATATTAGTTTCACGTATACGCGTTACATAACTATGGCTTCCATGCAATGGTATTAAGCTACTAACATCATATTTAGCTACATCAATTACATCTTTAACTACTATGTTAATTGCACTAGCAGAACCTGTATTTTCAAAACGAATAACATAATGTACATACGCACCTACTTCACTTGGCGCTATGGTTACTCCTTCCAAACAGGTTTTGTCATTAGGATCATAAGAATTTACTACCGTTTGGTGTAATTCAAACACATTATCAGCTGGTGTTTCATCTCCTGAAACTGGATTAATAGTAGCTGTAAAATCCAATACGTCATCACCTAAAACCGGAAAACTAGGATCCGTTGGTGTATTGATATTCATTGTAAATGCAACTGTTCTTGTTTCAAACGGCTGTAAGTTGGTGTAATCCCAGCTTAAAGAACCTGTATTTTGAACATCTGCAACAGGAAGAGCGCTAACTAAATCCATTAAATCATCATTAAACGCAAAATCAACACTACCTGACAAGATTGTATTTCCTTTGTTTTTATAAACAATTTTATAATCTGTATCAAAACCAGGTCTTGCTTCTGTTACAGGTAAAATAGAAATTTCTAAATCATTAAACACACCATTTGGTGTTACACAAAAGTCTTGATTATATGGACTTGTATCTGTCGGAAAATCCACCACTATACTTGTCGGTGATACTGCAAAATAAGTTGGATTTTCTAATTGTGGGGTAATCGTATGAGAACCTAAAGAAACAGGTAAGTTAAAGTTTCCAGTTTCATTAGCTATTACGCTACCATTAATTACACCATTAGTTAAATTGAATTTCAAGTTAGGGAAAACTGGATCACTTAAATCACAACCGTCATTATTACTATCTAAAGTAGATTCTCCAGTAATTTCATAATACCCACCTCCAGGAACAAAAGAACAATACGAATTCAATACACAATTTAAATAACCACTATCATCTAATTTAGTTTGTACGCTAATCATTTCAATATCATCAGCACATATATAAGCTAGGTTTGGGTTATTTGCAAAATGTAAAAACTCTAACTCACTTCCATTTTTAATAAATAGACTTGATAATTGGTTATCAGCACAAGCTAACTCTTTAAGATCTATGTTTTGGGATACATCTATACTTGTTATCTGATTTTCATGACAATATAATAGTTCTAAACTCACATTTTGTGAAACATCTAAATTTACAAGAAGGTTATTTGATAAATCTAATTGAATTAGATTTACATGATCTGTTATGTTTAAATTGGCAACCCCATTATATTTCAAATACAATGTTTCTAGCCCAATATTTTGGGATATATCGATATTCGAAAGCTGATTATAAGAAGCCGACAATATTTTAAGAGCAGTATTTTGAGCTATATTTAAATTTGTTAATGAATTTGATTGGCATTCTAATTCAATAAGGTTTAGATTCTGTGATAAATCTAAACTATTTAAATTGTTGCTTCTACATATTAATTTTTTAAGATTAGTAAAATAATGTATTCCTTCTAATGAAGTTATCATTTTATAACCAATATTCAATTCTGTTATAACTTCTAATTCACTTATTTGTAAAACTCCGTCATTATTTAAATCTGCATTACCATCATAAATCCCATCATCATTGATGTCAACAAGAGCATTATATAATAGTGTGTTTTCAAAATTAGTGTCTGGTATAATGGCAACCTGAGCCTTAGAAAAAGAAAAGGTTACTAATAACATTAGTAGTAGATAATATTTTTTCATTATAAGTTAGTTTTTAGTTACTGCAAAAGTAGTACAAAAAGAAACATTACTATATTAAATAGTTTTAAAAAAAGTCCTTTTTATGACAACCTTTTCAAATAGAAGAAACTGGATATAATCTGCCATCTTGACACCAATATTAATATGGTATTCTATTTGCCTACTACCTATTAGAACATAATTAATAAAAATATACAAAAATGGCAAAAGGTAATATTAATGTATCGGTAGAGAATATTTTTCCGTTAATTAAAAAGTTTTTATACTCTGATCATGAAATCTTTTTAAGAGAATTGATATCAAATGCAACGGATGCTACTTTAAAATTAAAGCATCTTACTCAAATTGGAGAGTCTAAAGCAGAATATGGTACTCCAGTAATTGAAGTGAAAATTGATAAAGAAGGAAAGAAAATTCATATCATCGATCAAGGGTTAGGGATGACTGCTGATGAAGTAGAAAAATACATTAACCAAATTGCTTTTTCTGGAGCTAATGAGTTTTTAGAACAGTATAAAGAAAAAGTAGAAGATTCTGGGATCATCGGTCACTTTGGTTTAGGATTTTACTCAGCATTTATGGTTGCTGAAAAAGTGGAATTAATCACTAAGTCTCATAAAAACGAACCAGCTGCTATTTGGACATGTGATGGTTCTCCTGAATTTACTTTAGAAGCTCATGACAAAACAGACAGAGGGACTGAAATTATTTTACATATAGCTGAAGACTCTTTAGAATTTTTAGAAGAAAATAGAATTGGTAGCTTATTGACAAAATACAATAAGTTTATGCCTGTTTCTATTAAATTCGGAACTAAAGAAGAAACATTACCATTACCTGAAGGGGCTGCTGAAGATGCAAAACCAGAAACTGTAACTGTTGATAACATCATCAACAATCCTAATCCAGCTTGGACAAAACAACCATCAGAACTAGAAGCTGATGATTATAAAGGTTTTTACCAAGAATTATATCCTGCACAATTTGAAGAGCCATTATTTAACATTCACTTAAATGTTGATTACCCGTTTAACCTTACTGGAATTTTATATTTCCCCAAGTTATCAAACGATATTGCTTCACAAAAAGACAAGATTCAATTATATCAAAACCAAGTTTTCGTAACTGATAATGTGGAAGGAATTGTTCCTGAATTTTTAACTATGTTACGTGGTGTTATTGATTCACCAGATATTCCATTAAACGTATCTCGTAGTTATTTACAAGCGGATGGGAACGTAAAGAAAATTGCTTCTTACATTACTAAGAAAGTAGGTGATAAACTAAGTTCTTTATACAAGTCAGACAGAGAAAGTTTTGAAGCTAAATGGAATGATATCAAAATCGTTATTGAATACGGAATGTTATCCGAGCCTAAATTTTTCACGAAAGCTGATAAATTTGCTTTATACCCAACTACTGATGGTAAATATTTCACTTTTGAAGAGTTAACAGCTGAAATTAAAGATACCCAAACTGATAAAGACGGAAAAACTGTTGTGTTATACGCTTCTAATAAAGACGAGCAACACAGTTACATCAAAGCTGCTGAAGATAAGGGATATAAAGTAGTAGTTTTAGATTCTCCTATCGTATCACACTTAATTCAGAAGTTAGAAACTGAAAAAGAAAACATTTCTTTTGCTCGTGTTGATGGTGATCATATTGATAACTTAATCAAGAAAGACGAGGAACAAATTTCTAAGTTATCTGACGAAGAAAAGGAAACTCTAAAAACTGCCTTAGAAGTTGTTGTTCCTAAAGAAAAATATACGGTACAGTTAGAAGCAATGGCTTCGGACGCTACTCCGTTTATGATTACACAACCAGAATTTATGCGTCGTATGAAAGAGATGCAACAATCAGGTGGTAACGGAATGTTTGGAAACTTCCCAGAAATGTACAACTTGATTGTAAACTCTAATCATACTTTAGTTTCTGATATCTTAAACGAAAAAGACACTGCTAAAAAAGAAACTCTAATCAAACAAAGTTTGGATTTAGCACGTTTATCTCAAGGACTATTAACTGGTGAGGAGTTAACAAACTTTATCAACCGTAGTTACGAGATGATAAAATAACTGACTTAGTCAGATTTGTTTTAAAAACTCCCGATTCAAATGAATCGGGAGTTTTTTGTTTTTATACTACCCTAGGTATTTTTTCGTTATATTTAAAGAAACTAAACCTATTTTTTTTATGAAAAACCTACTTATCACAGCCTGCCTATTCATGGCATTAATTTCTTGTAAGAAAGAAATAGCAGAAAAACTAACTACACAAAACAACTCAGCATCTATTACTTACAACACAATCAAACCACTTGATTCAATTAGATTATTAAAAGCTATAGATAGTAAGTTTGATTATTTGTTTAAAGATAAAATTGCTACTACACCTGAATTTAAAATCAATATCAATAAACCTAAATTGATCTACTTAGACTGGACCTTGCTTTTTGTAGAACCAAATGAAAATTATATTATTAATCAGGTTAAACAATACGAACAAAAAAACAAGTACACAGGATCAAACAGTGCTGGACAGGAATTTTTAAACTCTTTAAAAACCTATAATAATGATTATCTAGCTATACAGTCAATTAAAGAAAGTACTATTGAACAAGGGTACAAAAAAATAGATTCTGTTTTCCAAATTGATTACAAAAGGCTAGATTCTTTATATTCAAACAAATTAGTAAGTACACCTTTTCAACAAACTGTTAAACAAAAATTAAATTTCGATAACGCATGTACTAAAGCAAGGGCTCTTTTTAGAGGTTTTATGCGAACAGCAAAAGATACGGCAAATTTTCAGAATAAATTTAACCAAAACGATATTACACTCTTTAATAAATTATACAAAGAGTATCCTGTGAATAGTAGTATTAGTCAAAGTAATCGTTATTGGTATGATTATACCAGATCTTATATATGTACTAGTAATATTATAAATACTAAGCAACATTTTAAATACAACCGTGATGATCAATTTAGTAATCATGAAAAATTTCTAGCTGTAGCAAAACAATTATTAAACAAAGAAACTTTAGAGTATTTTACCGCTTGCTATTTATATGAGAACTTCATGAATTATCATTACAGCAAAGATTTAGTTTCTGAATATGAAAAGTTTAAAAAGGAATATCCTAATAGTCCTTATTTACCTTACTTAATCAAAAACACTGAAACTATAAATGAATACCCTAAAAGAATAAACCAACCAATATCTTCAAAAATTGAATTTGTAGAAAACTGTAATTCAATAAATACTTTAGAAAAAGTAACGAACCTTACAAAAGGAAAAAACACCTATTTAGTTTTTTGGAAAGATGATTTTTCTGAATCAAAAAGAGGTTTTAATGCTTTACTTAAATCTAGACCATTCTTTAAAAAACACAATATTGATATTGTATACCTCTCCTTAAATGATTTGACCAATAATGAAAATGCAAAAGACATTATTAATTATTACAGTTTAGAAGGTATACACATCTCTGCTAGTAGTGAATTACTTAATGATATTAAATTAAAAACTAGAATGATAAGATATCCTTACTACATGATTATTAATAAAGATGGGGAAATTGTTCAGGATGATGCTAATGGACCTAGAAGAAGCAACTATTTTGAAAAAGAACTGATCAACTCTTTGAATCTATAAGAAAAGAATTAAAATAATAATTAACATTATCAAAAATCCGCTTAACATTATGTTAAGCGGATTTTTAAAAATTAAATAAATCAACAGCGTAAACTTATTCCAAACTAATTCGATTATCAAAATACACCTTAAGCAATGGTATTTGAATAAACAACATCAAGGTTAAAACAACAATAGCATATAATACTGTTTTGGAAAAAGATATTCCAGAAAACAAATTAGCTATATTTAAACTAGGCATAAAACTAAAATCAACACCCGTAAACCAACCAAAACCTTCTGAAGTGTTTCCTAATAATAGGCAAGCACATACAACTATAAAAAACACAGCTATAATAAGCCAAGTTTTTTTAGATATTAAGGGGGTATAAATAGTGCTTTCACTTTGTTTATATTCAACATTAACACTTGACATTACATTTGCTGTAAAATCTAATGAAGGAGTTTCCAGCTTAGATTTTGTCATTATCTTTTCTGATAATTCGTCCAATAAATTTTCAATATTATCTTTCATAATAATTTATAATTTCTGGTTCCAGTTTTTCTCTTAAAATTGACGCCAGTTTTTTACGACTTCTAAAAAGTTTCACTTTTACATTGGCAGTTGATATTCCAATAATTTTTGAAATTTCTTCAATAGATTGCTCTTCGAAATAATATAAAGTTAACAAAAAACCAACATCACTTGGCAACAATTGCAAACAATCCTGTATCAATTGCTTATGCTCCTTCTCTATTAATTTATCCAAGGCGTTATCTATTGTATTCACTTGATGCTCTGTAAACTCATCAATAGTAACAACTATAGGATCCCTCTTTTGTTTTCTTATTTTATCCAAACATGTGTTGTAAGTAATCCTATAAATCCAACTCGAAAATTTAGATTCTCCCTTAAATTTAGACAACGATTTAAATACCTTTAAAAAAACATCCTGTGAAACCTCTTCTGCCTCTTCTTTGCTTTTAAGCATCCGAAACGATAAAGTATAAACCAAATCCTTATACCGATCAACCAATACAGCAAAAGAGCTCGTATCTCCTTGAATAATTTTAGTTATGTAGTATTGATCTTCGTGAATTGCCAATTAATAAGTATCGTTAGTTTATTTGTTTGACTACAATTTATACGTTTTGGTTACACTAAATAAAAAATAATTTAAAAAAGGTGTAACCAAACAATAAAAGGTGTCGTCATAAGCTATGAACAAACAAAATAATCATCATAAAAAAACGAACAATCATGGGATCAGAAGTCATTATTTTACCAAGCTTTTTAGCAGCAATTTTTGCTATAGCTTATTTACACTTTTCAACACGTAACAAAGAGCGATTAGCATTGATAGAAAAAGGGGCAGATGCTTCAATTTTTGTAAAAGGAAAAATGCACGCTGCACCTGCATGGAAAGTTATTATATTAAACTTATCGTTACTATTGATAGGGATTGGTATTGGGATATTTATAGCATCTATATTGCATTTTAATTTAGGTGTAGATCAAGATGTTGCTTATCCAGGAACTATTTTCTTAATGTCAGGTTTAGGGCTATTTACTGGATTTAATATGACTAAGAAATTAGATAAATAATTTATCAAAAATTATTTCCAACATAAAAGCCACTTCAAGTGAAGTGGCTTTTATGCTTTAAGAGTTTGGAGTATTGATACTATCTTTAGAATTACATTCCCTTCTAATGTCCTCGTATACAACATACAATACATAAGGCAAAAGCTATGCCATACTACAAAGCAATTACCCATATTTTTTGTATCTTTATAATATGAGCATACTAACACAAAAACTACAGCTTCAAAAATTTGAAGAAGTTTATATCTTAAATAAACCTTCTGTATTTGGTGATGAATTTACTGCCGAAAAATATTCTGAATCCTTACTACATACATCTTGTGTAGACTGTGCTTTAGTTTTTGTTCGTACTAAGGATAATTTTATAAATCAAATGTTAACGTTATTTCCAAGGCTACAGGACTCTTCTACGCTTTGGATTGTATATCCGATTGGGACCACTAAAAAAGAGTTAGCCAATTTACATATTGAATTTGATTGGGATTTCCTTGGAGATTATAGATTACAACCAACACGCCAAATAAACGTAAACAATAATTGGAATGCCATAAAATTAAAAAAGGCTATTATTCAATAATTACTTATCATAAAAAAGAGGTTAATCATGTGATTAACCTCTTTTTTATGATTTATAAATCACTTCTTATTTAAAAAAAGAATCGACAAACTCGTATTTATTAAACACTTGCAAATCTTCAATACCTTCTCCTACTCCAATATATTTCACAGGAATTTGAAACTGATCAGAAATACCAATTACTACTCCTCCTTTTGCTGTACCGTCTAATTTAGTAACAGCCAATGAAGTTACGTCAGTAGCCGCTGTAAACTGCTTAGCTTGCTCGAAAGCATTTTGACCCGTAGAACCATCTAAAACTAACAATACATCATGAGGAGCATCTCCTACAACTTTTTGCATTACTCTTTTAATTTTAGTCAATTCATTCATTAAATTGACTTTATTATGTAATCTACCTGCTGTATCAATAATAATAACATCAGCGTTTTGTGCTACTCCTGATTCTAAAGTATCAAAAGCAACAGAAGCTGGATCACTACCCATTTCTTGCTTTACTAAAGGAACATCTACTCTATCAGCCCAAACTTGTAATTGATCAATTGCAGCTGCTCTAAAGGTATCTGCTGCACCAAGAACAACATTCAGACCTTGTTTTTTAAATTGATATGCTAATTTACCTATAGTAGTTGTTTTACCAACTCCATTCACCCCAACAACCATTAATACGTATGGTTTTTTATTAGCAGGAATGGTGTATTCTGTTTCTTCTCCAGAATTAGTTTCTGACAACAATGAAGCAATTTCTTCTCTTAAAATACTATTTAACTCATCAGTCCCTAAATACTTATCTTTTGCTACACGTTCCTCAATACGTTCAATAACTTTTAAGGTCGTATTTACACCAACATCACTAGATACTAAAATTTCTTCCAAATTATCTAAAACGTCATCATCTACGGTAGACTTTCCTGCTACAGCTTTACCTAACTTTGAAAGAAAAGATGATTTTGATTTCTCTAGCCCTTTGTCTAAAGTTTCTTTCTTTTCTTTGGAGAATATTTTTTTAAAAAAACTCATAATTTTATGTATCACTTAACCCCATCATCGGGCTTAACTCCTCGATATTTACATCGAGAATATTTATTTTAAAGATAGCAAAATGATATCCAAAAAATGACAACATGTAATATTGTCAGTAAATACGAAAAGCTACTCTCTAATCTAATTAGAAAGTAGCTCGTAATACTTTTATGTATAACTAAAAAATTACTTTTTAGCTAACCAGTCTTTTACTAATTCTGGTTGCATAACAGCTTCAACAAATGTGTAAGCTCCTGTTTTAGGAGATTTCATCATTTTAACTGCCTTAGTCAATCTTTTAGATCCTGTCTGTAACGTTGCTACTGATTTCTTTGCCATAACTAAACTTATTTAATTTCTTTATGAACAGTCATTTTCTTCAAGATTGAGTTAAATTTCTTTATCTCTAATCTATCAGGAGTGTTCTTTTTATTTTTTGTTGTAATGTATCTTGACGTTCCAGCTTGTCCTGAAGCTTTATGTTCTGTACATTCTAAAATTACTTGTACTCTGTTACCTTTCTTTGCCATTTCTCTTGTCTTTAAACGTTATTTTATTTGTTTAAAAATCCTTTTGCTCTAGCATCTTTGATTACTGCAGCAATTCCTTTTTTATTAATAGTTTTCAATGCCGCAGCAGAAACTTTTAATGTAATCCACTTATCTTCTTCTGGAATGTAAAAACGTTTTTTCAACAAATTCGCGTGGAATTTACGTTTTGTTCTATTCATTGCATGAGAAACATTGTTCCCAACCATTGCTTTTTTCCCAGTAAGTTCACAAATTCTTGACATCTCTACTTTCTTTAGTTATTTCTAAACGAGGTGCAAATTTAGAGCTTTTCATCTATTACACCAAAATATTACTCAACTTATTTCAACTATTTTTATATTATTCTATTTCCTTCATATTACTCAACAGCTAACAGCTACAAATACTGCTGTTTAGCATTTATAATTTCTCTTCTAAGTAATTGCAAAGATTTATTTTTTGCTCGTTGAATTACTTTAAATCTGTTTTTTCCAAAATTAAATTCTTCAACAAGTACTTTTTCTGGTGTAGCAATAGCAATAAAAACTGTTCCTATTTCAGCATCTGAATCGCCTTTTTCAGGACCAGCATTACCAGTGGTTGCAATAGCATAATCCGAATTAAACTTCTTTTTTACACCAATTGCCATTTCTTTAGCCACCTTTTCACTAACTACCGAATGTTCCTCTATTATTTTTTTATCAACATTTAACACATCTGTTTTTGATTGAGTATGATATGTAACTGCAGCTCCTTTAAAAAAAGAAGAGACTCCTTCGTATTGAGTAATACTTGAGGCTATTAGCCCTCCTGTACAACTTTCAGCCACTGCTAAAGTCTGTTTTTTATCGATCAATAAATTAGCAATTGCTATTTCAGGAGAATCCTCATCAAAGCCAATAACCACCTCACCAATTTGTTCTAATAAAACATCTATTGCTGCATGAACATCATTTTCGACTGCTTTTTTATCTTCTCCAATTGCAGACAACCTCAACTTCACAGTCCCCAAACTTGGTAAGTAAGCCAACTTTATAAAATCGGGTAATGCATCTTCCCAATCGGATATACGTTCAGCCAAAATACTTTCAGCTACACCTTGAGTAATGACTGTTTTATGATAAATATGTGGTGTTTTGTATTCTGAAATTAATCGAGGAATAACGGACTCCTTGATTAACCCTTCCATTTCATAAGGAACTCCTGGTAATGAAATAAAAGTCTTGTTTCCTTTTTTAATGTACATTCCTGGAGCTGTACCATTAGTATTGTGCAATACAATAGCTTTAGACGGCACTAAGGCTTGTTGTACATTTGTTTTGGTTAAAATTTTATGTTCGCTATCTTTAAACAGATTAGTAACATGCTCCAAAACAGCATCATTCTGCACCAAAATATCATTAAAATATTCGCAAATGACATGTTTTGTAATATCGTCTTTTGTAGGCCCTAAACCTCCCGTAATGATAATAATATCAACACGTGATTCCGCCTCCTTAAAAGCGTTTAATAAATGTTGCTTTTCATCTTGAATTGAAGTAATTTGATAAACTGAAACCCCAATTTCATTTAACGCCGAAGCTATAAAAGTTGAATTAGTATCTACTATTTGACCTATTAAAATTTCATCTCCAATAGTTATAATTTCTGCTTTCATGAATTATTTATACTGAGAATTAACTATGGTGAATTTACAAACTAAAATCAGATTTAAGCTCCAACACAACTGCTTTGATCACCGCATTAACCCTTTCTTGTTCCACTGAGACATCATCATTAGTTTTTTCAAATTTCCCCCAATCTTGAATCACTAAAACATCATCTAATATAGCGATATCAAACATTTGAATTGTCGGTTTAATTTTATGTGCATTTTGATACACCTGATAAAAATCTTTCTTACCTATACCTTCATTAATTTTAGTAATCGCTTCTGGAACTTCTTCTAAAAAAGCGGCAGCAATAGCTGCAGTAAAATCTTCATCACCAGATGCTAACTCCCTAACCTTATCTAATTTATAATTCACTTCCATAAGCCTTATATCTATAATTCATTTAGTAATAAACAGTTTTACTACTTAAAACCCTAAACTAAATATTCATTTATTTTACTCGTATTGAGAATAGTTTTTCATTTTCTAAAAAACCATCCAAATTATCATTTGCGACTACCCTACCCACTCCAGCAGGTGTTCCCGTAAAAATAATATCTCCAATTTTTAATGTAAAGTATTGGGATACATACGCTATAATTTCATCTATTTTCCACAACATATTAGCTGTATTCCCTACTTGTACTTTCTCTCCATTTTTTTCCAAATAAAAATCAAGCGCATCCATAGATTCAAACTTAGTTTTATCTACCCAATTCCCAACTACAGCGGCACCATCAAAACTTTTTGCTTTTTCCCAAGGCAAACCTTTTGCTTTTAACTTAGCTTGTAAATCTCTTGCGGTAAAGTCTATCCCTAATCCAATTTGACTGTAATATTTATGTGAAAATTTAGAATCGATATACTTCCCTATTCTATCTATTTTCACTAAAACCTCAACTTCATGATGTACATCATCGCTAAAATCAGGAATAAAAAAAGGCTGTTTCTTTAATAATATAGCGGTGTCCGGTTTTAAAAAAACTACTGGTTCAGTTGGTTTTTCATTTGCCAACTCCTCAATATGTTCTGTATAATTTCTACCGATACAAATTACCTTCATTTACTAAAATTTATTTGTTAGTTGACGTAATTTAATAGCTGTCAATACTTTTTTAGTATACAATGGAAAATCTGCATTTTGAATCCAATTGTAATAGCCTGGTTCTGTTTGCAAAACTTCTTCTACTAACCTTCCCTTATTTTTACCGAAGCTAAAAGCTTCTTTACCCTCTTTATTAAACACAATAAAACCAGCAAAATCAGCACTTTTTTTACGAGTACTAAACTCACTCAATTCCTTTATGTTATTTTCTAAATCAGGATAACGCTCTAATTGCGCTAATAGAATTTCATAAGTTGCATTGGTATCAACTGCTGCAGAATGTGCCCCATCTAAATCTTTACCACAGTAAAACTTATATCCAGCACTTAAAGTACGTTGCTCTTTTTTGTGAAAAATAGTTTGTACATCAACAGTAACTGTATTTTTCATTTCAAAATCAATTTCTGCTCGCAACATTTCTTCCGCTAATAATGGAATATCAAAACGATCAGAATTAAATCCTGCTAAATCAGAATCTTTAATCATTTGGTACACTACCGGAGCTAACTCTTTAAAAGTTGGCTCGTTAGCCACTTTTTCATCAGATATTCCGTGAATTGCAGTCGTTTCTGCTGGGATTTTCATTTCTGGATTTACCAGCCATGTTTTACTTTCTTTATTTCCATTTGGAAATACTTTTAATATAGATATTTCAACAATTCTATCCTTAGACACCTGAATACCTGTTGTTTCCAAATCGAAAAAACAAATAGGCTTATGTAACTTTAACTCCATTAATACACTTATTTACTAACAAATATACAATGTATTTTAGTAGATAATACTCAAAAAATCATTATCTTTAGTAATCATGTTGCTTTGTTTTTAATCCTTCCTTCTTTTAGCGTTAAATTACAAACGACTCCGATTAACAACATTACTTTATACCTCATAGACCTAACTTTAATTTATGTAACTCTTAAAACAATGTGATTATGAAAAAACTTATACTCTTAATTAGCATTACCTTATGTTGTCAACTTTGTTTCAGTCAAAAAACAGAATCAATTACTATTATTCAGAAAAAAACGAAACATCATATAAAATTATTTGCAGTAAACAACACTGGAACGGCTAAGGAATTTTTAGTACAATTAGAAGGGACAGGGTTTAGAAGAAAAACCTTCGAACCCATTTACAGAACGATAAGCCCTAATGACACATTGCTATTAACAACACTTGTTAAACGCAGTAGTATAGGATTGAAATTAAATTACGAAATTTATTACGACTCAAGATTAAAATTATATCAATTACAGCAATCAAAAGTTGTTAAAACAGAAAAAAAGCGCACTTAACAAGTGCGCTTTTTTTCTGTTTTAACAACTTAGAGTATTTCCTCCAAAAAATATATTCATCAAAAGTAGTTAACTACTTAAAAATCTCTGTTTACATCCCAAGCTTCTAAATAATCTGCTACAGTTTTTGCAAACATACCTCCTAAAGCTCCATCAATCACTCTGTGATCATATGAATGAGATAAATACATTTTCATTCTAATTCCTATAAAATCACCATCAGGCGTTTCAATAACCGCAGGAGTTTTTCTAATTGCACCTAATGCTAAAATTCCTACTTGAGGTAATGGAATAATTGGAGTTCCCATAATACTTCCGAAATTACCTACATTAGTTACCGTATAAGTACCTCCTTGTATATCATCAGGACCTAATTTTCCAGTCCTAGCTTTATTTGCCAGACCATTTACAGCTTTTGCCATCCCTACAAGGTTTAACTGATCGGCATTTTTAATAACCGGTACAATTAAATTTCCATCAGGTAAAGCAGCTGCCATTCCTAAATTAATATTCTTACGCTGTATGATATTATCCCCATCAACAGAAACATTCATTCCTGGATATTTCTTTAAAGCATGAGCTACAGCTTCCATAAATATCGGTGTAAACGTCAATTTTTCGCCTTCTCTCTTCAAGAACGCATCCTTAACTTTCGCTCTCCAATTCCATATGTTTGTAACATCACACTCTACAAATGACTGTACATGTGCTGCCGTTTGCAAAGAATTTGTCATATGACCAGAAATCAGCTTTCGCATTCTTGACATTGCCACAACCTCATCGCCTTCCTGTAAAGCTATAGTTGCTTTAACAGGCGTTTTTGGAGCAGTAATTTTTGCTGGCGTTACAGCTTTAGGCGTACTAGGAACAACTACAGGTTGATCACCTCTATTTTTAAGATATGCTAACATATCATTTTTAGTAACTCTACCTTTTTTACCAGAACCTTGAATCGCTTCTAATTCTGCTAATGAAACCCCTTCTTCTTTAGCTATGTTTTTTACTAATGGAGAATAAAATTTCTCTGAATCAGAAAAATCAGCTACTGCTGCAACTGAATCCTTAGCTTCAACTATTGTTTTTTCTATTTCAGCAACAGCTGCTGGAGCTACTTCTTTATTAGATACATCAGCAGCAACACTACCTTCTCCTTCAGTTTCTATAATTGCTATTGTTTGCCCTACTGCAACAATATCATCAACATTAAAAAGTATTTCAACAACCACTCCATCAACTTCAGACGGAACTTCAGAATCTACTTTATCAGTTGCTATTTCTAAAACTGGTTCATCCATATCAATGGTATCCCCAACTTCTTTTAACCAAGATGTAATGGTTGCTTCTGCAACACTTTCTCCCATTTTTGGAAGTTTTAATTCAAACTTTGCCATATTCTTAAAATATAAGTGAATTATTATTTTCAGTCTGCGAATTTACTAAATAAAAATAGAAAAAGTTAGGATTTAAGCAACAAAGTTAGCTATTTAAAATAACCTCTCCTCTACTTTCTGAACTGTTACTCCCAATAGTAAAAGATGTATTTTTAAGATGTATTTTATAAAAATACTCTTGCTTTTCAAACAACTCAATAATTTCTTTAAAAGATAAGCTTCCTGTTTCAAGTATTCGTTCTGGCTTTTTCTCAGGCTGTTTTTTCCGTAAAACAGACTTTAGCAAAGGGATTACCTTTACCCCGATATTAACCATTAGATTAAACAAAACATTAGGCTTGAAATGTTTTTCATAAAACAATTTCATTGCACCATAAAACCGTTGTGCATACACCTCATCTTTCAAAGTACTTTCTCCTTTATAATGTATCACTGTTGTTTTGCCGTAATAATAATTTTCATAACCAGCATTCAACATACTATATGAAAAGTCTACATCTTCACCATACATAAAATACCGCTCATCAAAACCACCAATTTCCTGATATCTTTTTTTTGTCAAAAACATAAAAGCTCCTACAAAAACAGAAGCCTTTCCTACATCAGTATCCTTTAATTCAGAAACATAATACCTCTTTGAGAAACCGACCAGTTTTTTAATTGCGATATATTGGGTTGGAATATTTCGTTTACTTTCTGGAAGAAATTCCCCAGAACCATCAACAAGTTTACAACCTACTATTCCTAAGTTATTTCTAGAAGAAGAGAATTGTAACAATTGCAAAAAAGTATCTTCTGCAACCACCGTATCAGGATTTAAAATACAAACATACTCTCCTTTTGCTATAGCTACCGCTTGATTATTTGCCTTAGAAAAGCCGACATTATCCTTGTTTTCTAGCAGTAGTACATTCGGAAACAATTCTTTAACCATGGTACAGCTATCATCTGAAGAATTATTATCTACCACAATAATCTCTGCGTCAATTTCAGAAATTGCAGCTTGCACACTTTTTATACACAACTCTAAAAAGTAGCGTACATTATAATTTAATATGATTACCGATAATTTCATTAAGTTTAATTTGCTTCCTATTTCCGGATAAATATAGATAGAAAAAACAACAAACAAACTTATCACATTTACAACTACAATATTTCTTGAAAAATATTTTACTTCAATCTTATTTTGTTAAAAATTTATTAAAATTTGTAACAAACTTGACATACCTGAGTCTTATACTGCACTAAAAACAAACAAAATGAGAAAAATTAGTTTAGCTGTTTTATCACTAACGCTATTAGTAGCATGTAAAACACAACAATCAAACAAAACTATTACACCAACTACTGTCAATATTGACTTAATTAACGTAATAGATGATAAGGTTCAAGTAGAAATGACTCCGATAAGATTTACGACTGCTACCGCAACATTTCACATTCCAAAAACTGTCCCTGGAACATACTCTACGGACAACTATGGTAAATATATTGAAGGATTAAAAGCACTAGATGCAAATGGAAATGAACTTACCGTAACTCATACTGATGATAATTCATGGAAAATAGACAACGCTAAGTCTATTGCAAAAATAACGTACTCAGTAAACGACACTTATGATATTGAAGGAAGTCACAGTGTATTTTCTCCTGCTGGCACCAATATCTTAAAAGGGAAAAACTTCATGCTTAACTTACATGGTTTTGTAGGATACTTTAAAGAACATCAAGATTTACCATACACTATAAACATCTCACATCCTGACAATTTAGTTGGAAACACTTCTTTAACAGATTCAAATATCGCTGCTGACAAAGACACTTTTTTAGCAAAAAGATATTTTGAAGTAACCGACAATCCAATTATGTACGCTGAAGATAATAATGCGACATTTAAAATTGGAAACATGGAAATTTTATTGAGTGTGTACTCACCAAGCAACACATTAAAGGCTGCTGATTTAAAAGATCAAATGGAAAAAATGATGTTGGCACAAAAAGCTTTTTTAGGAGATGTAAATGCCACTAAAAAATATACCATTTTACTATACATGTCAACGATGCAAAATGACGCTAATGGTTTTGGAGCTTTAGAGCACCATACATCAACTACCGTTGTTTTCCCTGAAATGATGCCTGCCAAAGCTTTAGCTGAATCAATGAAAGATGTGGTTTCTCACGAGTTCTTCCATATTCTAACACCATTAAGCGTACACTCTGAAGAAGTTCATAATTTTGACTACAATGCGCCAAAAATGTCAGAGCATTTGTGGATGTATGAAGGAGTTACTGAATATTTCGCAAACCTTTTTCAAATAAACCAAGGTTTGGTTGATGAATATGAATTTTACGAAAGAGTTTTAGGAAAAATAAACGGATCGAAACGCTACAATGACGAAATGTCTTTTACCAAAATGAGTAGAAATATTTTAGATGAACCTTACAAACCTAACTACGCCAATGTATATGAAAAAGGCGCATTAATTGGTATGTGCATTGATTTAATTATTAGAGAAGAAAGCAATGGTGAACAAGGTATTTTAGATATGATGAAAAAGCTATCTGCTAAATACGGTATTGAAAAACCTTTTATAGACGCCGTTTTATTTGATGACATTACAGGGATAACATACCCCGAAGTAAGATCATTCATCAACACGCATGTTGTTGGAAACACACCTATTGACTACACTAAATTCTTTAAAAAATTAGGATTAAGCATGCAAAGTAAAGAAGCAAAAACTGGTTACTTACTTAAGGATATGCAAACACCTTATATTTCTGCAGATCAAAAAACTAAAGAAGTATTTTTCTTAGCAGAAACAAATTCTTTTTTAACTACACTAGGAGTAAAACCTAACGACAGACTTGTTTCTATTAACAATACTGACTACAACCTTACTAACATTCAAGCTTTAGTAGGCGCTTCTTTTGGATGGACTCCAGGTGACAACATTAAAATGGTTGTAAAAAGAGAAGGAAAAGAAATTACTTTAGAAGGAAAAGTTATTGAGCCAATGGGTAAAACCTACACCTTAGCTCCTGACGACTTACCAGCTACTGACAAACGTGTTATATTAAGAAATGCCTGGATGAAGGGGTAGGATAATTAACCCATATATTCACTACAATTTTACAATAAAACAGGGATTGAAAAGAACTACTTTTCAATCCCTGTTTTCAATTCTATAAAACGTATTTCCTAAATTCCTCATAAAAACAACAACATCATAAGTTTTTTAGCTATTTTTGAAGCATAAAACAGCTACATTGAAATTAAACCTTTCTACATATTTACTACTTTTCTTCTGCATTAATTGCATGCTAAGTTTTTCTCAAGAAAAAAAGAAAATTAGAGTAACTGCACCATATTACGACAAAAATGAAGCGGAATACCCAGGGGCAACCATTTTAACACGAAACAGTAAAAAACAAATTTACATTGAGCATGATGGTATAGAAATGTGGTGTGACAAAGCATATCATTATGCAAAGGAAGACTCTATAGCCGCTTTTGGAAAAGTACTAATCAAGCAAGGTGACACCATCAAATTGACTAGTAAAGTTGCTAATTATAGCGGTAAAACACAATTAGCCTTTACTGCAGGTGACGTGTTATTAACCGAACCAAAATCTACCTTAAGAACGGATACTTTATACTTTGATAAACTTAATCAGAAAGCTTATTACAAAACAGGAGGCGTTGTAAATCACGAAGACAATGTAATTAACAGTTCTATCGGAAAGTATTTTATGGACAGTCAGAAATATCAATTTATTGGTAATGTTGACATTAAAAACCCTGAATACACACTAACTTCAAGTCAACTAGATTTTTATTCCAATTCAGGTATAGCATATATGTATGGTAAATCTGTCATCAAACACGAAGGAACAACCATTCACTGTGAACGTGGCTATTATGACACTAATGCCGATTTGGGATATTTTGTAAAGAATTCAAAAATATATTATGACAATAGAATTGTTGAAGGAGACAGCATGTATTTCAACCAAAAGAAACATTTTGCATCTGCAACAAACAATATTAAAGTAACAGACACCACTAATCATAGCATTATTACAGGTCATTACGCTGAAATTTTCAAAGAAAAGGATTCTGTTTTCATTACCAAAAGAGCTCTTGCAAAATCATTACAACAAAATGATTCAATCTACATACATGCAGATACTTTAATGATCACTGGAAAACCAGAAAATAGAGTTATTAGAGGGTATAAAAACGCTAAGCTGTACAAAATAGATATGAACGGGAAATGCGACTCTATTTATATCAATCAAAAAACAGGAATTACCAAGCTAATTAGTAGACCTGTGCTTTGGTCTGGAGAAAACCAAATGACCGGAGACACCATTCAACTATTGAATAACCTAGAAACAAACAAGCTGGACTCCTTAAAGGTTTTTTACAACACTTTCTTGATTCAAAAAGATTCTATTAGCGGGTATAATCAGGTAAAAGGAAAAGAATTGATTGGCTTATTTAATGACGACAATAAACTATACAATATTGACATCAACAAAAATGCTGAGTATATATTTTACGCCAGAAAAGAAAATGGTGAACTCATTGGGATTGACAAAAGGCTGAGCTCTAGCATTAATTTAAAACTCACCGACAACGAAATAGAAGAAATCACCTCATTTGGGACCCCGGAAGGAGCATTAACTCCTGACTCTATGTATCCTGATAATGCTAGAAAACTTCGTGGTTTTAATTGGCGTGGTGATGAACGAATACTTTCTGTTGATGATTTATTTAAAGATGACCCACCGCTAGAGTTAGTAAAAATACAAGGCTTAGAGGATCGTGTTCTAGAACCCGAAAATGAAGAACTGCGCAGTATATCTCATAAAAAGAAAGCCCTCAAAATAAAACCTCCCTCTGTTCCAGAAAAAAAACTAACACCCAAACCAAATCTTTTAAAAAAGAGACGCCGATCAAAAAAAGTAATTCCGATAAAAAAGAAATTTTCGATTAAAAAAAGTGACTAAAAATATTTGCTTTCAATGAAAAAAGATTTTTTTAAACATCAAGCCCAAACAACTCCCCACCCATTAGCACTTGAAATTTCTTATGCTAAAGGGAGTTATATCTACGACACTTCAGAAAAGCAATATTTAGATTTTGTTGCAGGAGTTTCCGCTTGTAGTTTAGGACATCAGCACCCTAGAGTTACTGATGCCATAAAAAAGCAATTAGACAGCTATTCTCATGTTATGGTTTACGGGGAATACATACAAGCTCCTTCAGTATTATTAGCAAAACTACTTGCTAAACACCTACCAAAATCATTAGGTAACACATATTTAGTAAACTCTGGAACCGAAGCTGTTGAAGGCGCTATGAAACTTGCCAAACGAGCAACAGGTCGTAGTGAGGTAATATCCGCTAAAAACGCATATCACGGTAACACACAAGGATCCATGAGTATTATGGGTTATGAAGAACGCAAACAAGCTTTCCGACCATTATTACCAGACGTGAATTTTATTGAGTTCAACAACCTAGATGACCTCTCTAAAATAACTATTAAAACTGCCGCTCTTGTTTTAGAAACCATTCAAGGTGGCGCAGGTTTTATTGAACCGAAAAACGATTACTTGCAACTTGTAAAGCAACGTTGTAAAGAAGTTGGCGCTTTATTAATTTTAGATGAAATTCAAACAGGATTTGGCCGAACTGGAAAATTATTTGGTTTTGAAAACTATAATTGCACCCCTGACATTCTAGTTATGGGAAAAGGAATGGGAGGAGGAATGCCAATAGGAGCTTTTTCTGCCTCTACAGAATTAATGACATTATTGCAAGACAACCCCAAACTAGGACACATTACCACATTTGGCGGACATCCTGTCATAGCCGCATCTGCACTAGCAACACTTCAAGAAATTACCGAAACTAACCTAATGCAAGAAGTATTAGAAAAAGAAGCTTTAATCCGCAAACATTTAGTTCATTCACTCATTAAAGAAATACGCGGAAAAGGATTAATGTTAACCGCATTAGTTGACACTCCTGACATCTGCAACGAAGTTATCTTAAACTGTCAGAACAACGGACTGATATTATTTTGGTTGTTATTTGAACCAAAAGCAATCAGAATCACCCCTCCTTTAACTATATCTAATGATGAAATAATTAAAGGATGCAACATTATAACCGACACTCTCAACAAACTTCAATCGCAAATGGCTTAATTATTGTACCTTAATATAGCAGTACCCTAACTAATCAATTAACAAAACTCCTTTTAACATTAGGAGGAGGTCTCTTTTTTCAAAGAGATAAACTTGTTAATTAAGTTGTGAATAAGTAGTACGACTAATAAGTTACAGCAACACTCTTTAATGGTAAATTTATAATAGCGAAAGATAGTAATAACTAAAATGAGATGATATGCAATTAAGCCATGATGATGAACACAACTTCTCGATTACTAAGTTTGAAAAAATGTTAAAAACAAATAATGTTTTCTTTTTTGATTCTGTAGAATTTGAAAACATTATTCAGCATTATTTAGAAATTGGTAAAGTAGCGCTTGCCAAAAAAGCAATAAAAATTGGCTTGGAACAACATCCTTCTTCAACTATATTGACGCTTTTTAAAATTGAACTATATATATTTGAAGATAAATTAGATTTGGCGGAGAAATCTCTAGACAAGCTCTATCGAATAGATCCTAATAACGAAGATATATTTATTCAAAAGGCCACTATTTATTCCAAAAGAGATCAACATGAAAAGGCTATTGAAGTTTTAAATATTGCATTATCTTTTGCTAATGAAAGAGCAGATATTTATTCATTATTGGGTATAGAATATTTGTATTTAGAAAACTTTGAAGCCGCTAAAGAAGCTTATAAAAAATGTTTAATTGAAGATGATCAGGATTATGCTGCTTTATATAACATTATTTATTGTTTCGATTTTTTAGAACAACCAGATGAGGCCATTGGCTTTATAAATGAATTTTTAGAAAACAACCCATACTCAGAAGTAGGATGGCACCAATTAGGAAAGCAATATTTACATAACGATGATTACAAAAAAGCATTAGCTGCTTTTGATTTTGCTATCATTTCTGACGACACTTTTATTGGAGCTTACTTTGAAAAAGGTAAGGTTTTAGAAAAGTTACACAGATATAATGAAGCCATTGAAAATTATTTAATCACCCTTGAATTTGACGACCCAACTTCATTTGCCTACTTACGTATTGGTCACTGCTATGAAAGTTTAAGCAATACCGAACTAGCAATACAATACTATTACAAAACAGTACATGAAGACCCGCTACTAGATAAAGGTTGGCAAGCTATAACTGATTTTTATTACAAACTAAAAAACTACCCTAAAGCTCTTTATTATATCAATAAAGCAATTGATATTGACGAACAAAATATTTCCTACTGGAAACGATACGCACAAATAAACTTCCGAATGAATTTTTATGAAGAAGCAGAACGTGGATATCAGAAAATAATAGAATTAGGAAACTACGAAATTGACGCTTGGACACGCAGAGCAGACATCTTATTGATCTTAGGAGAAAATAACACTGCTATTCAAAACTTATTACAAGGACTCGAATTTCACCCTGAAAATGCTGAAATTGAATTCCGATTAGCAGGACTATACTACCTATTACACGAAGTAGAAAAAGGACAATACCATTTGATAAATGGATTGAAAAACAACAAAGAGTATATTATTATTCTTGAAGAACTATTCCCTGACATACTACAAAGGCAATCCGTAAAAGAAATTTTAAAAAACTATTAATTAAAAATTCAATAGAATTAATAAACATACAAAAGGAAGAAGAATTTATATCTATAAGTTCTCTTCCTTTTTAAGTTACATGTAATCAGAAATAAACTAACTTTGTTAGAACTCTGAATTATAAACATGCAAAGAACATTTTTTAATTATTTTATCATCACTTTAAAAGGAATGGCAATGGGAGCAGCAGATGCTGTACCTGGTGTTTCTGGAGGTACAATTGCTTTTATATCTGGAATTTATGAAGAATTAATCTCTTCAATTAGCCAAGTAAACCTTGCATTACTCAAAACTCTCAAAGAAAACGGTATAAAATCGGCTTGGAAACAAATCAATGGTGATTTTTTACTTGCTCTAATCGCTGGGATATTTATCAGTTTTGTATCCTTTATGCGTTTGGCAAAATATTTATTAGAACATCAACCAATACTCATATGGTCGTTCTTTTTTGGACTAGTAATAGCGAGTATTTTATATATCGCTAAACAAATTAAACAATGGACTTTTCTTAACATTTTAGCAGCCATTATAGCAGCTTTTTTTGCCTATTACATTACAACACTACCTTCTTTAGCTAATAACGACAATCCATTCTTCTTGTTTATCGCCGCAGCAATTGCAATTTGCGCAATGATATTGCCAGGCATTTCTGGAGCGTTTATTTTAGTTCTTTTAGGAGCATATAAAACCCTAAGCACTGCATTTCATGATTTTGACCTCAAAAATATTTTAATATTTGTAGCAGGTGCAGTTACAGGACTCTTAAGCTTCAGTAAGCTTTTAAAATGGCTGTTTAGCAATCATAAAAACACCACATTAGCAATTTTAACTGGTTTTATTATTGGCTCCTTAAACAAAATTTGGCCTTGGAAAGAAACATTAAAATGGTACACTAACCCTAAAGGCGTTCTAGTTCCTCAACTTGAACAAAGCATACTCCCAAATAAATTTACAACATTATACCAATTAGACGCTCAAGTAAGTACCGCTTTAACCTTAATGGCAATTGGTTTTTTCAGCATCATTATATTAGAGAAAATAGGCGAAAAATCTAAAGTATGAACGCAAACAGGAGCGCACTAGATTATTTTTTACTCGTACTTAAAGGTATTGCCATGGGGGCTGCCAATAAAGTACCTGGGGTATCTGGTGGTATTGTTGCTTTTGTAGCTGGTTTTTACGAAGAGTTTATCTTCTCATTACAACGCGTAAATAAAATCGCCTTAAAATTATTATTTACTGGACGCTTTAAAATTTTTGCAGCATACATCAACGGTCGATTTTTAGCTACAATTATTTTCGGAATGTTAATTAGTTTTTTTACCATTTCAAAACTACTCGATTACCTTATAATTCACCACGAACTAAATGTTTGGAGTGCCTTTTTCGGGATGATTCTTGGCTCCATATATTCCATTAGCAAACGTTTTGAAAAATGGAATCTGCAATCTATCACCTACTTAATTATTGGAGCAATAATAGGCTTAGCTATTAGCTTTCTAGACCCTGCTACAGAAAATGATGCACTATTATTCGTTTTCATGTGTGGTATTATCAGTGTTTCAGGAATGACATTACCTGGCTTATCAGGCTCTTTCATTCTTATAATTTTAGGAAATTATGTGCTACTTTTAATTGATTCTGTCAATGCTCTATACGATACGTTTAGAGATATCTTTTCAGGGAATTATACTTTTACTGACGACCCAGTTAGAATGCGAATGCTTTTAGTACTATCAGTATTTACCGCAGGATCAGTAACAGGAATGGTAAGTTTTTCTCATTTAATGAATCACTTATTACATAAATACAAGGCACAGACAATTGCCATTATTAAAGGTTTTATTATTGGCTCATTAGGAGTTGTTTGGCCGTGGAAGGAAACCATCTACAAAACTAATATCGACAACACCTTTACCCTAAACTCAAATAACACTAAAATTATAGATACCTATAAACGATTCATTCCTGAATTCAATCAGGAAACAATAATTGCAATTGGTTATATTTGCCTTGGAATTATTATAATCGTTTCCTTAGAATGGTATGGACACAAAAATGAAAAAAACAGTACAAAATAAACAATACGGTTTAGTCGGAAAAAACATCTCCTATTCCTTTTCTCAAAAACATTTTACCGAAAAATTCAATAAAGAAAAGCTTCATAATTGCTCTTATATCAATTTTGATATAAAAGCAATTACTGATTTCTCAGGTATATTCGACTCAAACTCGGAAATAAAAGGACTAAACGTTACTATCCCATATAAAGAATCTGTTTTTCCTTATCTCGATAAAATTAATAGTAAAGCAAAACGCATTGGAGCAGTCAATACTATTCGAATTACTAAAAAAGGAAAACTAAAAGGCTATAATACGGATGAATATGGTTTCCGAAAAGCTTTACTCCCATATTTAAAAAAGCATCATAAAAAAGCATTGATTCTCGGAACAGGAGGGGCTTCAAAAGCAGTTTCTTTTGCATTAAAAAAATTACAAATTCAATATCAGTTTGTCTCAAGAAATACTGATGGAGTTTACAACTATAGCTCGTTAACAGCATCAATTATTGAAGAGCACCAACTTATTATTAATTGCACCCCATTAGGAACATCTCCAAATACGGACTATTATCCTGACATACCGTACAATGCAATAACCGACAAGCACTTATTATTCGATTTAATTTACAATCCTGAAGTAACCACTTTTTTAAAAAAAGGAAGAGAACAAGGAGCTACTATAACAAATGGTTTAAAAATGCTTGAACTGCAAGCTGAAAGAGCTTGGGAAATATGGAATAAATAAGCAATCCTAAAGATGTTTTTGCAATTAAAACTTGTTTCACTATCTTTCGGCTTGAAAATAATCACCCTTAAAGGGTATAATATTCTGAGGTTTACCTCGTTCAAATAATTATTATGTTATTTTATATCTGATGGAACTACATTAAGAAATCAACTAATAAATATAACAACAGGTATTAAATAAGAATTACAACACATAAACATTGTTTATTATGTCAGAAACGGATAACCTGCAAGAAGCAGAAGGAGCACAAGAATTTACTGAAACAGCTACCAATGAAGTTGTTGATAACAACGACTCACAAGATGAAGCATTACAAGAAATTGATAATGCAAATGCAGAAGATGCTGAGGATCATGATAATTCTAAAAGACACGAAATAGAAACTAAAGATTACCATTCAATGAACATGGATGCTTTAGTAGAAGAGTTTGCCTCATTAGTAAAAAACCATCCTGTACAAGCAATAAGCAAACAGTTTAACTTATTAAAAGAAGAGTTTAATGCAAAATATTCCGAATTAGTTGACACTAAAAAAGAAGAGTTCTTAGCTGAAGGTGGAAATATTATTGATTTCAGATTTTCTTCAAACACTAAAAATCACTTCAATAAGGTTTACGGTGAGTATAAATCCCTACGTAATGGGTATTATAAAAATTTAGAGCAAGGTTTAAAAAACAACCTTACCAAGAGGAACGAAATAATTGAAAGCATAAAAGGCTTGATAAATGTTGAGGAAGATATAAATACAACCTACAAGCACTTTAAAGAACTTCAAGAATCATGGAGAAATGCAGGTTCTATACCTCGTGATAAATACAATACTGTTTGGAACACTTACCACCATCATGTGGAGCGCTTTTATGATTTCTTACACCTGAATAGAGATTTACGTGACTTGGATTTTAAACACAATTTAGAAGAAAAACAAAAAATTGCTACTAGAGCAGAAGAACTTTCACAACACAGTGATGTTATGCATGCCTTTAGAGAACTACAAATATTACATAAAGTTTGGAAAGAAGATATTGGACCTGTAGGAAAAGATAACAGAGAAGAAATATGGAATAGATTCAGTGCTGCAACCAAAATAATTCACAATAAACGACAGGCATATTACGCTGACATTGATAAAGTATATGAAAGTAATTTAATCGTAAAAAACGATATTATTTCTAAAATAATTGCAGTAGACACTAAAAATGTAACTAGTAATAAGGACTGGCAAAATAAAATAAAAGAAGTTGAAACACTAAGGGAACTTTTCTTTAAAGCAGGAAAAGTACCTAGTAAAGTTACTGAGAAAACTTGGAGCACTTTTAAACAAGCCGTTAGAGATTTTAACAAAAATAAGAACTCTTTCTACAAAAACTTAAAGAAGGATCAAGTTGAAAATTTAAATAAAAAACTAAAGTTAGTTGCTCTAGCTGAAGCAAACAACAAAAGTGATGACTTTGCAGCTACTACTCCACTAATGAAAAAAATCCAAGCGGACTGGAGAACTATTGGTCATGTACCTCGTAAGGATAGTGATAAGATATGGAAGCAGTTTAAAGATGCTTGCAACCTATATTTTGATAGATTACACACCAAAAGAGATGAAGCTAACGCAATAGAATTAGAAGCATTTACAGCAAAAGAAGCATACATCGCTACACTTACCGACGTTACTCTTGAAGGTGACCATACTGAAAAAATAAATACCATTAAAGCTCACATAGCACATTGGAAGTCTCTAGGTTTTGTACCTAGAAATAAGAAGAAGATTAATGATACATTCAATAAAGTAATTGATGGATTATTCAATCAATTAGATATAGATAAAAATGAAGCTGACTTAATCAAATATGCAAATAAGATTTCTGTTTTAGAGGGTGACCAAAGGGCTTTAGAAAATGAATTATTATTTGTGAAGCGTAAAGTTGATGAAATCAAGGCTGAAATTAATCAGCTAGAAAACAACTTAGGATTTTTCGCCCACGCAAAGCCTGATAACCCTTTAGTTAAAGAAGTACACAAAAACATCGAAATTCAAAAGAAAAACGCTGAAACATGGAAACAAAAGTTAAAACAAGTAAAAGCATTGTTTGCATAAATAATTGATAAAAAAAATAAAAAGCATTTCAAGTTACTTATAATTTGAAATGCTTTTTTACATTACATAATTAGCACCTATATCATCCTTAGTTCACAATTACTTAGATTATGAAAAAACTAAACATCGTATTTATGGGCACACCAGATTTTGCTGTAGCCACATTAAAAACTCTAGTTGACAACAATTATAATATAGTAGGGGTAATTACTGCTCCTGACAGACCCGCTGGAAGAGGACAAAAGCTAAACCAATCTGCAGTAAAAAAATACGCGGCCGAACAAAACTTAAACATATTACAACCTACCAATTTAAAAGATGAAGCTTTTTTAAGCGAATTAAAAGCATTGAATGCTAATTTACAAATTATTGTCGCCTTTAGAATGTTACCAAAACAAGTATGGCAAATGCCTGAATACGGAACATTTAATTTACACGCCTCACTACTTCCACACTATAGAGGTGCCGCTCCTATAAACTGGGCTTTGATTAATGGTGAAACAAAAACAGGTGTCACAACATTTTTTATTGATGAAAAAATTGATACTGGAGAAATCATCATGCAAGAAGAACTTGTTATATCTCCAACCGAAAGCGCAGGTAGTTTACACGACCGCTTAATGGACGAAGGAAGTAGCCTTGTTTTAAAAACTGTAAAAGCTATAGAAAACAACATTATCACCACTTACATTCAGCCTGAGATAGAAAATATCAGAACAGCGTACAAAATACACAAACATACTTGTAAAATTGACTGGAGTGCTTCTATCGACACCATACACAATAAAATAAGAGGATTGAGCCCTTACCCTGCTGCTTGGTCAGAATTATACATTGATGATTCAGTATTAGCTATTAAAATTTATAAAGTAACAAAAATTAATGAAGTACATCATTTAGACATTGGTACTATTATTTCTGACAAAAGCTCTGTAAAGGTTGCAGTTAAAGGAGGTTATATAGAAATCCATGTTTTACAACTCCCAGGGAAGAAAAAAATGGATGTAAAATCTCTTTTAAACGGATTTTCATTTACTAAAAACTCAAAAATGCGCTAAACCCTTATTACCATTGGGATTGCTTAAAAACAATGTTTCTAACTTACATTTATTAACAAATTGACAAAGTTATCAACAATATAGTGTTTTTCCCTTGTGTTTACTTGCGTGAGAACAAAATGATTTTAATATTGTAGAGGAATTCAGGTAAAAACTGAGTTTACCAACATTAATAATTTAAAATATTTAAAATCAATTCTTATGAACAAAACACAATTAATCGACGCAATGGCAGCTGATTCAGGAATCACTAAAGCATCTGCAAAAAAAGCATTAGAATCTTTCTTAG
>Ga0209291_1000361_pt1 | contig 43836 bp, 49 predicted proteins | sample GOMGulsemesocosm_FD_184633 | JGI IMG/M metagenome (GOLD analysis project Ga0209291, IMG submission 184633) | Methane-oxidizing microbial communities from mesocosms in the Gulf of Mexico - GOM9B Gulf of Mexico (SPAdes) (version 2) | ecosystem: Environmental > Aquatic > Marine > Cold seeps...
GGGTTATTATCTGCGGCATTTCTAATTTCAATTTAAATCTCTGCGTTATCTGTTTGAGTATAAGAGAACATTAATATGGCTAATTATAGTACGAACCAATTTAAGGCTGGCCTTAAATTGATGATTGACGGCGAACCATGCAACATTTTAGAAAACGAATTAGTAAAACCGGGAAAAGGCCAAGCCTTTAGTCGCGTAAAAATTCGTAAACTTATTTCTAATAAAGTCTTAGAAAAAACCTTTAAATCAGGCGAGTCTTGCGAAGGCGCTGATGTAATGGAAACCGAACTAGCTTATTTATATGCTGACGGTGAATTCTGGCATTTTATGAATAATGACACCTTTGAGCAAATCGCCGCTGATGAAAAAGCAGTTGCAGATTGTATTAAATGGTTAAAAGAAGGTGATGTTTGTACCATTACTTTATGGAATGGTTCACCTATCAGTGTTACAACACCCAACTTTGTTGACCTAGATGTTACAGAAACAGATCCAGGATTAAAAGGTGATACTGCAGGTACTGGTGGAAAACCAGCGACACTCAATACGGGTGCTGTTATTCGCGTACCATTATTTATTCAAATTGGTGAAACAGTGAAAGTAGATACTCGTACGGGTGAATACGTATCGCGTGCTAGTAAATAGCCGTTTTAGTTAGTCCCAAACAAGTATGTTAAATCAGTAGCGAGATAACATTTGACTACTGACGTTGCTTATCACTGATAATGAACAAAAATTTACTATTAAAAAAACCTGCATTTGCAGGTTTTTTCTTTTAATAACAAAATGCTAAAGTACTTTTGTTGTATGCTTTTTCAAGTATTCAAATAGCTCTTTGTAATATTTTCCAAGCTTTTCTGTTTTCTTTTCTTTACCTGCTTGACGCACTAATTGGCGTAGCTTTTGTCTTTCCATAGAATCATGTTCTGAAAGTAAAGCTTCGACATAATCATTGCCTTGCTCAATAACGTCATCACGCATTTTTTCAAGCTTATTGAATTTGGCCGTTTCCTGTTGATGTTTGTTTGCCATAACATCAAGGGCATGCTTAATAGGCTCTAGATCAGATTCAGATAATATTCGAGCTAAGTGGCGAACATGACGACGTAATGCTTCATGTTTGTTTTTAATTTTATCAGCCAAAGTTAAGGCGTCTTTAATATCCTCAGTAAAAGGAATTTTACTGCGTTGATGTTTAGATAAATCAATTAGCTTCTGTCCAAAGATTTGCAGCTGAATCATTTCGCGCTTTACTTCAGATTTACTTTTTAATTCTTCATCTAATTCATCGATATCGTTTGAAGAGTCGGGCATAATATTCGTTATTAAAGTGATAATTATCGCTATTATACTCGTAAGTGCTTATGGTATACAGTGCATATTTTCTAATTTCCGCATTTATAGAAGAAAACAATAAATTATGGCTCAAACGATGAATTCTAAAGAATCGATGAAAGAACAATTAACGCAAGTGGAGCAACGTGTTGCGCAAGTACTCGACTTAGCAAAATCGCTGGGGGCAGACGCCGCAGAAGCGTCGATAAGCCGTCAGCAAGGGTTAAGTGTTGGTACTCGTTTAGGCGAAGTGGAAACCGTTGAATTTACTAATGACGGTGCATTAGGTATTACGGTTTATCAGCAAGGTCGAAAAGGAAGTGCTTCTACCGCAGATTTATCAGAGGCTGCATTAAAGCAAACCGTGCAAGCCGCGGTTAATATCGCCAAGTATACTTCCGTTGATGACTGTTCTGGTTTAGCGGATAAAGACATGCTTGAAATGTCGCCTGCAGATTTAGACTTGTATCATCCTAAAGCGTTATCTACAGACCAAGCAATCGAACTGGCAAAAGAGTGTGAAGATAGCGCGCTGGCTTTTGACCCTCGTATTACCAATTCAGATGGGGCGTCACTCGATAGTTTTGAAGGCTATAAAGTTTACGGGAATACTCACGGGCAAATTGTCGGTTATCCGAGTTCTCGTCATAGCTTAAGCTGTGTGATGATCGCTTCTGAAGGCGACGATATGCAGCGCGACTATGCTTATACTGTAAATCGTGATTTTGATTTAATGACTAATGGTATTGAAATTGGCGTACAAGCTTCGAAAGAAGCACTTTCTCGCTTGGATGCTCAGAAACTACCAACAGGAAAAGTTCCGGTGATGTTTCGCGCCGACATTGCTAATACTATTTTTGGTCATTTTATTGCGGCGATAAGTGGCGGTAATTTATATCGCAAATCTTCATTTTTAATGGATTCAATCGGTAAACAAGTTTTTCCTGAATTTTTAAATATTAGCGAACGTCCGCATATTCTTAAAGGTTTAGCGAGTAGCGCTTTTGACAGTGAAGGAATAAAAACCATTGACCGTGAAATTATTGTTGATGGTTGTTTAGAAACTTACTTATTAACGAGTTATTCTGCTCGAAAGTTAGGTTTAAAATCTACTGGCCACGCTGGCGGAATTCATAATTGGCAAATTAATGCGAAAGGCGCTGCCAATGGTGGTGACTTCGATGCAATGCTGAAAAAATTAGGCACTGGCTTTTTAGTCACTGAATTAATGGGACAAGGCGTTAATGTGGTTAATGGTGATTATTCACGTGGTGCTGCTGGCTTTTGGGTTGAAAATGGTGAGATCGCATATCCCGTTTCAGAAGTTACTATTGCGGGTAATTTATCCGATATATTTAAAGGTTTAGTTGCCGTTGGCACTGATGTTGATTTACGTGGCAGTATATTAACGGGATCATTATTAATTGAAGAAATGCAGGTTGCTGGCAGTTAATTAGCAAAAGTCATTTTGAATATATTGTAGAAACTACCATTGATGAGATCTTGTACTATTTCAAGATCTCAATGTGTCCAGGTTAGCTAAGTAATAAAGTAGCAGTACCCAAGAATGCGAATATTCCCACCACATCGGTAATCGTTGTTAATATCACACTACCCGCTAAAGCAGGGTCAATGTTTATCCGTTTCAAAAATAACGGTATGGCAACTCCAGCAACACCCGCGGCGGTTAAGTTCATTAACATCGCAAAGGCTATTACACCACCGAGCATTAAATTTTGTTGCCAAATAGCAACGACACTTGCAATTAATACTGCCCAAATAATGCCATTTAGAAAACCAACCGCAAGCTCTTTTTGAAGGAGTATTCTTGAATTCGAATCACCAACATGGCCGAGGGCTATGGCTCGAATAACAAGTGTTAATGTTTGGTTACCTGCAACCCCTCCCATACTAGGTACTAACGAATTCAAAATGGCGAGAATAGCGAGTTGACTTAAAATACCTTCAAACATACTCGATACTGCAACAGCAAGTAATGCGGTTATTAGATTCACACCAAGCCAAATGGAGCGCTGTTGGGTACTTTTTAATACCGGAGCAAAAGTATCAGCTTCATCATCTAAGCCCGCCATACTCATCATAGAATGCTCAGCGTCTTCACGAATAATGTCGATAACATCATCGATGGTGATACGGCCAAGTAATCGGCATTTATCATCTACAACAGGAGCAGAAAACCAGTCAAATTTTTCAAAGAGCTGTGCAACGTCACTATCTGATAAATGTGCTTGAATTGCTTCAATATTTTTGTTTATCAATGTGGAAACAATAATTTCAGGTTTAGCGGTAATGATTGCGGCTAAAGAAACCGAGCCAATGAAGTGATTTTTGCGATCGACAACATAAAATGAATCCGTAGCTTCAGGGAGGTTTCCGCGCAGGCGTAAATACCGTAATACCACATCAACCGTCACATCTGGGCGTATTGTTATGGTATCGGTATTCATGATACCGCCGGCGGTATCTTCTTCGAACGATAAAGCTGCTTCTACTCGACCTCTGTCTTGGGAGTCCATAGCACTTAATACTTCTTGATAAACGCTATCGGGTAAAGTACGTAAAACCTCAGCTAAATCATCAACATCCATCCCTTCAGCAACTTCTGCCAATTTCTCAGGGCGGATATTTTTTAGAATACCTTTTCGAACTTCTTCGTTTAACTCTTCAAGTACTTCACCGTGATTATCAGCATCAATTAATTGCCATAAGACAGCACGACTTTTAGGATGAGAAGACTCTAATATCAAAGCAATATCATATGCAGGCATGTTCTGGAGTAATTTTCGAACGTGCACAAACATGCCGCTACCAAGTGCTTTATTGACTTGTTGCAGACGTTGATGGTTTTGTTTTTGCTCTGAGATTTCCGGCATAAAGTTTTCCTGTGCCGCAGTAAAACGAAAATTATTTAGTTTTTATTATAGTCAAGATATTCGAGCTAAAATGACTTAATGAATAATAACTTAACTCTCTTTTTTAGTCAGTATATTTTTCTCATTCACCTTCATCAAACTTGTCAGAAAACAGTTGGCAAACATCAAAAAGTGCTTGTTGAGCATCTTGCCCTTGTGTGATTATTTCAACCGTTTTACCAAAGCCTCCTGCTAGTAACATTAAGCCCATAATACTACTTGCATCAGCTTCTTTACCTTCCAAACAAATCGTGACTTCAGCATTAAACTTTTGGCTTAACTGAGCAAGTTTAGTTGCAGCACGAGCATGTAAGCCAAGTTTATTACTTATGGTTAATGACTTTGTATATTTAGGCATTTATTAAGTGCTTTTTACTTCAATATCTCGATGATGAGACTGCACATCTTCACGTTCTTTTCGTAGATTATTTGCTAATAATTCTGCAATATAAACGGATCTATGTTTTCCACCAGTACAACCGATAGCGATAGTAATATAGCTACGATTGTTTCTTTCTAAGTGCGGTAACCAAGTCATCATAAAACTGTTAATTTGCCAGATGAATTTGGTCACAATTGGCTGACTTGCCAAAAAATCTTGTACGGGCTGATCTAACCCTGTGTAACCTTTCAATTCTTTATCCCAAAAAGGATTTGGAAGAAAACGCGCATCAAAAACATAGTCAGCATCTTGTGGGACACCGTGTTTAAAGCCGAAAGATTCAAACACCACCACCATGGATGCAGATGTTTTTCCTAAGATACGTTCACGAACCAAATCAGACAATTGATGTGGCGATAACTGGCTGGTATTAATATATAAACCCGCGCGTGTTGAAATAGGTTCGAGAAGTTTTTTCTCTAAAGAAATGGCTTGATCGAGTGGGATGTTTTGTTTGATCAATGGATGCAAACGTCGAGTTTCACTAAAGCGTCGAATAAGATCAGAATCATCTGCGTCTAAATATAGAATATCGAGTTCTACTGATGTTGGCAGATAATCTAATATTTCAGAAACGTCATTCGGGTCATTCGGTAAGTTACGTACATCTAAGCTGACTGCGACTTTGTCATAATCATTAATAACGGTATGTGCTAATGCTGGGAGTAAATTAACAGGAATATTATCTACACAGTAGTAGCCTAAATCTTCGAGTACACGTAATGCGACACTTTTACCTGACCCTGAACGACCACTAACTATCATGAGTTTCATTTGAGTTTTCCTGACTTTTTATTTATTTTTATTAACGAGCAGCATTTTTTATGAGATTAAAAAGCTCTTGCGAATTTTGGCATTTTCTTACTTGTTTGGCGATTTGTTTATCACTAAATATTTGGGCAATACTTTGCAGTGTTACTAAATGCTGTTGACAATTTTCTTCAGGCACAAACAACGCAATAATAATATCCACATGACGATTGTCTATTGCATCAAATTCAATGGCTTTTTCGCTGGTCAATAACACGGCAATAACTTGTGAAGTATTTGACAAACGCCCATGAGGAATAGCTATACCGTTGCCTATGCCGGTAGAGCCAACTTTTTCGCGGGCCATTAAGCTTTCAAATAAGTGATGAGTATCGAGGTTATCGATTTTTTTTGCCGCAGTTGTGCTAATTATTTCAAGGAGTTTTTTCTTGCTAGTTCCCTTGACGGAACATAGTGTACAGTCAAGGGTTAGAATATCTTGCAACTTCATTATGCTATTTACATTCTTTAGTTAAAGGATAGGAGGACAGCATTAATGCTGATTCATTTTGCCTTTGTATTTTAATATCTGTTTATCAAGCTTGGTCACTAGGCCATCTATAGAAGCATACATGTCTTGGTTTTCAGCTTTCGCATGTAAATCAGTACCATTAACATGAACAGTCGCTTCAGCAATTTGGTTTAATTTTTCAACGGTGAGAACAACATGAACATTATTGATATGATCAAAATGTCGAGTCAATTTTTCCATTTTTGTATTGACGTTTTCTCGTAAAGCTTCGGTAATTTCAACATGGTGGCCAGAAAGGTTAATTTGCATAATCTTAATTCCTCATCTTTTAGTTAAAGTAAACTTTTTCGTTGATTAGAAGGCGGAATAGACAGTGACTCCCGATATTTTGCGATGGTACGTCGAGCGACATTTATTCCTTGTTGGGCTAATATATCAGCCATTTTACTATCACTTAATGGTTTGGCTGGAATCTCAGCGGCCACTAACTTTTTGATTAATGCACGGATAGCAGTAGATGAACATTCCCCACCGCTCTCTGTGCCCACATGACTTGAAAAGAAAAATTTCAGTTCAAAAATTCCACGCGGTGTATGCATGTACTTTTGTGTGGTGACACGAGAAATAGTCGATTCGTGCATATCGACAGCTTCGGCAATATCATTCAAAACCATCGGTCGCATAGCTTCATTGCCATGCTCGAAAAAGCCAATTTGTCGTTGAACGATACAGTTTGACACTTTCAACAAAGTATCATTCCTGCTTTCTAAGCTTTTAATAAACCACTTAGCTTCTTGTAAATTTGAACGAATAAATTGCGTATCAGCTGACGACTTCATTGAACGTGTCATTGCTGCATACTGCTGATTTACCGAAAGTTTTGGTGCTGTGTCTGGATTTAATTCAACTACCCAACGACCATTTTTCTTTTCAACAGACACATCAGGAATAACGTATTGGTCATCACCTTTGATGACACTGTCGCCAGGTCTAGGATCAAGGGATTGAATAAGACGTACGACTTCACGAAGCTGATCTTCTTTCAGTCGTGTTTTACGCATCAATGTACGGTAGTCTCGATTCCCTAACAGGTCGATATGTTCACTTAAAACCAACTTACTTTCTTCTATCCACGGGGTAGCAGGGTCAAATTGATTGAGCTGAATAATTAAACACTCTGAAATAGAACGAGCGGCTACGCCAATAGGGTCAAATAAATTTATACGTTTTAAAACAACTTCAACTTCATCAAGTTCGACATCTTCAATGGCAACACTTTCTAAAATATCTTCACTGGAAACAGTTAAATAGCCAGCATCATCAATTGCATCGATAATTGCCATCGCTATAGCACGGTCTGTGTCTGTGAAAGGGCTTAATTCCATTTGCCAACGTAGGTGATCTTGTATGGAGTCTTCAGTTTCACCTTGATAGGTATAATCTTCTGAAGCAGGACCCGCACTTGAACTTGCTGCACCTGCCGTGTAGTTATCGTCCCAAGTGGTATCCATGTTTAATTCTTCAGGGATTTCAGCTTTATCCATTGCTTCAGTCGTGGTGATCTCATCAATGGTTGGTGTAGAGTCTTCGCTGCCATCAGAAACAGGCGTTTCTTTTACATCGCCAGTACCGGAGGTATGAGCTTCTTCAAGGCTGTCAGTTTTCTTTTCTTCGGCATTGTTTGAGTTTTCGTCCATTTCTAACAATGGATTACTTTCTAAGGCTTCTTGAATTTCTTGCTGAAGCTCTAACGTCGATAATTGCAGCAATTTTATTGCTTGCTGCAATTGTGGCGTCATGGTTAATTGTTGTCCTATGCGGAGTTGTAGAGTAGGGCGCATTTAGGTCATTAACTTCCTATTATTTTTAGTTAAACATGTTTGCTTTGGTTAACACGAACATATTCTTAATATATTAACTACTATAGCGTGAATTGTTCACCAAGGTATACATCTCTTACATGTTGATTTGCAAGAATTTGATCAGAGTTACCTTCTGCAATAAGTTCACCATGGCTAACAATATAGGCATGTTCACACACATCGAGTGTTTCTCGTACATTGTGGTCGGTGATCAAAACGCCAATTCCTCGTTCTTTTAAGTGTAGAATAATTTTTTTGATATCACCTACTGAAATTGGGTCAACACCTGCAAAAGGTTCATCGAGCAAAATAAACTTTGGTTCGGCCGCTAAAGCACGAGCAATTTCTACTCGGCGGCGTTCACCACCTGATAAGCTCATGCCTAAATTATCTTTAATATGGCCAATGTTAAACTCTTCGACTAAATGTTCTAATTTCTCTTCACGTTCATCAGCTGACAATTCTTTGCGTGTTTGCAAAATGGCCATAATGTTATCGTAAACACTGAGCTTTCTGAATATAGAGGCTTCTTGTGGCAAATAACCGATGCCTTTTCTGGCACGTTCATGCATCGGAGCTAACGTAAGGTTTTCATCGTTTAAAATGATTTCACCGCTGTCACTTTCAACTAAGCCTACAATCATGTAAAAAGAAGTGGTTTTTCCTGCGCCATTTGGACCAAGTAAGCCAACGACTTGACCAGCCGAAACTTGCATACTGACATTTTTAACAACTCTTCTACCTTTATAGGCTTTGGCAAGGCCTTTCGCCGTTAGTGTGCTAATGCTCATAAATTACTTTTGTCCTGAGTTTTAGCGTCAGTTATTTTCGCTTTTAATTTTTCTTTCGGTTGAAAAATTGTTTTGGTACGCTCATTGGTTTTACTTTCAGCGTTTACATATTGCGTTTCAATATTGTAAGTAATACGACTACCGCTCACTTCACTATCTTCTTGTTGTAATAGGGCATTTCCTGAAATAATGACCAAGTTATTGCCTGGCTCATATCGTATTTCATCTGCTTGTAAACTCAAAGGAGTACCATCGGCTAACGTTTGTTCAAACGTGGCCGGTTTGCCTTTTGCGATATAGGTTTTCTCTTCGTCTTTGGACTGAGTCAGTACTTGTACTAGGTCGGCACGAATTATTAACGAGCCTTGAGTGATCACGACATTGTCTATGTAACTGAATATTTTATTTTTAAGATCCGCAGCTTGTCTTGAAGCATTGATTTCAATTTTCTGAGTGGCATCAAAACTTTCAGCGAATGCTGAGGAAAATAGTGTGCCTGATAACATGAAGCATAAAAGGCTATTTTTTAACAATTTCATATATGGATTTCACATGTTTAGTTAGTGTCATTTGGTTGGTGTTTAAGTCGACAATTAAACCCTTACCATCGATGGTAAATCCTTTACCAATAATTTTAATTTCTTGTTCAGAACTTAAGATGTTCGTTTTTAAATCAAGTTCAAAGTATTTTCCCTGAACTTCTTGTAATAAGCTGTTTGGGTCTGTTGCCAATACGCGAACATGGTTCTCTAACTTCACCCGGTTGTTATTATATAATATGCCTTCATTTGCCGAGACCTTCCATGCAGGCGCATTATTTTTTGGATGAAGTGTGTATTGTGGAAACTCAAAGTTAGTAATGTTTAGCTCGGGGTAATGCTCCATACGGTGTGCATCAACAACATAGGCTAAACTCCCTTCGCTTTTATAAACATTACTGTGTAAATTTTCGGCAATAAAGTCTGGTGTAATCGTTTCATCAATAGTTTGTAACTGTGGTGCCGTGGCATTTCGCCATTCAATAATACCGTAAATAGCACCGGCTATTAGAAAAAACACTAACGTTAAACTATAGAGTCGATTCATATACTCGCACCGCTAGCATTCGCTAAGGTGTTTTGACTAAGCATGATTAAATCGCAAATCTCTCGAACTGCACCAAAACCGCCTCGATTGAAAGTGGTGTAATTAGCGATAGATAAAATACTCGGGTGAGCATCTTGCACTGCTATTCCCAAACCAACAGTATTGATACATTCATAATCAGGCATATCATCACCAATATAGGCAATTTCATTGAGCGATAAGTTTAATTGCTCCGCCATTTTTGTTAATGCCGGTAATTTGTTTTCTTCGCCCTGTACTATGTATTTTACATTTAAAGCGGTCATCCGTGTTGCAACAATATTTGATGTTCTACCAGTGATCACTGCAACATCAACACCACTGGCGCCTAATGCTTTTATGCCGTAGCCATCTTTCGTATGAAAAGCTTTTAATTCTTCGCCATTATTACCTAAATAAATGCGGCCATCAGAAAAAACGCCATCGATATCACAGATCAGCAATTTGATGTTGCTCATGGCATTAAATGCGCTATCAGTGACTTCGCCATATAATGTATGCATATTAAAGAACACCTGATTTTAGTAAGTCGTGCATATTCATTGCGCCAATAGGGTTATTATTGTCATCAATAATAATTAAGCCATTAATTTTTTTGTCTTCCATGATCTTCAAGCCTTCAGCAGCAAGCATATCTTGATGGGCTACTGTTGGATTTTTTGTCATCACTGACGCTATAGTATCGTGATGAATATCGATACGTTCATCAAGAATACGGCGTAAATCGCCATCGGTGAATAAGCCTTGTAATTGACCTTTGTCATCAATTACTGCGGTCATGCCTAATCCTTTTAATGACATTTCCACTAAGGCATCTTTAATTTTTGCTTGAGTGCTTACCGTTGGTAAGCGCTCACCACAGTGCATGATATCGCTAAGGCGTAACAGTAAGCGTTTACCTAAACTACCACCTGGATGAGAAAGCGCAAAGTCGTCAGCAGTAAAACCACGAGCATTTAGTAACGCGACTGCCAGAGCATCTCCCATAACAAGCGTTGCTGTGGTACTCGATGTTGGTGCTAACCCTAGAGGGCAAGCTTCTTGAGATACCGCAACACATACATGAGTGTCGCCGAGCTTTGCTAAAGTTGAGGCTGGATTACCTGTCATAGAAATGAGTTTGGCACCAATGCGCTTAATGACGGGCACTATGGCTAACACTTCGCCAGTTTCACCTGAATGAGAAATCGTTAATACTACATCATCATTAGTGATCATACCTAAGTCGCCATGGCTTGCTTCACCAGGGTGAACAAAAAATGACGGTGTGCCGGTACTGGCTAATGTCGCTGCAATTTTTCCACCGATATGGCCTGATTTACCCATGCCAACAATAATCACTCGCCCTTGGCAATTAAACATTAATTGACAGGCTTGTTCAAAGCTTTCGTCTATATATTGAGTGAGCTCGGTTATAGCTTGTTGCTCTATTTGAATAACGTCTAACGCAAGTTGCTTAAAATTGTTCATCATCAGCCCATTTTCATCTGGATAAAATTACGAGTATTGAATTAATACTGTTTTATTTGACTAAAAAGTAACATTTGATAAGCAACAAAAGCGCCAATCAATAAGAAACCTTTAAAGCGAGTAATTCGAAAACTACCTGCACGTCTCGTAAAACAGAGAATAAGCAGTAAGGCGGTAACACCTAACATATAAGGTGCATCTCGATTTGCCGCATCTGGGTCTATATTTCCAGGAGCAATAAGGCCAGCAAGTGAGAGTACTGCAAAAATATTAAAGATATTAGAGCCAATTATACTGCCTAACGCTAAATCATCTTCTTTCTTAATGATACTCATAATGCTGGCAGCAAGCTCAGGTAAGCTGGTCCCTATAGCGATAACCGTTAAGCTGATCACTAAGTCACTAATACCAAAAGCTTGAGCAATAAATACCGAAGAGTTGACTAAGTATTTTGCGCTTAATGGCAGTAAAATAATACCAACAATAAGCCAGAGGAATGACTTCGGTTTACTTACTGCTTCAGGGACTTCTTGTTCCGCTTCAATAATTAACGGATCATCTGAAGGCTGCTTTTTCGACGCGCGTAAGGTGACCACCAACAACGCAATAATATAAACAAAAAAGCCAATCATCAACGTAAGGCCTTCGTTAAAGCCAAAGTAATTATCAGAAAGCATCCAATAAGCTAAAGCGGTTATTATCAGAATAAGTGGAATCTCACGTTTCACTGTTGAAGAAGAAACCATTAATGGTTGAAATAATGCCGTGATACCTAAAACTAAAGCGATATTGGTGATGTTTGAGCCAATTGCATTACCAATGGCTATATTATTATTACCATCTAAAGATGCCGTCGCAGCAATCATCATTTCTGGTGCTGACGAGCCCATAGCAACGATTGTTAAACCGATAATCATGGGAGAGATACCAAAATTTCTTGCTAGAGATGAGGCACCAAAAACAAATTTATCGGCACTCCATACCAAAGTAACAAGTGAAACAAGTAAGATTAGAATCTGTATTAACATTAAGGGCTCCTATATTGAGAGGGTAAATTGTCGCTGGTTGCGAAGGAAAAACAAAGAAAAATAATCGAAACAGCATAAAAAAAAGCCAAAAAGTGCCTTTTTTTATATTTAGCAGCTAAAAAATAACCAATGTGGCGCTTACAATAAAGCATAAAGTTGTCTCATAAAGTTTCATGCTTACACTTTCTTACGTTTTCATACTGTTTCTTACGATTTTTATTTACATTTTTAACGCAATTGTAATGACGTTTTTTGATTGCTCAGGTAAAATTCCTGTGAATTTAAAAATAACAAACAGTGACGTTAAAAATCTTATGCCTGAAAACTTGGTCGATATCCAGAATCTTACGTTTAAACGTGATGAACGAGTGATCTATGATGATATAAGTTTATCGATTCCTAAAGGAAAAGTTACCGCAATAATGGGACCCAGTGGTATAGGTAAAACCACGTTATTACGTTTGATTGGTGGTCAGTTAAAACCTGACTCTGGGAAAATACTTTTCGACGGGAAAAATATTCCGGCTTTGTCTCGAAGCGCGCTTTATGAAGTACGTAAACGTATGAGCATGTTGTTTCAAAGTGGCGCATTATTTACCGATATGAGCGTTTATGACAATATCGCCTTCCCAATGCGTGAACATAGCACTCTGTCTGAAAGGCTAATTGAAAAAATGGTGTTGATGAAGCTTGAAGCCGTTGGTTTACGTGGTGCTCGTGATTTAGCGCCTGGTGAGCTTTCTGGTGGTATGGCGCGAAGAGTTGCCTTAGCTCGAGCTATTGCGTTAGATCCTGAACTGATTTTATACGATGAGCCATTTGCAGGACAAGATCCTATTTCAATGGGAGTCATCGTTCGTTTAATTAAAGATTTGAGTGAAGCATTAGGTTTAACTTCAGTTGTTGTTTCACACGATGTCACTGAAGTGATGAGTATTGCCGATTATATTTATATTATTGCCGAGAAAAAAATTATTGGCCATGGTACCCCTGCTGAAATTAGTCAGCAAACATCACCCTTGGTGCAACAATTTATTCAAGGTGAAGCTGATGGTCCTGTACCATTTCATTTCCCAGCAGCATCTTATCAAGATGAATTACTTGGTAAGGAGCAATTATAATGAATAAATTACACGCGTTAGGGCATAGCATCATAAGTGTAGTTTCGGGGTTAGGCCGAGCTATTATTCTGTTAATGTCTGCGTTATTACATGTACCGAATGTACGTAAAGGCTTTCCTTTGCTGGTTCAGCAATTATATTCCGTTGGTGTACTTTCATTAATGATCGTAATGGTTTCCGGTTTATTTATTGGCATGGTTATCTCGTTACAGGGCTATACTATTCTCGTGGGATATGGCGCAGAAGGTAGCTTAGGGCCAATGGTTGCTTTGTCATTATTACGCGAGTTAGGTCCTGTTGTTGCCGCGCTTTTATTCGCGGGTCGTGCAGGCTCAGCTTTAACTGCCGAAATAGGGTTAATGAAAGCCACAGAGCAATTGTCGAGTTTAGAAATGATGGCAATAGACCCTTTACGACGAGTTATCGCCCCTCGCTTTTGGGCTGGCTTTATTAGTTTACCATTACTCGCCGCTATTTTTTCCGCGGTAGGCATTTTAGGTGGACATCTTGTCGGTGTTGACTGGCTAGGGGTTGATAGTGGAACTTTTTGGTCAGTAATGCAGGCGCAAGTCGATTTTGAAAAAGATATTCTTAATGGGGTGATAAAGTCTATTACTTTTGCATTTGTTGTTACTTGGATAGCAGTTTATAAAGGCTATGATTGTATACCAACATCTGAAGGTATAAGTCGTGCAACAACATCAACTGTTGTGCAGTCATCATTGTTAGTTTTAGGTTTAGATTTTGTATTAACGGCATTAATGTTCGCTAGTTAATGTTCGCTGTTAGTTAATTTTATAATAATTTTTTATTCTTAGGTTTGGTGAAAGACATGGTGTCGAAGAAAGTTGAATTAATGGTTGGTTTTTTTGCTGCATTAGGTATCGCAGCGTTGCTTATGTTAGCGCTAAAAGTTGCTGATAGCGGTATTTCTGGAAATAGTGAAACATATCAGCTTTATGCTAAGTTTGATAATATTGGTGGCTTAAAAGTTCGTTCGGCCATAAAAGTGGGTGGCGTTGTTGTTGGGCGAGTTAGTAATATTACACTTGATGCCGAAGATTATACGCCTGTTGTCACATTAGATATTTATACACAATATAATAATTTTTCAGAAGCAACATCGGTATCTATTTTAACTGCAGGTTTATTAGGTGAGCAATATGTTGGTTTAATACCTGGCTTTATAGATGAGTCGGTGGAAACGTTAGTGGCAGGTGAATTTATTGAAGATACTAAGCCTGCACTTGTATTAGAAGAGTTAATAGGACAATTTTTGTTTAGTCAGGGAAGTGACGATTAGGATTATTAATGGATAAGGTTAAAACCATGAAAAAATTATATACCACAATAATCGCTTTAGCTTTATTTAGCTGTTTTAGCGTGACAGCAGAAGTTGTCGATAAGAAAAACCCATATGCCATGATTGAAACCGTAGCAAAAGTTACGTTTAAACGTTTCGCTGACGAACAAGTTGAGATCCGCAAGAATCCTGACTTATTGAAAAATATTGTGCGCGAAGAACTGATGCCTTATGTGAATTACCGTTATGCTGCGTTAAAAGTTATAGGTGTTAAAAACTATAAACAAACAACTAAACAAAGCCGAGCTGATTTTGCATTGGTTTTTAGAGAGTATTTGGTTACTTCATACGCACAAGTTTTTACATTGTATAAACAGCAAAAAGTTGAATTTGAACCTGAAAAAAACTATAGCAAATCAAAAGTGATTGCTGTTAGAACGTCGGTTTTAGACCCAGGTAGACCACCCATTGATATTTCTTTTCGCGTAAGAAAAAATAAAAAAACACTCGAATGGAAAGCTTATGACATGGTGGCAGAAGGAGTTAGTTTGCTCGATAGTAAGCAAGCTGAGCTTAGTGGCTTGATCCGCCAAAAGGGTTTGCCATACGTTACTGAAATGTTAAAAACAAAAAGTGATAAACAAATCGTTTTTAAGTAGCGTTATTAAGCTATTTCTGTGAAAATTAGGAATTGAAGTGAAGAAAATTAGTTTTATTGAAAAAGATTCACGAGTTATTTTTAGTGGTGAATTAACCTTGTTAACTATTGATAATTCATTTGAAAAAAAATCTAATCGTTTGATTAAGTCAGGGAAGGTAATCTTTGATTTAAGCAATATTTCAAAAGTAGATACGGCTTGTTTAGCATGGTTATTAGCTATGTTAGAATTAAGTACTAAGGAAAACTGTCAATTAACTTTTGATAATTTACCGAAAGATTTAATTAAATTAGCTCAGTTAAGTCGTGTCGATATGTTTTTACCAAAAACTGATAGCTAGTTCTGTCAGTACCGGAGATAAATGTGGACGTTTCAGAAATAGAAAAATTACTTAATGATGCCCTTGAACTCGATGAGTTACATGTTGCATTTGATGGCTCACAATGTAAAGTGATCGCCGTTGCTGATTATCTTGGTGAGTTAAGCCGAGTAAAGAAACAACAAGCTATATATGCACCTTTAGCAGAAACGATTAAATCGGGTGCAATTCATGCGGTATCGATTAAAACCTTCACAACGTCAGTTTGGCAACGTGAAAAAATGTTTAATCTTCCGCTTTAAATTTTCATAACTAGATAAGAATATTCTATTGGACGCATTTAAAATAACAGGTGGTACAGCACTTAAGGGTGAAGTAACCATTTCTGGCGCAAAAAACGCCGCTTTACCTATCTTAATGTCAGCACTTCTCTCTAAAACACCTATTACTTTTAGTAACGTACCTAAGCTAAATGATATTGAAACAACCATTAAATTATTAAGCCAATTAGGGGCTAAAGTTAGCTGGTTAGACGATAATCAACTAATGATTGATGCGAGCACTATTGATCATTGCCGAGCGTCCTATGAATTAGTTAAGACGATGCGTGCTTCTATTTTGGTGTTAGGACCATTACTAGCACGCTTTGGACATGCTGAAGTTTCTTTACCGGGTGGTTGTGCTATTGGCGCGAGACCGGTGAATTTACATATTCACGGTTTAAAGTTAATGGGCGCAGATATAGATGTTGAAAATGGTTATATCATTGCTCGTAATAATGGCCGATTGCAAGGCGCAACCATTTTTATGGATACCGTAAGTGTTACCGGTACTGAAAACTTAATGATGGCAGCAGCGTTGGCACAAGGCACTACTATTATTGAAAATGCTGCTCGTGAACCTGAAATTGTTGACTTAGCTAATTGTTTAAATGCGATGGGAGCAAAAGTTTCTGGCGCAGGTTCAGATACCTTAACAATTGAAGGCGTCGAAGAATTATCAGGAAAGCAGTATAGCGTAATGCCTGATCGTATCGAAACGGGCACGTTTTTAGTGGCAGCAGCGGTTACTCAAGGCAAAGTTAAATGTTTAAATACTGATCCTAAAGCATTAGATGCCGTGATAAGTAAACTATTAGAGTCAGGAGCTGAAATTACCACAGGTGATGATTGGATCGAGTTAACGATGAATCAGCGTCCTAAAGCGGTAAATATTCGCACTGCACCTCATCCTGCTTTTCCAACTGATATGCAGGCCCAGTTCGTTACGTTGAACGTAATTGCTGAAGGTATGGCAACGACAACTGAAACTATTTTTGAAAATCGTTTCATGCATGTTCCTGAATTGCAACGTATGGGGGCTGATATTAGCCTTGAAGGAAATACGGCTATTTCTCGTGGTGTTGAATCATTAAATGGTGCTCAAGTCATGGCAACCGATTTACGTGCTTCAGCAAGTTTAGTTATTGCTGGTTTGGTAGCGACGACAGAAACACAAGTTGACCGTATTTATCATATTGACCGTGGTTACCAAAACATCGAAGATAAACTACAAGCATTAGGCGCAAATATTACTCGAATCAAAGCAAGTTAGTATTTTGTCGACCTAAGAAGTCATTTACATTAAAGCACCTTTTTAGGTGCTTTTTTTATGTTCAGGAAGAACGGTATGGCGCGGTGCCATGGATGGCAAGGAGCGACGATGTTCAGGAAGAACGGTCATGATTTATGTTCCAGACAAATCATAAGTACCTACATCCATGTAGGCAATGGCGCGGTGCCATGGATGGCAAGGAGCGACGATGTTCAGGATGGCCTTTCTCAGACATCCTGTCTTTCAAGGCATTAGTGCATCCTTGCACGTTAATGGTCATGACTTTAGTTCCAGACAAATCATAAGTACCTACATTCATGTAGGCAATGGTGCGGTGCTGTGACTGCATGGATGCAGGAAGTAGAGTAACGCAGGAGCAGTTACCGAGATGACATGAAGCGACGATATAGCTGAATAATGCTGGTTATAATGACCTGTTTTGAAAAGCTTTTGGGCTAATGCCGTAGAATTGTTTGAAAAGTCGACTAAAGTGGCTACAACTGATAAAACCTAATTCAAAGCAAACCTGGGTAATTTGTCTTCCTTCCCCTATTAAACTATGGGCTTTTCTTAGACGTTGTTGTTGCTGAAATACCAATGGCGTACAACCTAAATGCTGCTTAAACTCGCTAAAGAACTTCGTTCTACTCATACACGCGAGCTTACATAAATAGTCTATCTCTAGGTGCTGTGCTAAGTTTGTTTCGATAAAACTAATTACCGCCGCCATACCACTGTGATCTGAATTTTCGATACAAAACGACATCATTAACTCTCGGCTTTGTTGTCTCAATAACCTTGTCGTTAACTCATTAACCGCTAAATCGATCATGTAACTGCGGTCTTGATGATTCTCACTGAAAATATGGGTCATGCGTTGTAAAAGGGCTTGGGTCTGTGCGTTATGGTGGGTGTGTACTATTTGTGGTTGATAATGCCAATGGCCGAACTCTTTATTTCTTTGTTGATGATGATTCAGTTGGTCTGCTATTTGTTGAATTCTATCCGTTGAAATCTCTATGGCTAAACATCGGGTCGGTTGTGATAACTGTGCGACAGGAAAGTCAATCTCAACAGTTTGGTTAGGCGCCATTACAAAAGATTCATGTGGCATAAAATCACTGTGGTAATTGTCGTCTGAACTATGCATGACTTTTTTGCCACTGATCATGGCACAAAATAAAGGTTGATCAGATCTTAGCTCTACTTTAGTGGCTTTTTCGAACGTGTCATAAATACTAAGTTGCGACTGAGGTCCATCAAAACTAATTTTATTTTCAACTAACACTTTCGGTTCAAAATTTTTCTTATCAAGAAATTCAGTGATCATTATTTTCCCTTAAGTACTTTCCAATAAAACTTGTACTGACAGTCAACTTATTCGAATTAACAGTACAGTTTATGACATTTTTTTGGGGTAAGTTCAAATATTAACCAAAGAATAATTTCAGAGTAACTACAAAAGGAAAGTGACATGATATATGCAGCACCAGGAACAGACGATGCAGTAATGAATTTTAAACCTAGATATCAAAACTTTATTGGTGGCCAATGGGTTGAACCACAAGATGGTCAATACTTTGATAACTTGAGTCCCGTGAATGGCAGTAAAATTTGTGAAATACCAAGATCAAACGCACGAGATATTGAACTAGCACTTGATGCGGCGCATAAAGCAAAAGACGCTTGGGGCAATGCATCGGTTACAGAACGTTCGAATACTTTACTCAAAATTGCCGACCGGTTAGAGCAAAACTTAACCCTTTTAGCGGTGGCAGAGACTTGGGATAATGGTAAAGCTGTACGTGAAACCTTAGCGGCAGATATTCCTTTAGCGGTCGACCATTTCAGATACTTTGCTGGCTGCTTACGCGCACAAGAGGGGAGTATTGGCGACATTGATGAAAATACAGTCTCTTATCATTTTCATGAGCCTTTAGGTGTGGTTGGTCAAATTATCCCTTGGAATTTTCCAATTCTCATGGCTGCGTGGAAGTTAGCTCCGGCGCTAGCTGCTGGCAACTGTGTAATATTAAAACCGGCAGAGCAAACACCCGCTTCTATCTTAGTATTAATGGAATTAATTGAAGATATTCTTCCTCCGGGCGTACTCAATATTGTTAATGGTTATGGCGCAGAAGCCGGACAAGCATTAGCAGCAAGTACCCGCATTGCTAAAATTGCCTTTACGGGATCAACACCGGTAGGATCCCATATTTTAAAATGCGCGGCAGAAAATATTATTCCTTCTACGGTAGAGCTAGGTGGCAAATCGCCCAATGTTTTTTTCGCGGACATTATGGATCACGAAGATGAATTCTTAAGTAAATGTATCGAAGGCGTGGTATTAGGTTTTTTTAACCAAGGTGAAGTTTGTACTTGTCCGTCACGTTTACTTATTCATGAAGATATCTATGAAGAGTTTGTCGCTAAAATTATTGAACGTACCAAATTAATAAAGCGTGGCAATCCACTTGATAGTGAAACAATGGTAGGGGCACAAGCTTCACAAGAGCAGTTTGACAAGATATTACAATATATCAATATAGGTAAGGAGGAAGGCGCTCAATTGCTTGTAGGTGGTAATGTTGCGCAATTGCATAATGAGTATTCTAATGGATATTACATTGAGCCGACTTTGCTCAAGGGTCATAATAAAATGCGCATATTCCAAGAAGAAATCTTTGGTCCTGTTATTTCGGTAACAACATTTAAAACAGAGGCTGAAGCATTAGAAATAGCAAATGATTCTGAATTTGGTTTAGGTGCAGGAGTGTGGAGTAGAGACATGAATGTTGCTTATCGCATGGGACGTAAAATTCAAGCTGGGCGTGTTTGGACAAATTGCTATCATATGTATCCTGCTCATGCTGCATTTGGTGGTTACAAAAAATCAGGTGTTGGCCGTGAAACTCATAAAGTGGCACTAGAGCATTACCAACAAACTAAAAACTTATTAGTGAGCTATGATACAAATCCGTTAGGTTTTTTCTAGCTAATGTAGTTTTAATAAAAGACGCTCCTTAATATGAGTCATTGACCCCTGAGGGCCTTGTGATAAGAATATTTTTTTGTCACTAGACCCTTTATACCTTTATACCTTTATAGTCATACATCGACAAAACAACATGTTTGAAAACCAATATGTACACACACCCGTGATTAACACGGCTTTCTTGCTATTATTTTAATCGCATTATTCACAAGTAAGTACGTATCTTCACATCATAAATTTAAAGCTCATTAAAATAAATTAAAAATTAATTCACACCAAGTGTAAGTTTTTAACTTCAGTTGTTACTAACCAGATATAACCTGTAAAAAAATGAGATAACCATGAGCCATATTCTAGATAAAAATACTAAATTAACGGAACAAGTAACGAGTCGCCCAATATCAGGCTTTATTAAGGCACTCGCTTTTTACACTGTTTTATACGTATTTTGGATAGTGCTCTTTATAGCGAACGATGGGCCTGGTGGTGTGGAGTTTCAACACATCGTAATGATGGGGATATCGTATGCCGTATTGATACTCATTCATGGATTATCGGCATTCAAGCCTGAGGACTCTTAAACGGTGCATATGTGGTAGCCGTATTTATATGTGATTAAAATACGGCAAAATATTTTCAATAATAAATTAGGCAGTCGTAGCTTTTCGAATTTGACTCGCACATTCTGCTAATACAATTGCGCCAGCGGTAGAAACATTCAGAGAGTTACCCATGCCAAACATAGAGATGTGTATTTGTTGGTTACTTAACTGTAATGCTGCTTCACTCACGCCTTTTCGTTCATTGCCTAACACTAGTACACAAGGAGATGGATAACTAACCTCTTTATAATCAACAGACTGATGACACAATTCAACGCCAAAAACAGCATAACCTTCATCTATTAAAGTTTGTAAAGTTACCGTTGTACTATCACTATATTCAATGCAAACCCATTTAGCTTCATTTCTAGAAGCTTTTTTCAATTTCTTATCTGAAATCGTTAGCTCGCCACAAATAATTATTTTTTCGATTGCAAATGCGTCAGCTAAGCGAATAAAAGCACCAATGTTGTAGCTATTCGTGACATTATCTAAAACCACAATCAAAGGGATTTTGGGCTGGCCTAAGTATTCGTCTCGTGTTGGTTTGTTTTCTCTAATGTCTTCTTTGCTGAGCTGAATTTTTGATTGCATAATAACTACTCTTGTTAAACGCTAGTACAATGACAACGTTGCACTTGCCAATACACTAAAGTTGTATTTTATTTTGATACTGCAGGTTAATGCTTGTCTATCGTAGAAGGTGTTTTTCTAAAATATAAGCGGCAAAGGCTTAAAGTTCATTGAACTGCTCAAGCCATTCGGTGAAAGAATTTGAGACCTTTGTTACTGCGCAAAGGTTATGGTCAAAAAACCAAACGCCACTATCTGTTTGCTTATTATTACAATCTGCACGTTTGAAGCAAAACATGTTTCCTTTACAGTCAGAAGCAAACAAAATATGGCCTTTAGGCATCCCCGTCATTTCATATAAATTTGACAGTGAAAATACATCTTCAAGGCTTAGGAAGTCTTGCACTTCAGAAATATCGACACCTAAATCACAAATTTTAGATAACACATTAGGGCTATGAACCAAGCCATACGTAGAAATTAAATATTTATATGAGTCAGGCAAATAAGCATGTAACCTTGATTCAAGTTCTGCAATATCATTACTACATATTGGCAGCATGGCATGTTTACTACCCCAGTTTTTGACAAATAGATCAATGCTATTCATTCATATTACTCCTATAGCGTTAGCTCTATTTTGTTCTCATTGAACTGTTATTTTTGTGCCTACTACTCTAACTAAGCTCACTTAATCTTCTTTTTTTGATCTTGTTCTCATTATTATAATTGTTATAGAGCCTAGAATGAAGCCAGGAATTATTTGAATGAGAGAACCATAAAAAAGTTGGCCAATAAGTGCTTGGCTCCAATGATCAAAGATATCGTAATGTGTACCTAACTCGAAGGTCTTAGTGATCCACCAAAGTATAAAAACCGGAATTCTAGAGATAGGTGAAAATATAACAAGAGAAAGGAGCAAAATCCTAAGTGGATTTTGATGATTGACTAATTTACTTGCCCAAAAAACGGAACACCCTAATGTTAACCACAGTAGCCCAATTAGAAAAACGTAAATATCTGGAATTCCGACTAATTCAAGCCCGAAACGAACTGGCGTAATTATCCAAGAAATACAGATTGGAATGGTTACAAGTTTTAGGGCTAGTTTTATGATATTGAATTACGCCTTTTATTATGTATTAGCTGATTAGGCTAATACATATTGACTGATGTGCTGATTAAACTGTATTAAATCGAAAGAGCCTGCTATTTCAAATCTAGCCATGCCCAATTCACTGACATAAATCTCTATTTCACAATCTAAATCTAAGGTGCCAGAAGACTCAACTGAAAAAGCTTGAATCTTACTGTAAGGTAAGGATGTATAATCGACTTTAGAGCCGGTAATCCCTTGCACATTAGCGGCAATAATTCTTTTGTTGGTGAAAACAACTTGGTCTCTAAAGCTTTTGAATGCGGCAAATATGGATTCGCCTTCAATCATAAACTTATGGAAATCTTCTCTAACATCATCTGCCTCGATAGGCTTTAATTTGAATACCGATGAATTTTTAAAATCAATCATACACACACCATATTTGAGTTATTTAATAATTGAAACGCCTTCAATTTCGATGACCGTTTGTGCATTTGCCCGTTCTATCACCTTTAATAGCGTGGTTTGTATCGTTTCGTCTGTTCTAGCATCTGTTTTGCTTGAAAATTTCTGCTCTTGCGGTGCTGAGCCTTCTTCTAAGATGAAACCAATGACAACTTCGCTAGCACAATCAGCTGATTCGCCAAAGTAAGCGAGTGAAATTTGAGGATAACCTTGAAAGCCCTTTTTAACTCTTTTTGCTATACGTTTTGTTGATTTATCTAGATTCATTATTGATATCCAAAAGAAAATTAATACCGCAAAAAACGGCGTAAATAGTTAGCTAAAATTAGCGATAAATGAGCGCTAGCCAACTGTCAGCTTGAGTTGCTTGTTAGGCTACTACTTTTATTCTACGACATCAACAGGGGGCAAAGTACTAACGCCATCATATTTATAACATTCCACATTTGTTCGTCTAAGTTGTTTATGCCTTGTTGATAAGTATCATGCTAGTTTTTAAACCGCAACGATAAATATATTCTTTAGATTTCAGCATTTATATTTATGTGTTTCGATGTTCTATAGAGATTTATGCGTGCTTTTAATCGTTAATCAGTAATATGACGAAAGTAATTCATTATTAACCCGTTTAATTCGTTATACCAATTGCTATAATCTCAAAGATAAAGCGTAATGCTTTACTCTTAGTCAATTCAAACAATCATTAGTTATCTGGAAAATATAAATCATGCGCGTAGCCGTTTCTCAGTTTGCCACTTCCTCGAATGCACAAGAAAACCTAGCAAGCTGTATTCGTATGATAAATGAGGTGGCAACGTGCGACCCCGCTTTAATCGTTCTTCCTGAATATTGTAATACTCAGTTTTGCCATAGTTTACCTTGTTACGCTGACCATAATCAGGCATGGAATGCTGCCGTAACTGCTGACGGTGACTTTGTACAAGCTATCGCAGAGCAAGCAAAAAAGCATAGTTGCTACATTGTGCTGAATGTTACTTTACGTCGAGATCTGGTACGTGACCACCAAAACGGCGCAGTTAAATCTAATATTAGTGTGACCTCTTGTTTATTTTCACCCCTTGGTGAGCTTATTAACCAAACTGATAAGCAAACATTGATGGGGCATGAAAAAGATTTTTTTATTAGCGCGAGCAAAATTTCAGAAGTGGTAACTGAGACTTTTGGAAAACTCGGGCTTTTGAGCGGCAGCGACAGTATTACTTTCGAAGCATCGCGTGAATTAGCTTTAACTGGCGCGCAACTGTTGTGCAATCCGTTGAGCTCGTTTGCCTTAGATCACAGCTGTTTACATGGACCAGCTCGGGCGTGCGAGAACAATGTATTTTTAGCTACCGCAAATAAGGTTGGCGAACTGATGCCCGCAGAATACTTTCAACAAAAAAATTCTGCAACGCCTTCTCCACAAAGTCTTATTTCTCCTGCATTTCTAATTGGTTCGGGCCAAAGCCAAATAGTCTCTCCTACAGGTAAGGTGCTAGCAAAGATAGATAATGATGATGAAGGCTTTATATTTGCTGATATAAATTTGTCTGCAAGTGAAGTAGGGCTCAATAATAAATTTCGCCCTGATGGCACGCAAATTATTAAGCAGCGTCGTCCTGAACTCTACTTGCCAGCAAAGCAAGTCCCTTCGCATGAACAAATCGAAGGTAAGGAAGTTCCTGAAACGGCAAATATTGCCATATTTGCTACCTATAAGACTAATGAACAAGCCATCGAAGATGTTTGTTTTTACATTGAAAATAACTTGAGTGATATTATTCAATTACCGGAATTATTTTTTATAGCTGACAAAGCAATCACCCATAACGCCGAACAGCTAGCTCAAATAGCCAGCTTGAGTGAGCAATTGATTAATCAAATCAGCTCAGTGTTAAGACCTTTTCAATATGTCTGTACGAGTTTAGTTATTGAGGGAATGCATCAAGCGGTGCTAATAGGTGAAGATGGTTTATTCGCAACACAACAACAATTACACTTTTGTGAACGATATAAGTGGACTGCACTTGGTGACGATTTAAATATTGTAAATTTACCCTTAGAACAAGGGAATATTAACGTTGCTATGCTAACGGCAGACGACGCCAATATACCTGAAATAGTAAACGTTGCGGCGGCAAATAACGTTCACGTCTTATTAGTACCTTTTGATATTCAAGAGCCAAACGAGGTTGAGTTTAGTTTGTTATCTCGCGCCGCTGAAAATAGAATTTGCATCGTTGCCGGAACACGTGAAAAAAACTTTGCTAATGATACTCCTCCCGTCAATAGCAATATCAATAATAAGAGCAAGGTCAAGTCTCAAAAGTCGACAGGGTTAATTGCCAATTTAACCACAGAATTTGGCTTATTGTCCCAATGGAAAACAGCTAAATTTACTGGGTCTATTAACCAGCCCCTCGTTAAACATCAGTATGGTAAAATTACCAAAGCTTTGGTTCATCCTATTGCGGCTTGCTATAAACAATTAGATTAAACAAAAAGAATCTTCTGATGCAATTTGTGTCTAAAGTTGATTTTTGCTGTTGGTAATTTAACGGTTGTTGATTAATGGCTGTTTTCATTTTGAAGTAGAGTCGTTAAAATTAGCCTCGCATAACTTTACAGGATTAACTTACATGCATGACAATGCGAATACGTTAGTGGTACTTGATTTTGAAACCACAGGACTATCACCAAACCAAGGTGATAGGGCAATAGAAATAGGTGCAGTTAGAATTGAAAACGGTAAAGTTACCGATAAATTTCAAGCATTAATGACCCCAGGTTTTCGTATCAGTAGTTTTATTGAGCAATACACGGGGATTTCTAATCAAATGCTTGCTGAGGCTGCTCCGTGTGATGAAGTGATGGCGCAATTTGCTGATTTTATTGGCGACGACAATTTACTTGCTCACAATGCTGCGTTTGATCAGAAGTTTTTGGATGCCGAACTTGATAGCATTTCCAGAAACTATACTGGGCAATTTATTTGCTCATTATTGGTGTCACGTAGAATTAACCTCGATGCGCCTAACCATAAACTTGGAACGCTCATTAGCTATAAAAATATTCCATCAGATGGCGCATTTCACAGAGCATTGTTTGACGCTGAGATGACTGCAAAATTATGGTTAGCTATGCTTGACGATATAAAAACAAAAATTTCTCATGAATTTGTCCCTTTTGAATTGATTAAAAAGTTGTCTAAGACACCCAAAAGTAACGTACCTAAACTTTTAGCTAAATGGTAATTTAGGGGGAGCATCATCAACCACCAAGATAAAAAAGAAATAAATCAGACAACTTTATCTATCGCTTCATCAAGTGCTGCGATGTCATTGCCAGTAACCAATACTCAACTGAAAATTGCTACGTTTAACTTGTTCAACTACCTTGAGCCACCTAATGCTTTTTATGATTTTGAACGTATTTATAGTGCAGATCAATGGCAAAAAAAACAACGTTGGGTTGCTGAATACTTACGTGAATATCAGCCTGACATTATTGGCTTTCAAGAAGTATTCAGTACCCATTCCTTAAAAAAATTAGTTGCTGGGCAGGGCTATGATCATTTTGAAGTCATTGATCAACCCCAGATAATTGATGACTTTATTTATCGAAAGCCTGTTGTTGCTATTGCGTCTCGTTATCCTATTGTTGATGTGACGACAGTAAAAGCAAACTCTGAACTTGCTCAAACAATAGGTTTAGCCGTTGATTTTTCTTTTAGCAGAAAAGTATTAAGAGCGACAGTTGATGTACCACATATGGGGGATGTTGACTGCTACGTTGTACACTTTAAATCTAAACGTTCAATGATTGAGCTAGAAGAAAAAAACAACAGTCACTCAGCAGAAAAAACAATTATAGAAAGCCTAAAAGCACAAGTTGCTGGTGGTTGGGGCTCAACCATACAACGTGGCAGTGAAGCAACGTTATTAATGATTGATATGATAGAACGACGAGAGGTTACGGGTCATCCGATGGTATTAATGGGCGATTTTAATAATACTTTAGCTGACGGTGTTTTAAGTCACTTACTGACCAACACTTTGCGGTTTGTTTCTAACATCGACCGCGACGCTTATCTTGCTAAGTATTGTTTAAACGACGCTTGGGATTTGTTTCAAGTAGCCCTCACTAATGAGGTGAAAGAAACACAGGAAACTTATCTTGAAGAACAAGTAAGCCGTACCCCAACACATTATTATGGCGGTGCAAGCTCAGTACTCGACTATATTTTATTGTCATGCGAATTTGATGCTAGTTATCACGACAGTCTTTATCAAGTGAGTGCGTATGATACTTACGATCGACATTTAATTAATCCTATTTTCGAACGTGACGGCGAAAGTACCGATCATGGCATTGTGTTAGTGACATTAACGTTAAGATCATAGTTATTAAGATATTTACCTTGATGGAAATCATCATTCCATCGGGATAAAAACTTTCGTGTCATATTTTACTCTATTCATTGAGATTAATGTTCTGAAGTTACGCATATTCGAGTGCTGGTATAAAACTTGTTCGCAGAATACTTCATAGCTTGGCATATCAGGTACTACTACCACTAAAACAAAGTCTACTTCGCCGGTAACTTTGTAACATTCATGTACCTGTTCACAGTTTCTTACCGCTTTGATAAAGCTATTGTTTAAATCCAACCTGTCTTGGTGCATCATAATTTCAACGATCATATGAAGACAGCTACCGAATTTACTTTGGTCTAATAGTGCGACTCTTTTATTGATCACGCCTTGATTCTCTAAACGTTTGACTCTTTTCAAACAGGCAGGTGGAGATAAGTTTACAATTTCTGCGAGTTTCAAGTTGCTTAACGAAGCATCACTTTGTAACTGGCGAAGAATGGCTTTGTCTATCTTATCAAGAAACATAATTAACTTAATTGGCAAATAAAGAAATTTATATTAACTTTTTTGTCGATATATTGACATTATTTCTTAGGGCTACCGTTATTATAGCTATAGATAAAATCCAATATTAGGTAAGTATTTATGTATGCCAAGGAAATAAAACGTTTGTTTCTGGAAATTAGCCAAGTTTATTTTACGCTATTAAAAGTGATGGTGCCGGCGATCATTATTGTTAAAGTTTTAGACTTATTCGGTGGTACAAAGTGGTTAGCTGAAGTGCTAGCTCCCTTAATGCAAATAGTTGGCTTACCTGAGCAGCTAGGCTTAGTTTGGGCAACCGCTATTTTAACGAACATATTTACAGCGATGGTTGTTTTTGTCGATGTTACAGCACAATTAGAGTTGTCCGTTGCGCAAGTCTCAGTTGCCGGCATTTTGATTTTAATCTCTCACTCCGTTCTCATTGAGGGCGCCGTTGCTAAAATGGTTGGGGTAAGCTGGCGTCTAACCATAAGCTTGAAGTTGGGAGGCGGTTTACTTCTTGCTACTTTTGTTAACTGGCTCTATACAACAGTCGACTATCAACAACAGACTGCGGTATTACTCTGGCAGAGTGAAAAACAAGAACAAACTTTGTTGCAATGGGGTCTTGATCAGTTACAAATGTTAATGAGTATTTTTATTATCATCTCTGCACTGATTATATTACTACGCATACTTAAAAAAATTGGCGTGGAAAGCCTGTTACAAAAATCTCTATCACCCATTCTAAAATTACTTAGTATTACCAAAGATGCCAGCAGCATTACCATAACAGGTATTACCTTAGGTTTAAGTTACGGGGCGGGCTTGTTAATTTCGGAAGTAAAAAAAGGACATATTGGAAAAAAAGATGTTTTGCTTTCTGTTAGCTTCTTAAGTTTGGCTCACAGTTTGATAGAGGATACATTATTGATTTTACTGCTAGGCGCAGATGTCATTGCAATACTGTGGATTAGAATCGTATTTTCTATATTCATAGTGGCTTTATTAGCTAAATATATTTCAATTAGAGAGTCTGTGCCGAAAAAGCATTTATCATTGAAAAACTCCCCAGATAGTAAAAGTTAGTAAACTATTCTTTTATATCAATAAAGCTAACTTTGTTGTTAAGAGGATCAGCAGTAATACCGATCTTTTTTATCGTTGTTATTGACAATGTTAAACTAAATAATTATTATCTTTGCACCAAATGACGAATCGTCACTATAGATATGACCCCAAGAATTTTAGATGAACATAGTTTACGAGCTCGTGAACAAGACATTATTGATGCAACGATTGCCTTAATTGATAGCCATGGTGTTGAAAATATTACCATGGACAAGGTCGTTGCTGCAGTACCTTATTCAAAAGGAACGGTTTATAAGCACTTTCTTGGTAAAGAAGATTTATTTTTAGCCATTGGAAACCAAGCTATTGCCATTATGTCGGATTTGTTTGGTCGAGCTGCACAATATCAAGGCTGTACAAGAGAGCGTATGTTACTGCTTAATGTGTCGTATTTAATTTATGCCATATTACATCCGGCATTATTTAAAACCGTACAATGTGCAAAAAGCCCAAATGTTTATGGTAAGTCTAGTGAGCAAAGGTTGCTTGAACAAGAAAAGCTTGAGTTGAACCTTATGAGCACGTTCATGGGGATTATGGAAGAAGCAGAAAAAAATAATCAATTTGTTATACCTGCTCATATGAATTTGCAACAAGTGTGTTTTTCTACGTGGGCTATGGGCTTTGGTACTATTTCATTATTGTCTGCTGAGGTAGATCAATGTAGTGGCAGTAGTGGTTTAGTGGTAGAGCGAGAATTATTCAATCAAAATAATATACTTTTTGATGGTTACCAATGGCTTCCACTGACCAAAGACAAAGACTACAAAATATTTCTTGAACAGGCATTAAAGAAAGTATTTCCTGGTGAAATGGCCTTGTTAAAGTCTAAAGGGCGAGAGTTTAATTTTAGTTAAAAAAGTTATTTTATAACTTTAAACAACCTTCTGTTTTATAAATAAAAATACGGTATTAAATACCGTTTTTTTACCCCGTTTAAGTGACGATTCGTCAGTTAAACGGATAATAATTACCGGTGTGCGCACCGTTTTTTTTGATACAAATAGTGACGATTCGTCATAATGGAGATAACATGAAAGACAAGCTGTTTGGCTTTATAGGAAAACATCCAATATGGGTTATTCTTGTTAGCCTATCATTCGCAATTATTGCCGCCTCTGGAGCGCAAAACCTAACGTTTAAAAGCGATTACCGAGTATTTTTTGGTGATAACAACCCGCAACTTGTTGCTTACGAGTCAATGCAAAAAATATATAACAAAAGCGATAATGTTTCGTTTGTTGTTGTGCCAGAAGATGGCAATGTATTTACGGCAAAACACCTACAGGCTTTAAAAGAGCTTACCAAGCAAAGCTGGCAGGTACCCTATTCAAACCGTGTTGATTCTGTAACTAACTTTCAATATACCTTTGCAGAAGAAGACGACATGATTGTTGAAGATTTAGTGATGAACACCGCTAAGCTTTCTTTAAATGACCTTAATAAAATCAAAACAATAGCTTTAAACGAACCATTATTAGTCAATAAAATTGTATCGCCAACAGGCCATGTTTCGGTGGTAAATGTGAGTGTGCAACTACCGGGAATAGATCCAAATACTGAAGGACCTGAAGTAGCAACGTTTGTCAGAGAGATGAAAGCAAAATTCATGGTCGATAACCCAGGAACAGAGGTTTATCTTTCCGGTATGGTTATCATGAACAATGCATTCACTGAAGCAGCGTTAGGGGATAGCTCAACACTTGTGCCATTAATGTTCTTGATTGTCGTAGTGATCATCGGTTTATTATTGAGAACAATTTCAGGAACTGTTGCAACGGTATTGATCATTATTCTCAGTATCGCAACAACTATGGGAATTGCTGGCTGGTTAGGTTTTTATTTAACAGGTCCATCATCGTCTGCACCTACCATGATACTTACCTTAGCCGTCGCCGATTGTATTCATATACTGACCTCTATGTTTTATGAAATGCGCCACGGCAGCGACAAAAAAACGGCAATATTAAAAAGCTTACAAGTTAACCTTCAACCGATATTTTTAACCAGTATCACAACGGCGATTGGCTTTTTGAGCATGAACTTTTCTGATTCTCCGCCATTTAGGGATTTGGGTAACTTAGTGGCATTAGGTGTGATGCTTGCCTTTGTTTTCTCTGTCACGATATTCCCAGCTCTACTAACTATTTTGCCAATAAAAGTGAAAAAGGTTACGGAAAGCAAACACGATATGATGTCAACGTTAGCAGACTTTGTGATTAAGAAAAGAAAGCTATTGTTGCCACTTACCAGCGTACTTATTATTGCTTCAACAGTTTTCATTCCAAACAATGAGTTAAATGACAACTTTGTTGAATACTTCGATAAATCAGTTCCATATCGTGCCGCAACAGATTTCATGCAACAAAACCTATCAGGCATGACTTTATTAGAAATGTCAGTAGAAACAGGCGTAAGTAGTGGTATTAACAACCCTGAATATTTACAAAAACTGGCTGACTTTAGTGAATGGTTGCGTGACCAACCTGAAACAGATCATGTAAATACTATTACTGATACATTAAAGCGTTTAAACAAAAACATGCATGCTGATGACCCTGCTTGGTACAAACTTCCAACCAATCAAGAGATGGCTGCACAATATCTACTACTTTATGAAATGTCTTTGCCATATGGTCTTGATTTAAACAACCAGCTAAACGTAGATAAGTCTTCAGCCAAAATTGTCGCTACTTTCGAAAATTTAACGAGTAATGAACTGATTGAAATAGAGCAGCGTATTAATACTTGGTTCGAAAATAATGCTGCGCAATACAAAGTCATTATCGCGAGCCCAAGTTTAATGTTTGCTCATATTGGCCAACGTAGTATTTACAGCATGTTAATTGGTACAACGTTAGCGTTATTACTTATTTCAGTAATGTTGGGCTTTGCGCTGAAAAGTTGGCGTTATGGCGCTATCAGCTTATTACCTAACTTAATTCCAGCGGGTATTGGTTTTGGTATATGGGGACTAATAGATGGCCAAATAGGCTTAAGTTTATCCGTGGTAATAGGCATGACATTGGGCATTGTTGTTGACGATACCGTGCACTTTTTAAGTAAATATTTACATGCACGTCGCGATAAACAAGCAAACCCTAAAGCCGCTGTACATTACGCCTTTGGCAATGTCGGTAGTGCACTTTGGATCACCACTTTAGTGTTAGTGGCAGGCTTTACAGTACTTGCACAATCAACGTTTAGCTTAAATGCCGATATGGGCTTATTAACCGCGATTACTATTTTCATTGCCTTGGTTGTCGATTTCTTTTTCTTGCCACCGTTATTGATGCTACTTGATAAAGATAAGCAAGCAGAATCGTTGGATGAATCAAACACCTTAGGCGCAGAACTTGCGACAACAAACGCAGTAAGTTAACCCTGAGCGTTACATAAATTTTTTGGAGAATCATATGTTAAATAAACAAATCATAACTAGTCTTTTTACTACCGTTGCTTTATCAATTGCATCTTATAGTGCTATCGCGACACCATTAGAAAAACAACAAGCTGAAAAGCTTGGCTTAGAAATCTCTACACAGGCAAAACAGCGTGATATTGGTTGGGTTGATAATACCTCTGATATGTTGATGCTACTTCGTAACAAACAAGGCCAAGAAAGCACCCGTGAAATAAAAACAAAAACATTAGAATTGTTAGACGATGGCGATAAAAGTCTTACCATTTTTAACAAACCTAGAGACGTAAAGGGCACCTCGTTTTTAAGTTTTTCTCATGCGGTTGGGAATGATGACCAATGGCTTTACTTACCCTCGTTAAAGCGAGTAAAACGTATTTCATCACGTAATAAATCAGGGCCATTTATGGGCTCAGAATTTTCATTTGAAGATTTAAGTTCATTTGAGTTAGAAAAGTACAGCTACAACTATTTAGGCGATGAACAAATCAATGGCCTTGATAGCTTTATGGTTGAGCAATTTCCAGTAGATGAAAACTCGGGATATACCAAGCGTATCGTTTGGCTTGATAAAGTTGAATATCGTGTGCAAAAAATTGATTTCTATGACCGTAAAAACTCACTGTTGAAAACGTTAACTTATAACGACTATAAGCAATATTTAAGTAAATATTGGCGAGCAGACTCGGCACTAATGGTTAATCATCAAAATGGTAAAAGCACTGAGTTAAAATGGGATAACTATGCGTTTAAAACGGGCTTAAGCGATAGCGACTTTAACCGAAATACTTTAAAACGTGCACGTTAATCATTATGAATATGGTAAACAACTTAAAGATAACGACATTGTTTGCTGCGCTCGGATTAAGCAGTATGCTGCTACCTTTAGCAGCCTCTGCTGACGAGTTTGAACTTTCAGGCAAAGTAGGGTTTGAACAACGCTATTTTGCTGAAAAAGGTCAGTATGAGCAACAACTAGATCATAGCCAAACATCTATTTTCATTGAACCTGAGTTTTACTGGGACTGGAATAATGGCAGCGACACGTTAACGTTTAAGCCCTTTTATCGACAAGATGAATATGACAACGAACGAAGCCACGGTGATATTCGTGAATTGTCTTATATCCATGCTAGCGACGATTGGGAGTTAAGGGCTGGTATTCGGAAAGAATTTTGGGGGGTAACTGAATTTCAGCACCTTGTTGATGTTATTAACCAAACCGATGGCGTTGAAGACAGCGATGGCGAAGACAAACTCGGTCAACTGATGCTGAACCTTTCATTAGTGAAAGATTGGGGCATTATCGACTTATATTTATTGCCTGGTTTTAGGGAAAGGACTTTTGTTGGTGGAAAAAGTCGCTTACGTGGCTCGGTATTAGTGAATAACAACAATGTTAGTTATCAATCATCGGCAGAAGACAAGCATCTCGATTTGGCGATTCACTGGAGTCAAAGCATAGGTAATTTTGATATTGGCAGTTACTGGTTTCATGGCACAAATCGCGACCCAATATTAACGCCAGTTACAGAAGGTAATAAAGTCGTCCTTAATCAATACTATAACCAAATGGACCAATTCGGTTTTGATGTACAAGCAACCATAGATGATTGGTTATGGAAATTTGAAACTATCTATCGTACCACTGACGATGATGACTTTTGGGCGACGCAAGCAGGGTTTGAATACACCTTTATCGGTGTATTCGAAAGCTTTGCCGATGTCGGTTTATTGGTTGAGTACGGCTGGGACTCTCGCGGAGAAGGAGACGAAAACTCGCCTGGAGCTAATGTACAAAACGATATTTTTTTTGGTAGTCGTCTTGCCTTTAATGACATGCAAAGCAGCGAAATGCTTATTGGCTTAGGGGCAGATTTAGAACATAACTCCTTTAGCTTTCTCATTGAAGCTAATCGCCGTTTCGGTGAAAGTTTTAAAGTAAGCTTAGATGTTAGGTTATTGCAAAGCACTGATAAAAAGGATTTACTTTATGGCGTTAAAGACGACGACCATCTTCAGTTAGGAGTCGAGTATTACTTTTAGTGGTCGTTTTTAGTGATAGTTTTGCTGTGTGTTAAATTGTAAGCACACAGCTCTTTTTTATGTTCAAACTGAGATGTAATTCGTTCTTAACAGTCGTTACCCACAGCGGTTATTCCTAATTTATTCCATTGGGGGAACGATGTGTTATCAGGTAATGTCATACCAAAATGCCGTAATAATATTTGTTGATAATGTTTACTACTCGTTATTAACGTTTCACTACGTATGCCATTACTTGTTTCAATAAACTTACCGTTGGAAATGGTTAAACGGCCTGACTTAGTTGCGATAGAACAGACTGATTTTTGAGTAAAACTAGACTCAGATGAGGTTTGTTGAAACTCACACATTTCTTTGAAGGCCTCTATTTTTTGAGGGGTTAAAGAAAATATGTATTGGGCTAGCCACTTTTCGTCAGTTTTTTTATGAGATAAAACATATTTATCATGTTGAATAGTAACCTTATACATACACCCCAATTGCTCATCAGGCACAGAGTCTAGCTCTATAGGGCTAATAAAAGAATCACCAAAACCGACATCTGATATAAAGAAACAGCCTTCACATTCGACTAACAATAGGAGATGGTCAAACTCTCTACCTGGAATGTCATCATCAAAAACTTGCGCTGAGAGTAAACTCACTTTAAAGCCACAGGCACTGAGTAATTGGGCAAACAAGTAATTGACTTCATAACAAAAACCGCCACGCTTGTTAATGACAATTTTTTCAAACAGAAGCGGTAAAGATAAAGTGATTTTATTACCAAGGTGAATATCAAGGTTCTCAAAAGGTACACGCTGCATATGCGATTGGTGCAAAGCTATAAGCGTTGCTATAGATGGCAAGGCCTTACGAAGTTTAATGTCAACATTAATTCGATTAAGATATTGTTCTACCTGACCATTACTTAGCATTGAGCGCTCCGATAAATTGTTCAATTTGCTGTTGGTAAAGAGAAACGTCTATATCATCCTCAACACAACAATAGAGCATTCCTTGATAAGTCATGCCCAAGTAAGCATAAGACAACTTAAAAGCGTCTTCAAAGCACGGTGCTGGAACTTGATCGCATCCTGTTGCAATCAGCGCAGTAGATTTACTTCTCAGTTTCCGCCCTAAGTCTTTATTTATTTTGAGGAGGTCTGAAAACCTATCAAGAAAGGTTTTCATTACCCCACTTGCACAATACCAATAAACCGGTGAGGCTAAGATAATGCGATCAAAGCTTAACAGCTTTTTCATTAGCATTACAAAGTCATCGTTGATATGGTTAAATTCATAGTCAAAGGGGGAAATATTATAATCGCTTAGATTAAAAAGCGTTGCGGGCATTTGATAAGCAACTTCAAGGCTCAATTGTTCGGTATTTCCTTTATTTCTAGCACTGCCAACTACAATAGCCGTTTTCATACTTATGTCTCCTTATTTTTACATTTATACAGTTAACTAATGTCGATTGATTAACCAAACTCCGATGATTAAGCTAATGCAGCCCACTATTGTCTGAAGTGTTAAGGGTTTTTCAGGTAGGTTAAACCAACCATAGTGCCCGGCTAGTAGAGCTAAAATAATTTGCCCATACATAGCACAAGAAATCATAGCTCCGGCTCCCATTTGAGGAATAAGCCAATAAAATAACGCCACACCAATGGCACTCAATAAACCTCCCGAAAACCACAAATACAATGGCACTGACTTTATTATTGCAGGGCTTGGATATTGCTTAATAAAGAAAACGACTAGGCAAAGGGTAAATGCGAGGCTCGACGTAAAAGCGATCCCCGTTGCTAAAAGGGGACTTTTAAGGAGTTGTCCAAGTTGAGTATTTAAACTCGTTTGTGCCGTTATCAGCACACCAGCAATAAATGCCAGCAAAGGTAAATAAATCATTTGTGTATCATAGATAACACTTAATGACCGTGCCTTTACATAGGTTGATTTGCAGTTAACATAATCAAGATAACTATATGGGAATTGGTATTATTTGGTCTTTAATTTATTACGAATACGACTAAGTTGTGTCGGAGTAATACCTAAATGTGAGGCGATATGAAAAAGAGGAATACGTTTTTCTAAATTGGGGTTTTCAGCTAAAAATCGTTGATAACGCTGAGTCGCTGGCTCTTGTATTAAGGATACTTCTCGTTGCTCTTGTTTAATAAGCCAATTCTTTTCTAAATATTGAATATGATATCGTTGCAAATCCAGAGAATCATTCAGCAGTGCTCGATAGCCGTTATGATTGATGAAAATAATTTGTGATTCTTCCAAGGTTTCTATGGTAAAGCTTGATGGCTGAGCTAATAACAAAGCGACCATAGCGCCAGGGAAAGAACCTTCACTAAAAAAGCGTTTATTATATTCATTACCTTCTTTGTCACAAATAAAGGCTCTTACAATACCCGAATAGACATAGGCAAATGTTTCAGGGATTTCACCTGACTTATAGATGGTTTCATTGCTAGATACCTTCACCCATTTGCAAAGGTTTTGCAAAGCATGCCAGGTTTTAGGTGATAACGGTGAGTAAGAATCAATCGATGCTTTAAGTGAATTGAATGCAATGCCTTTTTGTATAGGATCCGACAATGTACTTTTCCTTTCCATTTGACGAGTATTCAGCTGTTTTTAGCACTTTAGATGGTGGGATACCGTACTTTAGCCGTTCATTGGTAACCGTGAAAAATAAGACATCGATATCAATATTAATTAAAATTTATACTGCACAATCGCCATGTATTGTTTCTGGGTATGTTGTGCAGCCCAATTTTTCCACAAGGTTCTGTTTTCATTATAAGAAGTAGAATTAATAAATTCAGCGCCTACATTCCAACTTTTATCGAAGTCGTAACGCCATGCTAAGGTAAAGCTGTCACCATTACTATTATTAGGGTCATGTTGATTGATATCAGTTTCTTTTACTTTAAATTGGTCGTGTCGCAGTGAAAACCTATGAGGGCCTAACTTATAACTGAGCATCACATACCATGAAGAAATATCGCTATATACACCGGATTGTTGAGTGCCCATGCCAGTATCACCTGCTAACCATTGGGCTAACACCCTAAATTGTTTTGAGAATCTATGTTGCATTGAAACGGAGTAATAGCTAGTTTTCCACGCGTATTGGTGATTTTTTTCTATGGCTAGTGGATCACCTTTATTATCGTAATAATAAATTCGAACATCCGTTTGTTTTAAATAACGCCAATGAGCACCTAAGTAATATCCCCATTCACTATCTGTTTCAATGAAAGGCTCTACACTATTTGGCGTATTAATGGGATATTCTTGCAATCTAAAATAATTGGCAAAAGACACGTTTTCGCCATAAAGGCTTTGTTTATTATGTTGTGCCCAGCCACGCCAAACTAATAAGCTACCTAAACCATCGTTGCCTTTATATATGGAAGCCAACGCCGTAAAACTGTGTGGGCTATTATTTTTTCTGCCGCTACGTGTTATTGACCATTGCGCACCAAGCGTTCTTTGCTCTTCAGCAATCCAAGAGTTTATTGCTGAAAAACTATAAGTGTAAGGACTGGTCCACCCGGTTGCTGTATTTTCCAGAGACATTTTTGGATAAAACATCCCAAGCTTTACTTGATGCTTTAAGCCTTTATTCAATGGAGAGTAAGTAAAAAAGGCTTCGGTTAACCCTAATTTTTTTTCGCCATCTGGGTTAAAGTTGCCGACAAGATCAAAGCTGATATTTGAGAATAACTCGCCATTCATTTCAATAGCTGCTTGGGTTAGCATAAATTCATCGTCGTCGTTAAAGCGTAATATGCCAACGCCTCCGTCCTGCCAATTATTTAACCAAGGTTTGTTATAGTCAGCTTTAACATAACCCGCTTCAATTAAGCCTTTTACATTTATTTCAGCAACCGTAAATGAGCTGCACAATAAAAATAAAATGGCGTATAGTTTTTTATATTGTTTACTAAGCATTTTCATTTTCATTCTCATAATTGAGTAACCAAGGTAAAAAATCATCATCATGAATAGCTTTACTAATGAAGTAACCTTGTGCCGTTTCGACACCTATCTTATGCAACATTTCTAGGCTTTCTTTATTTTCTACGCCTTCAGCAACAACGCTTAGTCCTAAATTATGAGCTAAATCTGTGATCGATTTAACAATAATTGCATCTTCATCACTGGATATTAATTCAAGGACAAAAGATTTATCAATTTTTAATTCATTCACCGGCGTTCGTTTTAGCTGTTCCATTGAAGAATAGCCCGTACCAAAGTCATCAATGGAGAGCTGAATACCCATATTTTTGAGTTCAGCTAAAATGGCAATGGCTTTTTGTGGATCAGACATGATGGCACTTTCTGTTACCTCTAACATCAACATGTTTGGCACGACATTATGCTGTTTAAGTGCTATTTCAACAAACTCTACAAGCTTCGAATCCGTTAGATCAATGGCAGAAATATTAACGGCCATATGAATGTGAAAGCCATTCGCTTTCAATTTGTTGTGTTGCTTTAAAGCTTCTTCTATCGCCCACTTTGTTAAATAGCGAATATTACCCGTTTGCTCTGCTAGTGGAATGAAATCATCGGGGAAAATAAAACCATGCTCTGGGTGCTGCCAACGCACCAAACACTCAATGCTTTTAACTTTATTAGTGGCAATCTCTATTTGAGGTTGATAATACAATTGTAAATCACCGTTTTCGAGTGAACCGCGTAATTCTGACATTAAATTTAAGCGTAATAGCGAGTGAGTATTAAATTTCTCATTATACAATTCATAACTACTATGTTTATCTTTACAGACATATAATGCAATATCGGCAAATTGCATTAAGCCATCAGCTTTAGTCGAGTCTTCTGGGTACATTGCGATCCCCATACTGGCTGAAACATCTAATTGTATATTATTTATTTCAAAAAATTGCTCAAAAACCTTAATCGCAGGGGCAACTAAAAGGTCTGTGTTAACTGACGCCTGGCAAGGCAATAACATCGCAAATTCATCTCCTTCTAAATAAGCAATATAAGCACCTTGTACTAAATTTTCATCAAGCCTTTTTGCTATAGCTTGCAATACTTGGTCGCCATATTCATGGCCTAAGGTATCGTTAATCTCTTTAAAACGGTCAATGTCCATTAGAATGACCGCAAATTGCTGAGTCGCATCTTCAATGAGTTCATTCATGGTTCGAATAAAATGATTTCGATTAGGCAACTCGGTTAAGGCACTATAAAAAGCCAGTTGATGATTGGCTTTTTCTCGCTGCTGAATAGCGTTTTGCATATTGGAAAGCGCAAAAGAAAGTTTGTTCACTTCTGTCACTCGTGCATCGTGGGTAATTTCAGCGTAATTTCCATACTGAATTTTATGAGCAATATTGACTAAGTTTTTTAGAGGCCTAACAATAGATATAGAAAATCTAAATGACAAAAAAACGGTGAACAATATAATAACGCCAATAGCAATAATGAGTTGAGAAGCTAAATTGGTGAAATTGATAAAAGCGAGATCTTTATCGAGAGTAAAAATAATAGTCAATTTTTCGCTTTCATTGTCATTTATTACAAACTGATACAGCGCTAAAGATTCACCTTGGAAACTAATGTTTTCTCTTTTGTTGATTGGTATTGCGTTAATAAAGCCTTGAGATGCTAACTTATTATTTGGGCTGGCTAATGATGGATAAGTGGATACTTCAACGCTGTTATTAAGTACTAAAGTAACATCAAACCCAAGAATGTTTTTCAAGGGATCGTTAATCAATTTTTTGATTTTTATGCCCATAACCAACCATGCTTCAATTTTAGCTGACGACTCTATTAACCTAATTGGCACTGCCCGCACGAGGTAAGGAGTATCGTTTAAAACTAAAATATTTATGCCAGCCTGACTGATTTTTTCAACGGGCCAAACCTTTGACGAAGAGGATATATTACTCACTATGGTTTTAGCATCGCTTGAAAGCAACGCAGAAAAATCAGTTTTTAAACGGCGTTGCTGATTGTTCATTGCGCTTAATAATGAACGGGGATCATTCTTTGCGTTATTAACTAGTTTTTTTAAAGAGAAATCTTTACTAATGGCCGATATGCCGCGATATAAGGTTTTACTGTGATTCGTTAACTTATCATTGAACACTGCCTGGGCAGTGTTAAATTGTTTGTTTATTTGGCTTTCTGAATGCCGATAGGTTTGCTCTAAAGTAACAAATAAAATAATCGCTATGGTGATCATCAATAATAAGATGAATCGTATTAATATACGGTTTTGTAATGATTTAAAGTTAATAGTCATCTAGTTCATCATCATCTTCGTATGCTTCATGTTTAGGTTTCATTGTTTCTTTTAAATTAATCGTTAACTTAACATCACTAGAAATATCAATTTCCTGAGTAAAAGACTGGTCGAGATCTTGTAATAAAGGATGCCATATTTTTAACGTATATTTACCATCAGGGAGATCAAATTTTATATTGCCCAGTTTATCTGTTTTGCCAAACCAAGGCGTATCAACAATATAAACATAACCTAACATCCAGTCATGTATATTACAGCCCATCGTCACCTCTCCAACATCATTAAACAAAATAGGCGTAGATTGTTCATCGCTGTATAGTTTTATTTCAAAAGTTTTGGCCGGTGAAAAAGAATAAACATGATGTTTTATGTTATCTGAATTTGGGAAATCAATTTTAGTATGCTTATTAACGACGAGTATATGAGGTTTAAACTGACGATTTACCTGATCCATAGTGGCGGTAGAGCTATTGGGTAAAATGCCTTTAGGTGCGGCGGATTTATTTTCAGGCTCTACATAGACCACTATATTTGAAAGTGGTGCTTTGTCGACATCAATTACCTGAATATGTGTATTCTTTGCTTGGCTAGCAAAGGAGATAATCATCATTAAAACTGAAACTATTGAACAGTTAAAAGTCCTTGCCATAATGTCATTTTCCAAATTTTTTTATTAAATATAGCTATCTTTATAAATTAGCACAGTTCAATGATTGTTCATATGTTTTACCTAACCCCATGAGATATTTGAGCAAAAATTTAAACAACTTGTTAGCGCATCAACTCTTCGATAACAAAGGCGTAAAGGCACTTGTTGTGAGTACAGGGGAGAGGAATGAAATTCCTGCAGGGCATGCATTTAATAAAGAAGATATTATTGCTCCCAAAATTTGTATAGATAACGCCTTAGTTTGAGAGTTTCACTACCTGACCCTATACTCTTGTTATGGTTTACGTGTAGTGGTTGTATTCGATGGGGTAGTTTTCAATTTTTTGCTTCCCCCAGCACCAACCAATGCTAAGCATTAAAGTGCTTAAAAGTATTCTGTGTAAACAGTTCTTGTGCCTAAATATCGCAATGTATACAAGATTTTTTAATAATTGCAGGTGTGAAATGAATTTTTTTCAAAAATTGGTATTGTTATTTTTTGTGGTAACGCTTAGTTTTACGGCTTATGCAGAAAATACAACGCTGACCATTTGTGAGTGGGAAGGCTATATAATGCCTTGGGAGAAAGAGTTTCATGCCTATGCAAAAGAAAGAGGGATGGATGTTAATTTAGAGCTCTACCCAAAATACTTGTCCTCTTCAGAGCAAATTTTTGAGCTAACTAGGGGGAAACTTTGCGATATAATTACACCTACTCATAGTTACTTTTCTCAACGAAATAATCAATTACTTCTCTCGTTGTTACCAATAGACTTTTCTAGGATCCCTAATTATAAAAATGTATTTCCTATATTTAAAAGCTTGAAATACAAAGAATATAAGGGGAAAAGTTATGCAGTTCCGTTATTAGGTGGGTCATACGGGCTAGCCTACAATGCTGACAAAGTACCGGAGCCAACATCATTTGATGTGTTATTTGACCCTACCAACAGATGCAAAATTACCATTACTAAATCGCAGTTTGCCGCAAACTTTTATATCGCAATACTAAAAGCAGGTTATGACGCAGAAAACATTTACGACATGGACAATAAGATTATGTCATTGGGATTTAAAGACTCCAAAATCAAGAACAACCTTGAGCTCTTATATAATAATGTTTGCACCCAAGAGCGATTTTGGGAAGGGGAAGCTGACTTTACAAAAGATGACTTACTTTATGGAACCACATATTGGTTTGGAGTTGCTACAGCAAATAATAAAGGGCTAAACTGGAAAGTAGCACATAATGTGCGTTCAACTGTTTGGTTAGACACCATCTCGTTTGTGCCGACATTAAAAGAGTCACCAGACAAACTAAAGGCGGCATATATCTTGGCTGATTTTATGCTCAGCACTCCTATTCAAGAAAAAATTCATAAAGCATATGGTGTTGCTGTTGTGAATAAAAAGGCAAAGCAAGAGTTGAAGGAAATGTCAGAGTTCTATAAAGAAATTTGGTTATGGAAACCTCTTACCATACGAACACAAGGCATTTATCATATTTTACACAACAATACTCTGAACTCATTACCTCCAAAAAATACAAATCGATTGAGGTTTCCAAAACCACGACACTATTAAACCTTGCGTCAGTAGAATAATGGAAACCAATATTTGGTTTAATTAAAATATAAACTTGAATTAGTACAATCTGGATGTGCATTTTGTGTTTGAATTTATCACGCGCTGTACTATGCTTTTAATTCTTCTTTTACAAGGAATGTAATAATGACAGAATATCAAAATAGACGTTTATACCAATTAACTGACCTGCTTATTAATCATAAAATAGAAAAGTGGGAATTTATTGAATATCAATACCTTAGTCTTCTGCTTCGCTCTAAGCTTTCATTAGAATGATAGTAAACTAGCATTGATTATTGTGCTGGCTGTTGTAAAAAATTCAGCCTTAATGGGGATGTTATTTATTGACTCAAAGCCTTCCCCTGCACTAATTATTCCTAATCGCATTCGTAATTCGTGTATTAATCGAAAGTCATAAAATCTGCGTAACAACTGAATATGCAGATTTTAGGTCTTCTACATAAATATTTTATAATTATCGTTTTCGTATTTTATTGATAATTAAGCCTGCTATAGCTAAACCAAATATTGCGAGTGAGGAGGGCTCTGGTACTTGAGTTGGTGGTTCGGCTAACGCTAAGCACGGAATTAATAATAGAATAGCGGTCAATCCTAGTAAATACTTGTTCATAAATATCTTCCTTTGGGTTGTTTTCTGAAATATTTCTATCAGTGTATTAAAAGCATAAATCGCACCAAAGCAGTATTTGTAAACAAATTCAGTAGGATGAATATTTACATGAAGTTGAGCAAGGTAAAGCTGTAAAATTACTCGACATCATTATGCCCTTAAACCGATGAAGTTATAAATATAT
>Ga0209291_1000363_pt1 | contig 43804 bp, 31 predicted proteins | sample GOMGulsemesocosm_FD_184633 | JGI IMG/M metagenome (GOLD analysis project Ga0209291, IMG submission 184633) | Methane-oxidizing microbial communities from mesocosms in the Gulf of Mexico - GOM9B Gulf of Mexico (SPAdes) (version 2) | ecosystem: Environmental > Aquatic > Marine > Cold seeps...
ATGTACAATATGGTGAATTAGTAGAATTCGATGGTGGATTAGAAGGAATTGTATTGAACTTGGAAGAGGACAATGTAGGGGTAGTACTTTTAGGTGCTGCAACTGGTATTGTTGAAGGTACAGTTGTTAAAAGAACTCAACGTATCGCTTCTATTAATGTAGGAGAAGGAGTTGTTGGACGTGTAGTTAACACTTTAGGTCAGCCAATTGATGGTAAAGGACCAATACAAGGAGAAACTTTCGAAATGCCTTTAGAGCGTAAAGCACCTGGAGTTATTTTTAGAGAGCCTGTAACTGAGCCTATGCAAACTGGAATCAAGGCAATTGATGCTATGATCCCTGTAGGTAGAGGACAACGTGAGCTAGTAATTGGTGATAGACAAACTGGTAAAACAGCTGTTTGTATCGATACTATCTTAAATCAAAAAGAATTTTATGACGCTGGAGAACCAGTTTATTGTATCTATGTTGCCATAGGACAAAAAGCTTCTACAGTTGCATTAATTGTTAAAACATTAGAAGAAAAAGGAGCTTTAGCTTATACAACTGTTGTAGCAGCTAACGCATCTGATCCTGCAGCAATGCAAGTATATGCACCATTTACTGGAGCATCTATTGGAGAATACTTCAGAGATACTGGTAGACCAGCATTAATTATTTATGATGATTTATCTAAGCAAGCAGTTGCTTACCGTGAGGTTTCTTTATTGTTAAGAAGACCACCGGGACGTGAGGCTTACCCTGGAGATGTATTTTTCTTACACTCAAGATTATTAGAGCGTGCAGCAAAAGTTATCAATGACGATACTATTGCAGCAACGATGAATGATTTACCTGCCTCTTTAAAAGATAAAGTTAAAGGTGGTGGTTCGTTAACAGCTTTACCAATTATTGAAACTCAAGCTGGTGATGTATCTGCATATATCCCAACTAACGTAATTTCAATTACTGATGGGCAAATTTTCTTAGATGGAGATTTATTCAACTCTGGTGTTCGTCCAGCAATTAACGTAGGTATTTCTGTATCTCGTGTAGGTGGATCTGCTCAGATTAAATCAATGAAAAAAGTATCTGGTACTTTAAAATTAGATCAAGCACAATTCCGTGAACTGGAAGCATTTGCTAAGTTTGGTTCTGATTTAGATGCAGCAACTTTAAATGTAATTAACAAAGGTAAACGTAACGTTGAGATCTTAAAACAAGCTCAAAACGATCCTTTTACAGTTGAGGACCAAGTAGCAATTATCTATGCTGGTGCTAAAAATTTATTAGCTAACGTACCAGTTAATAAAGTAAAAGAATTTGAAAGAGATTTCATCGAATTCTTAAACGCGAAGCACAGACCTACTTTAGATTTGTTAAAGAAAGGAAAATTAACTGATGAAGTTATTGATACCTTAACTACGGTAGCAAAAGATTTATCAGCTAAATATTAATATTTAAGTACATTCTATTGAGAAATGAATTCTCAATAGAATGTGTTTTCAAGTTTATTATTAAAGTAAAGTGTTAGTACATGTAGTCTAACTATTATTTACTAATTACTCAATACTAAATAAAGATGGCAAACTTAAAAGAAATACGTAATAGAATATCGTCGATATCTTCAACGATGCAGATCACTAGTGCTATGAAAATGGTATCGGCTGCAAAGTTAAAGAAGGCTCAAGATGCTATTACAGCTATGCGTCCATACGCAGACAAATTAACAGAATTATTACAAAGTTTAAGTGCTACTTTGGATGCTGATAGCGGAAGCGTTTATGCAACTGAAAAAGAAGTAAACAAAGTATTATTAGTCGCTATTAATTCTAATAGAGGACTTTGTGGTGGGTTCAATTCTAACATCATTAAGCAATCTAATCACTTATTGGACAATGTTTACGCAGGTAAACAAGTTGATTTTGTGTGTATAGGTAAAAAGGCAAATGATATTTTAGAAAAAAGAAGTACAATCATCGCTAATAAAAGTGAGGTGTATGACGATTTAACTTTTGACAATGTTGCTGAGATAGCAGAAATGTTAATGGAGAAATTTGTTAATGGATCTTACGATAAAATTGAGTTGGTATACAACAAGTTTAAAAATGCTGCTACTCAAATTATTATGACGGAGCAATTTTTACCAATTGTATCTCAAGAAGCAGATGCTGATGTAAACTTAGATTATGTTTTCGAACCTTCTAAAGAAGAAATCGTTGAAGCATTAATACCTAAGTCGTTAAAAACACAATTATACAAAGCTATTCGTGATTCTTTTGCTGCAGAGCATGGTGCACGTATGACAGCAATGCATAAAGCAACTGACAATGCAACTGAATTAAGAGATGCATTGAAGTTAACATATAACAAAGCACGTCAAGCAGCTATTACTAACGAAATATTAGAAATCGTTGGTGGTGCAGAAGCATTAAATAACTAATAATTAGATATCTGGATTATTTAGAATTTCATAATATTTGTAAAACCTCACTTTTTAAGTGGGGTTTTTTTATACCTAATATTTTGGTATACCTTTTGAAGTTGTACCTTTATAAAGGAAAAATAAGAGTAATGAATAAAATATATAGAATTGGACTTTTAATGCCCTTGTTTGTTTTAACAGTCGGGTTCCCTCAATGTACTAGTACAAAAGGCACCATGAATATTGCACAAACTATTGAGCTTTCTGAAATGTCTATAAGTCAAGTCTATTACCAAAGTTGGGTAGCTGGTGTTAGAGGAGGAGGATCTGGAATAGATTTATATATCAATAAATCTGTTGTCGAAGGTAAAAAGTTAATTACAGCATATTTTAGAGGAAAGTCTGTTAAGTTCGACCCTGTAGTAGGGAATTCAAATATATACATAGCTCGTTTTAAAGGAGAGACCAATCAAGTAAGCGATATCAATATGGAAGCAGACGCCATAAATGAATATGGCAATACAGCTCCAATAAAAAAGGATTCAATTCCTTTTGAATTATCCTCTAATGATGTTGTAGTAAGTTATCTTCAAAATAATGTACTGAAGTATTTAAAACTTATAAATATCTCTAAAAAGGAATCATTAGCATATCCATCAGTTCCTAGAAATTGATATTATTGCAGATTAGTTTATAGAAAACCTCAGAGAAATTTTTCTCTGAGGTTTTCTTTTTGATTTTATCTGTAACAAATCTGAATATTAGGACACTAACCTATGAAACTATATTAAACTATAACGCAATGAAATTAACCATTAGTAATTTAACAAAGACCTATAAAAACGGGGTAAAAGCAACAGATAATTTAAGTATTGAAATAGGAACAGGAATGTTCGGTTTATTAGGGCCAAACGGAGCTGGTAAATCTTCTTTAATGCGTACAATTGCTACCTTGCAAAGTCCTGATAGTGGAACAATTACTTTTGGTGATATAAATGTGCTTGAGGATAATATGAGTTTACGTAAAGTGTTGGGGTATTTACCACAATCATTTGGTGTATATCCTAAAATGTCAGCTGAAGACTTATTAGATTATTTTGCAACCTTAAAAGGGGTTAGCTCAAAAACTGAAAGACAACAAATAGTAAAAGAGGTACTAGAAATTACCAACTTATATGAAGTTCGTAAAAAAAATGTAGCTGGATATTCAGGAGGAATGAAGCAACGTTTTGGAATTGCTCAATTATTGTTAAACAATCCGAAATTAATTATTGTTGATGAACCAACAGCAGGATTAGACCCAGCAGAACGTCACCGTTTTTTAAATGTATTACGTGAAGTAGGTACAAATAGTACTGTAATATTCTCTACGCATATTGTAGAAGATGTAAAAGAGTTATGTAATGAAATGGCCATTTTAAACGGAGGTAGAATTTTAAAACACACCACTCCTTTAGAAGCAACTAAAGAAATTGAAGGTCAAATTTGGACTAAAATTATTGAACGTGATGATTTAGAGGGGATTGAAAAAACATACAATGTATTATCATCTAATTATAATCAGGATAACACATTAAATGTTCGTGTGCATGCTATAGAAAAACCAGCAGATGGTTTTGTGCAAACAGCAGCACAATTAGACGATGTGTATTTTATAGCTTTAAAACAAGATGAGCCAGTAATGGCCTAATTTAATTTTAAAGTAATTTTTTAATCGATAAAAAACACTTATGTTTTCTACAATATTTTTACACGAATTAAAATACTGGTTAAAAAAACCAGTTACATATATATATGCTGTAATATTTTTTTTGTTAGCTTTATTTCTTTCTGCATATTCAGCTGGTATCTTTGATTTTATAACAGCGTCAATGGGGTCTTCTAAAATAGTGAATTCTCCAATGGGAGTTAGTGGTTTGTTTAATGGATTAACAACGTTTATATTCTTTCTTTTCCCATCTATTATTGGAGTTTCAATATATAGAGATTATAAAAGTGAAATGCATACCATTTTATATTCCTATCCATTCACTAAGGTTAATTATTTATTTGCTAAATTTTTAAGTTCTCTAACCGTTGTAACTTTAATAGTTTTATCAATTGGAGTTGGAATGGCTATAGGGTTTAGGTTACCTGGAACGAATCATGAAATTGTAGGGGCGTTTAATATAATGTCCTATTTAAATGCATATGTTATATTTATTATACCGAATATCTTTTTATTTGGAGCATTAGTTTTTGGGGTAGTAACCTTTACAAGAAATATTTCAGCAGGGTTCATTACTGTTGTAATATTAATGTTTATCCAAGGTTTAACGGCTGGTTTGTTGTCAGATGAAGAACATCGTTTTATTGCTGCTTTAGTAGATCCATTTGGAGATGCTGCAATTAATTATTATGCCAGATACTGGACAGTAGCTGAACAAAATGAATTGTCATTACCTATAAAGGAAATGGTTATTTATAACAGACTATTATGGATGACTGTAGCAAGTATTGTTTTTGCGTTGGTGTATAAATATTTTTCATTTAGTCAAAATGCCCTTTCATTTAGCTTTAAAAAGCAAAAGCCAGAAAGAGCTACTAAATCAAATTTTGGAGGAGTAACTCGTATTAATTTATCAAAAGTAACGTATGATTTTTCATTCTTTCAAAACTTAAAGGCAACTTGGAAGTTTTCAAATATCGATTTTAAGTACATTGTTAAAAGTTGGCCGTTTTTAAGTATTGTTTTAGTTGGACTAATAATTACATTAATTAGCTTATCTAACGTAGGGAACTTATTTGGAACACCAACACTTCCTGTAACATGGAAAACAATAAGAGGAGCAAGTAATTCATTCGCTTTAGCAATAAATATTATTACATTTTTATACGCCGGAATGTTGGTGCATAGAGCAAAAATTGCAAAGGCAAACCATTTAATTGATGTTACTCCAATACCAAATTGGGTATTGTTAAGTTCAAAATTATTGGCATTATTAAAAATGCAGATGGTGTTATTAGCAGTAATTATGGCTTCAGGAATTATCTTCCAAATGTATAATGGGTATTATAATTTTGAGATAGGTCATTATATATATGATTTATATGTGTTGAATTTTATAAGTTTCATCATCTGGGCGTTATTAGCGTTGTTCGTACAAACATTAATAGGGAATCCGTACTTAGGATTGTTTATTATGTTGTTAATTTCAATTGGAATGCCATTTTTAAGATTTGCAGGTATTGAGCAATCTATTTTTAAATACAATCAAGGACCTGGTTTTTCGTATTCCGATATGAATGGTTATGGTTTGTCTGAAGCTAAATATTTATTTTATAAAGTGTACTGGTTATTTGGAGGATTAGTTGCTTTAATACTGGCAAGCTTATTCTGGGTAAGAGGATTGCCACATTCGTTTAAGGAACGTTTATTGATAGCAAAAGATAGATTTAAAGGTGTGTCTTTAATCGGTTTCGTTGTATTATTAATTAGCTTTATTGGGTTAGGGTCTTTTATTTATCACGAAAATAATGTTGTTAATCCATATACGTCTTCTAAAGAAAGTGAAGAGCAACAAGTTACTTGGGAAAAGAAGTATAAAAAATATGAAGCTGCAGTTCAACCAAGAATTGTAGCAGCAAATGTGAATGTAAATATATTTCCTAAAGAATTGAATTTTACAGCTTCAGGAGATTATGTTATGGTTAATAAAACCAATCAAGCAATTGATAGTCTTTTATTGAACCACAATAGTTATCCAAGTACATTTAAGTTTAGTAGAGAAACAAAATTAGTTTCTGAAGATACACTGTATAATTTTGATATTTATAAACTGAAACATGCTCTACAACCGGGAGATAGTATCCAATTACATTTTACGGTTAAAAACAAGGAGAATACATTATTGCGTAAACATTCTCCTGTTAGAAGTAACGGAACGTTTATGACAAATTCAGCCTTGTTTCCATCGTTTGGATATAGTGGAGGAGAATTACAAGATGATAAAGTAAGAGAGAAATATGGCTTACCTAAAAATAAGTTACGCCCGCATCCATCGGACTCTACCGCACTGGGAAATACCTACATAGCAAAAGATGCTGATTGGATTGATTTTGAAGCAACAGTAAGTACTTCAGAAGATCAAATAGCTATTGCTCCTGGGTATTTACAGAAAGAATGGGTAAAAGATGGTCGTAAGTATTTCCATTATAAAATGGATAGCAAAATATTGAATTTCTATGCATTTAATTCTGGTAAATATGAAGTAAAAAGAGATACTTGGAATGATGTAAAATTGGAGATTTATTATCAAAAAGGACATGAGTACAATTTGGAGCGTATGATGAACGGAATGAAAGCTTCTTTAGCGTATAACTCTGAAAACTTTAGTCCGTACCAGCACAAACAAGCACGAATTATTGAGTTTCCAAGAACTGGAGGAGGATATGCACAATCATTTCCGAATACAATTCCATTCTCTGAAAGCGCTGGGTTTATTGCTGATGTAGATGATTCTGAAGAAGGTGGAGTAGATTATGCATTTGCAGTTACAGCACATGAAGTAGCACATCAATGGTGGGCACATCAAGTAATTGGAGCTGATGTATTAGGAGCAACAATGTTGTCGGAAAGTTTGTCGGAATATGTGTCGTTAAAAGTTTTAGAAGACAAATATGGGAAATCAAAAATGCGTGGCTTCTTAAAGGATGCATTGGATAAGTATTTAACGCAACGAACTTTTGAGCGTAAGCGTGAAAAAGCACTAATGTATAATGATGGACAAGGATATATCCGTTACCAAAAAGGATCATTAATATTCTTTGCATTGAGTGATTATTTAGGAGAGAAAAAACTAAATAATGCGTTGAAGAAATATGTTGAAAAGGTAAAGTTTCAGGACAGTCCGTATACTACTTCTATTGATATGGTAAATCATATTAGAGAAGTTACGCCAGACAGTCTACAATATGTAATCAAGGACATGTTTGAAACAATTACGTTATATCGTAATAGAATCATTGAGGTAAAATCTACAGAGTTAGATAACGGTAAACATAAAGTTGATATTGAATTTAATGTGAGTAAGTATAGAAATGACGAAAAAGGAAAACGTTTTTATGCAGAAAAAGGTGGTGATTCAATTACGTATAAAACAGAAAAAATGAGGAAGCCAATTGTATCAGTTCCTTTAGCTGATTATATTGATATCGGGATTTTTACTGAAGAAGAAAACGATGGAAAAAAGAAAGAGGTTGAGTTATACTTGAAGAAGCATAAGATTACTGAAATCAATAATAAAATTTCTATTATAGTTGATAAAAAACCTACTGAAGTTGGTGTTGATCCTTATAACAAGCTGATTGATACAAAATCTGATGACAACAGAAGGAAATTATAAATAAGTTCAACTATTTATTATAAACCCCCATAAGGGTTAGCTCTTATGGGGATTGTTTTTTTGTTAATATTCTATCACTCAATAGTAATTTTCCTTTTCAATTCATTTCCCAAAGCATCAACTACTGTGATAGTGTGTTTTCCTGGATTTGGTAACACACCAATTTCATGAAAGGTTTCTGTAGTTTGAATGAATTCATTATCAATATACCAAAACACTTTAGTTTCAGGATTAGTATGCGCAATTTTTACAATTAATGGGTTTGTTTTTTCGTGTTCATTTTTGGCTAAAATAATGGTACTATTATTTTTAGGAGAAATAAAATCCATTGTAGTATCGGTTTCACGTGTACAATCATTACGTAATTTAGGTAATGATTTATAGTTAGTATGGTGTTTTTTATAATACCATTCTTGTAAAGGAGGGAGAGTGAACCAAGGTGTGTTTTTAATATTATCTAGAGTTTCACATGATGTGTTTACTCTGTAGTTACTATTTTTATCAACATGAATTAAGTGATGAAACGGACATGCTTTAAAACGATTTCCTACACTAGGAATCCAGTTTTTAGTGGTTGTACATAATTCAGTAGCCAGATAACCACTTTGAGTACATGTGTTCACTTCAACTAGTTCGTCATAAGGTTTGGTAAACCATGTTGATTTTGGAAATAAATTAAACACATCAAATAAAACTGGAGCGGCACTGTTTATACCTGTTAAATCAGGCCGTCCTTCACCATCGGCATTTCCTACCCAAACGCCAACTACAATATCTTTAGTAATACCAATAGCCCAAGCATCCCGATTTCCAAAGCTTGTTCCTGTTTTCCACGAAATTTCTTTGGAGGAATCGTAAAATTTCCAGGCTTCATCTCCTTCAGGTCGATTAACCTCTTTCATAGCCTCAAAAGCTAAGTAAATACTCCCCGCGTCAAAAATTGTTTTATCAAGTATTAATTCTCCGGAATCGCTAGGATGGTTTTTTATAAATGACGATTTGTTGAATTCTTTAGTATAGTATTCACTAGAAGTCTCGGTGTAATGATTAACCGTTCCTGCTAATGATGCATAGGTGTTACATAAATCCCATAAACTGCTTTCTGCTCCACCAAGAATTAAAGATAAGCCGTAATGATCTGCTCCTTTATTAATGTGTTTTAACTTAAATTGTCCTAGTTCATCATAAAATCGCCCTAATCCATATTTCTGTAACATTCGGACGGCGGGAATATTTAAGGATTTTGCTAATGCTTTTTTAGCAGATACGGCTCCTGAATATTGTAAGTTAAAATTTTTTGGAGTATAATTATCAATGGTCGTTGGTATGTCGGCCACTAATGCATTCGGAAGTAGTTCTCCTTTGTCAAGCATAGCCATATACAATAAAGGCTTTAAAACACTTCCTGTACTCCTAGGCGCATCAATAATATTTACATCTTTCTGATTCTCTTTAGTGGTTGGCGTGTTTCCAACATAACCCAATACTTTTTTAGTTTTTACATCCAATACTAGTACTGCCATATTGTGCACACCGTTTTGTTTTAAGATGGCATGATGTTGCTTTACAATAGTATTTATACTTTCTTGGATGTTATATTTAACAGATGTTTTTATGCGTTTTCCTTTATTTGATATTGCTGTTTTTTGTAATAAATGTGGTGCTATTTGTGGTAATGGAAACGGTTTTTGTGGTAATGTTTCTTGAATAGCTAACTGATAAGTAAGTGTGTCAATTATTTTTTGCTTTCGTAGCTTGCTCAGTAGTCTATTTCTTTTGTTGACTAATTTTTGTTGATTTTTCCCTGGATATATCAAACTAGGTGCATTCGGAAGGACTGCTAATGTAGCACTTTCTGCCCATGACAATTGGTGTGGTTGAACTCCAAAATAACGCCATGAAGCAACATCAATTCCAACTACATTACCACCAAATGGTGCATTGGAAGCATAATAGTTTAAAATCTCTTCCTTTGATTCACTTATTTCTAATCGTGTTGCTAGTAGTAGTTCTTTTAATTTTTCAAAATAAGTTCTTGATTTCCCATTTCTAGATAATCGGATAACTTGTTGGGTAATAGTACTTCCTCCACGAACTACTGATCCTTTGCTAATATTCGACTTTAAAGCTTTAAAAATCGAAATAGGATTAAAACCAGGATGCTGATAAAAATGTGCATCTTCAAACTGTATTATGCACTGTTTGAATTTTGTTGGTACTGAATCACTTTTTGGAAATCGCCATTGCCCGTCACTTGCAATTTGTGCGCCTAGTAAATTTCCTTCAGTACTCTCAATAACGGTAGCTGTAGGCTTATTAAACAATTGTTCTGGTAAGCAAAAAGCGTAAAACAACAATGCTATAAATGGCATTGTTGTTTTTATTTTATGTTTTTTAAGAAAGCTAATTATAGTATTCATCAATCCAACCAATCTTCTTTATACATTTCCCTCACCTTAATCTTCTAACCAAGGAGAGGAAACTCAATTGTTTTAAATTTTATTACTGTGCGTTGGTTTAGCCAAATTCATATTCACGTTCTACTTTGCAAATTCTAACCTTATACCAAGTGTACCAGTCTGTTTTTCCTTTTTCTTGAGCAAAAAGATGTGCTGAATTTTCTTTCCAGTTTTTTATAGCGTCTAAACTCTTCCAATAAGAAACTGTAATTCCGATAGTTTCTTTTGCAGACTCAATGCCCATATATCCTGATTGTTGCTTTGCTAAGGTCTCCATTTGTTCTGCCATTTTTTGGTAGCTACTATCATCTTCTTGTTGTTTGGAAGTGAATATTACTGCATAGTATGATTCTGTATTTTGCATTTATAAATCGTTGGTAAAATGTTTCTAATTTATTATTTAATTACCTCAACCCATTGTCCTTTTGTACGTACAAAGTAATCATCATCATACATGGCTTCACATTGTACTCCTGATAAATAATAGCTTCCTAAATAGGATGCGTTTAATAATACACGAACAGTTTTTGTTTCACGAGATTTTAAATCGAAATAAAAATTAGAACGATCATCTCTAATATCTTCATGATCAACCGAATTGTTGTCAAAAGCACCAAAATCTGTGAAACGTGTATTTACAATTTCCCATCCTGAAGGGAAAATTACAGAAAGCGCTACATCTTTTATAACTTCATCTTTATGATTAGAAATGGTAACCTCAGCAATAAAATCAGTTCCTTGACTTACTTTAGAAATATTCAATAATTTCCCGTTTTTAGTTTTATAGGAAACGGTTGCTGTTAAATTACGTTGTGCTATTTTTTCCTGACCAACAGGCAATACTCCTTTGTTTAATACCCTTGCATAAATAGTATTGTTTTTATTGTTTTTAAGTTCAATACTATTTCCTCCGTTAGTAGCGGTAATAGCTCTACTTGCTAAAGTTTTAGATGTACTAACATTAGTGTTGTTTTTGCCATTAGTAGTATAGCTTACTGAAATCCCTTTTCCTCCAATAAAAGCAGCGTATTTAGCCATTGCTAATAAACTATATGCAGTAGTTTGCGTACTCATATATCTTTTGTTTGATAAATTTTGAGCAATATATTTTCCAAGGTCTTTTGCTTTAAGATGTTCTTTTAATAACACATAAGTTTCTAGAGCCATTGCTTTATTCCTATCAGCAGAACCATAAGTGTAATAGCTATATTTCCGTTTGTTAAACACAAAAGGAGTACTATTTACAAGTTCTTTTGCAGCATCTTTTTGTCCTATTAAAGCATAAGCAGCCGCCAAACGATATTTAGCTTCATTGGTAATGTTTCTTGTTTCTCGCAATCTGTTCATTGAAGATAAATCAGCATTATTCGCTAATGCTAAGGTGTATAATCTATATGCTTGAGCCAATCCATTTCTGTGATGTGTTTCACTGTAACGCCAGCTTTTGGTAACTTGTTTCTGATAGCTCAACCATTTTGCTTTAAACGAAATTGGTAGTACAAACCCTTTTTTCTCCGCTTCTAATAAAAAATGACCTGCATAACTTGTGCTCCAATCGTTTATACTTCTTCCACCTTGCCAATAAGAAAAACCACCTCCGGTAGTTTGAAAATGTGCCAATCGATCAATCCCGCGTTGTATGTTTTTTTGAATCTGTTGTTTCTTTTTAGTACTTAAATCAAAAATATCATTTAAAAATAATTGTGGAAAAACACTAGAGGTAGTTTGTTCAACACATCCATGTGGATATTTAATTAAATACTGCAATCTAGAATTAAAATCCATTGATGGTAAAGAAGATAATTCTATGGCAGCTCCATTTGTTCCAGTTACTCCAAAAGTTTCAAAATTGATTGTTTTAGTACTATTAGGTTCTAGAATAACATCTAAGGTTTCAGTAGTTTCTGGATTTGGGTTTACAGCATCTATTTCTACTTCGTAGGATGCCTTTTCTCCATTCCCAGAAGCCTGAATTTCCAAAGTTCCTATTCCGTTTTTGAGAACTTCGATATCAAAATACACCATTTTTTCATCTGGTTGACTGAATGAAATATTTTGGGTACTACTTCCTACAACTTTAAAAGTGTCATTCTGTTTTAGTTTTATACTAACATTTTTTACCTTTTTCTCCATTGCAAAAACAGTAATTGGTAGTCGGACTTTTTCACCCGGAGTTACTTTTCTAGGTAAAGAGGCTAGTACCATTAAGGGTTTACGAACTGGAGTAGTTTTTTCAACATTTCCGTAGGCTTCTGTTTCTGGATTATGAGCAACAACCATTGTACGTACAGACCCTATGTATTTAGGGATTTTTACTTGATGTGTTTTTGATTGGTTTTTACCAATTTCAAAAGGGCCTAAGTAAACTACAACGGGCTTAAATCGGTTTGCTTTTTTGTTTTTACTTCCAGCAGCCATTCCATCTCCACCAATACTAAATACTTGATTGATGCGTCCGCCATAAGCACCTATTACATCATCATAAATGTCCCAAGTTTTTACCCCTAATGCTTCTTTAGCATAGAAAGTGTCCCAAGGGTTTGGAGTTTTAAAACGCGTTAAATCCAATAAACCTTCATCTACAATAGCAATAGAGTAGGTCATAGGTTTACCGTTTTTCTCATTCACTTTTACCGTAATATTTTGTTCAGGTTGTAATACTTTTGGCATTGAAATTTCAGGATACAAACGAGTAGTTGGGTTTTCTACAGTAATTCCTGTAACACCATATGTTCTAATAGGTAAATCATTAGCAGTGTTGGCATGTTTCTGAATGGCAGCAATATTAATATATACATTTGGTGCCATTTCCGGAGTAATGTCAAAACTGAATTTGGTGTCTCCTTTTGTGGTTTTTACCCAATGTGATTCTAATACTTCTGTACCATTTTCAATAGTTACTAAAGCTGTGCCATTTCCTCCAGAAGGAAATGTTACGTGAGCAGTTTCACCTACATCATAGGTGTTTTTGTCGGCTTTAAAAACCAACATTGTAGCTTCGTTAGGATTTCCTTTTCGGGCTTTTCCTGCCCATCCAGGCCAATCTACAAATATTGTTTTTCCTGTAGCATGTCCGCTCTTCTTATTTACAACACGTACTAAGAATCGTCCCCAATCAGGATATTTCAGTTTAAAATTAAAAGATGCTTTTCCATTAGATTTTGTAGCAATCTTTTTAGCGAAAACCGTTTCACGGTAGGTGCTACCATCATACTGCGATAAATTATTATTAGAGGAATTCCACCACCAGCTGTTGTTCACCTTATATATTTTAACTTCTAAGTCACTCACGGCAATAGGTTTTCCATTTTCATCTACTGTTGCTACATCAAATCGATGTTGTGTATCGGTTAGTAACATATTTCTAGCACGATCTCCTTTAGGAGTACTTAGCCCAACATAAGAAGTGTATGGTGAATAGGTTTTGCTAAACACATCAGTACTAAAGTCGCCACCATTTTCATATACTTTTGTGATAAAAGATGCTTTTAACATCCCTGGTGATTTTCTTTTTAATTCTGGCTTAAAGTTGAATGATGCCTTTCCTTGCTCATCAACTCTTCCCTCAAAAACAGTTTGTTCTTCAGAGTTAAAACGTCTTGCAGGATCATCAAAAACAAAACCTGAAAAGTTCTTGAATTTTGTAGCTTGCTGATAAAATTTCACATTCACATCTGCTTTTAAGTTTTTAGCAATGGCACCATGTAACCACAATGCTTCAATAGTACCTTCAATAGGATTTGCAGATGTAATTATTTCGGCATCAAAACCAACCTTTATTTTTAGTCTATTTGGCTTTATGGTTTCTATTTTAATACGTTTGCTAAACTGTGCTCCTCCAACATTTATTTTAGCAGTCCAGTTTCCTGTAGTAGCATTAGCATCGGTAGGAATCGTAAAACGGTAAAAATTATTTAACCCTTCAGTACTAACCTCTCGATGTGTGATAGTTCCTTGAGGGTCTGATAATTCAAATTTGACAGGATGTCCAATAGGTAATTTGTTTGCTTTGTCGTTAAGCATAAATGATAAAAATAGAGTATCTCCAGGTCTCCAAACACCGCGTTCCCCATATATAAACCCTTTCAGACCTTTTTTTAAACGCACTCCAGAAACATCATATTTACTCATGGATAATGCATTTCCATCATTCAATTTCACATAAGTAGTTTGCTTGTTTTTGCTTACCAATGCAAAAAATGCTGATTTCTCTGCGTCATAAAATGCTTGTCCGGTTTCATCAGTAGTTTTTGAGCCAATTTCCTGTTGCTGGTAATTGTAAAATTTAACGCTTGCATTAGGAACAGGTTCGGTAGTTAATATATCGCTAACAGCTACAAAATAAGACTTATTAGTTCCCTTTTTTACGGTTACTCCCAAGTTTGAAGCCAATACATTAGCACTAACTTTTTTGTTTCTATAGTATGAATGGTCACATGGGTTATCACGCTCTCTCCAGCTATAGTCATAGTCGTAATCATCACCATAATAATATCCGCCATAATCCCAATTACTATCCTCTACATCTTCATTATCATAATCAATTGTTTCTTCAGCTTCAGTAGATTTTGAATCTCCTTCACATTTGTATAAGGAGTATTTTTTTAGAAAAGATAATTGCACTCTATATATTGCCCCAGGATCAGAAGCGATGATGTGTTTTAAATCAACTGAAAAGGAATTCCATTTACTTAAGTTACTTACCGATTTCTTTTCTAGGTTAATTGTTCTTTTTGCAATCGGACGGGCTACCTGTTTTAAGTTGTTGTTTCCTTTTAAATTGCTGCTTTGTAAAAATTGTAAAATGTTGTCTTGGTAAATTTTGAAAACAGTAACATCTACAGCTTTTAAATTTACACTTTCAAAATTGAATTTTAAATTGTCAGAAGTTGGTAAAATGGTACCGTTTTGTAATAATTTTAATTCAGGCTTTTGCTGTTCAAATGCAATATTTTGCTTAAAAGCATTTTTGAGTTTATATCCGTCAGTACTTGTTATTCCTTGAAATATTTCTACGGAAACAGTCCCTTTTAATGTAGCGTTGGTAAACACTTTTAAGATATTACCGTCAACCACATATTGTAATTTTTTAGTTCCTTTAATATCTACTAGACCATTAAAATTTTGATTTTTTTGTAGTGGATCGGAAAAGTTTATTTCTAAATATTGTTTATCCTCGTTGCTAACGGCAACATCCACTACTTGAAAATTATTTTTACCAATTACTGCGTATGGAAAGCTATAATCTTGATTAACGCCTATTGGTTTTCCGTTATATGCAATTTGAATTTCTGAATTATCTGCTTTTCGTTGTATGCTATCAATAGTGAATGTAAAAAACTTAGAATCGTCTAAAACGGTATCAAATTTTATAGTTAGTGGAGTTCCATTTTGTGTAGCAGAAACTAATTTTTTAGCCTCTTCTAATAATAATACATCACTAGCTTTAATGTTTCCAACTAAATACTGCCAATCCCTATTGTATGACTGCATGCTATTGGTAGTAACAATAAAATCTTGTTTGATGGTTTTTACTTTAAAACTGAAATCAGTTAAACCATTTTCTGTTTTTTGAAATTTATCCAAATGTACCTTAAACACATATTCTGTGTCTTGCTTTAAAGCGGTTTCTGACTGAAATGAAATAGTCCGATTGTTAAGCGCAATCCACTTTCCCTTCACTTTAGGAGAAACAGAAAAATAAGCATCATCTAATTCCAGGTCGTTTGACCATTCTGCAACTGGTTGCACTAAAACAATTCTGACATCACTTTTTTTAGAGATAATCCCTGAAGATACATTTGCGATGTAGTCTTTAAAATCATTTTTGTTTGAGGTTTTAGTTTCTGAAGCGTTTTTTTTACAAGAAGAAAACACTATTAACGTTAAAATAACGATTAGTAATTTGGTAAATTTCATATTGGTTAAAGCAGTTTGATTAGTTAGTTTAATGTTCTATTCATCTTTATATATTCCGGTATAAATTTCCCCATTTTGATTTATAGAAGCTCTATACATTCCTGGAGTATTAAATTCCATCTGAATATTCCCGTATTTATCGATAGCAATAACTCCTCCGTCACCTTTTAATGCTACTAGTTTTTGTTGTACCACATTTTCAGTAGCTTCTTTTAAGGATACTTTTTTGTATTCAATTTGTGCAGAAATATCGTGAGCAACAGCAGCGCGTATAAAATATTCACCATGACCAGTAGACGATACTCCACAAGTTTTGTTATTGGCATATGTTCCTGCACCAATAATTGGTGAATCACCTATTCGATTCCATTTTTTATTGGTCATCCCTCCAGTAGAGGTTCCAGCAGCAATATTTCTATATCTATCTAATGCAACACATCCTACAGTTCCGAATTTGTAATCAGGATATTTTTTCATCAAAAGGGAGGCTATTTTTTTATTTTTCTGCTCCTTTATTTTTCTTAAATATAGTAGGTTGTTTTCTGTTGCAAAATAAGATGGGTCAACTATTTCTAATCCTTGTTCTTGAGAAAATTGATCTGCACCTTTTCCAGATAATAATACATGAGGAGAGTTTTCCATTACTTTTCTAGCAGCTGAAATAGGGTTTTTTATAGTTGTTATACCTGCAACAGCCCCTGCGTCTAGGTTTGCACCATCCATAATAGAAGCATCCATTTCATTAGTTTCCTGATTTGTATAAACAGCCCCTTTTCCTGCGTTAAATAATGGAGAATTTTCCAATACATGTATCGTTTTTTCTACAGCATCAAGACTCGTCCCACCATTTTTTAAAATACTGTGTCCTAATGCTATAGCTTCGGTTAATTTATTTCTAACTAATGAATCTAATTCCGGTGAAATACTTTCCCTTGTTTGGTATCCAGCCCCGCCATGAATTACAATAGCAAATTCATTTAATTGTACTGGCTTTTCAATACTTGTGAAAGGGATACTTTTAGGTTCTTTTTTTTTACAAGAAAACAGTGTTACTAAAACGATAAAAATAGTGAATACCTTATTGAATGTCATGAAATTAAAGTAGTAAAGGTTAGTTGTTTGTGTCTTAGAAAAAGGTTTCTCAAGAGGCTATTAAAAGTACTAAATTTCCTTGGTATTTTTATAATAAAAAGGAGAATATAAAAATCTCAATAAAAAAGCGTAATTTTGCATATAATTTTTTTAACAAAAAACTTCAATAAAGTTATATATATATGTCAGTAGCAACAGATTTTGGAATGGACAAAGCATTAGCTCAATTAGGGTTAAGCGCTGTAAATGATGGAACCTCAACAGGTTCTAATAATTTTTCTAGCGGAGAAATTATTGAGTCTTACTCACCAGTTGATGGAAAATTAATTGGAAAAGTAAAAACAACTACCAGAGAAGATTATGATAAAGTTATGGAATCTGCTACTGCAGCTTTTAAAACTTTCAGAACAATGCCAGCTCCACAAAGAGGGGAAATTGTACGTCAGTTTGGTAATAAATTAAGAGATTTAAAAGAACCATTAGGGAAATTAGTTTCTTATGAAATGGGGAAATCTTTACAAGAAGGTTACGGTGAGGTTCAAGAAATGATCGATATCTGTGATTTCGCAGTTGGATTATCTCGTCAGTTAAACGGACAAACAATACCTTCAGAGCGTCCAGGACACGTAATGAGAGAACAATGGCACCCAATTGGTGTTGTTGGAATTATTTCTGCATTTAACTTTCCAGTAGCTGTTTGGGCTTGGAATACTGCTTTAGCATGGATTTGTGGTGATGTATGTGTATGGAAAGGTTCTGAAAAAGCTCCTTTATGTTCTGTAGCTTGTCAAAACATTATTGCTGATATCTTAAAAGAAAACAACTTGCCAGAAGGTATTTCTTGTATCATCAACGGAGATTATAAAGTTGGTGAATACATGACTACTGATTCTCGTATTCCTTTAGTATCTGCTACAGGTTCTACTCGTATGGGAAGAATTGTTGGAGCTACAGTTGCTGAACGTTTCGGAAAATCTTTATTAGAATTAGGAGGAAACAATGCAATTATCATTACACCAACTGCTGACTTAAAAGTAGTTGTTCCTGGAGCTGTATTTGGAGCTGTTGGAACTTGTGGACAACGTTGTACTTCTACTCGTAGATTAATCATACACGAATCTGTTTACGACAAGGTAAGAGATGCAATTACTGGTGCTTATAAGCAATTAACTATTGGTAATCCATTAGATGAAAAGAATCATATCGGACCATTAATTGATCACGATGCTGTAAATACTTACTTAGCTGCTATTGAAAAAGCAAAAGCTGAAGGTGGAAACGTATTAGTAGATGGTGGAGTTTTAGAAGGTGAAGGTTACGAAAGCGGATGCTACGTAAAACCAGCTATTATTGAAGCTGAAAACCATTTTGAAATTGTACAGCATGAAACTTTCGCTCCAATTTTATATTTAATGAAATATTCTGGTGGTGTTGAAAATGCTATTGATGTTCAAAACGGAGTTGCTCAAGGGTTATCTTCTGCAATTATGACTAACGAAATGAAAGAAGCTGAAAAGTTCTTATCATTCGCTGGTTCTGACTGTGGTATTGCTAACGTAAACATCGGAACTTCTGGTGCTGAAATTGGTGGTGCTTTTGGAGGTGAAAAAGAAACAGGTGGTGGACGTGAGTCTGGATCTGATGCTTGGAAAGTATACATGAGACGTCAAACAAACACAGTGAACTATTCTGATGAATTACCTTTAGCACAAGGAATTAAATTTGACTTATAGGTCTATAATAGACATTTAATAATGAAAAAGGCTCAACATGTGTTGAGCCTTTTTTGATTTGCATTATTTTTTTAAGCGTTTGCTAGTTCGCTAACCGTTGTTGGTTTTGCTGGAGATTCAGTTCCACTTTTCCATTCTACTCCAGCTCCCCAAGTAAGTACTTTATTAGTATAAGCTGGTGTACCTGTATTAAAACAGTTATCGGCAGCAATGAATCCATAACCTGTGGTTTTTCCCAGATATATTTACCTGGCCCTTCGAAGGTCATTTTAGTCCATTCTGTAAGTTCTGGTAAAAAACCACCATAAGACCATCCTTATTTTCTGGGTATCTCCAACCACCAATAGTAATCATACCTAGTGCCGAACTATTTGCTCCAATACCAAATTGAAATTTGCCAGATGTTGGTTGATTTACACTATTGTATCCTTTAGCCTCTGTGTCTGTACAGATAGTCATAGTTATGGTATCCGATGGAGATGCAGTAATTAATACTTTTAAGTTAAAATCAACATATGGAAATCCGTATGAGTTAGAGTTTTCATGTAATACTTTTGCATAATCATTTCCTTGACCTGTAGCAAATGGAACTTCCCCTGGGAAATCAAGGGTTTTATTTGGTCCTACTGCAGTAAAATATCCTTCGTTTATTCCTATCAATATGTTTCGGAATGTAGAGTTTGCGGACATTTTATCGTTAGTGTTTTGTGGCGATTGGTTTTGATCTACAGTTGCACCGTTATAAATCAAGGTTCCTCCATCACATCGGTAGCATATTTCAGTAGTAAACTGATTTTTAAATACTTCAAATGTATCTCCTTCAGCGCTTTTTAAGGAAATCATTACATCTGTTCCGTTTTGTACATTCATAAAACTTCCTGTAAATACTTTAGAAGAACCACCTTTTGGAGTATCAGAAGTAATTACCAAAGGCGCTTTATTAGTGTTCAAGTAATTAATGTAGTTGTCGTAAGAAGCATAACTATAAGGAGCACCATTTTGCCCCACTATTTTAGGTTGCCTTGTTGCGCATGTTATATATGCTGGATTTGCATAAGTAGCAGGCTGTAATGCCGTTGTTTTCATTATGGATATAATATCAGTAATTGACTTTTTATATCCTAAAGTAAAAGCATTATTTTTGGTATCTGTTCCCGCTAAAGTTAACGGAAGTTCTGTAATGTCAACGTTTGATAAGTTTAACCAAACTTTATTTTTACTAGATTTTTTGGTAAACTCAATCCAACCATAATATTGTTCTCCATCTGGTATAGGAGCATTGTCTGAAGGGAAAGCCCCATATCCTACATATAATCTTACACCTTCAATGCTTTCAATGTCTAATCAAGATTAGGATTTGTGGTTAACAAATCACTTAATTTAACAGATGTATTAGGAGTAATCTAGCTAATACATGTTTGCTTGTCTCCCGTTAATAATAAGCACAAACCTTGATTAGTACCTCTATCATTTACAATTTTAATTTTCATGTTGTTTGGTTTTTTCATTTAATGACTATAATGTATGTTCAATTGGGCATATAAAAAACGAGTAGAAACACTCGTTTTTTATATAGAAATATTCTGTTAGAACTATCAATTTGTTTCACACAAACTTAGATTAGTAGCAAAAAAATAAAATAAATTGTTTTTATGGGTAACATAATGTTGTTTTTGGGAATATTATAGTAAAGATGCTTTTTTGCCCCAAAAAAGGAATAAGTTAATTTTATACAACACAAAAGGCTACCGTTTTGTAGCCTTTTGTGTTTTTAATAGGTATAAAAATTCCTATTAAGTATGTTAATTAGTACTATGTACTAGCTGGTATTTGTTCAGTTTTTATAGTATTATTTTTAAAGTTCATAAAAATCCCTAAAAAGAAAAGCATTAATAGTAGTCCGTTAGTTTCCATTTTTCCGAATTCAAATCCTGATGCAACATTATTTATAAAAAAGACCCCCTTTTCTAATTTGAAAAACCAGTCTTGGGCTATCTGATATTCATTTAAGGTTAAAATAAATATAATAGTATTCAAGGTGAAAAGTGTAGCGATTGAAAAGACTAAAGATCTAATAGTACTCGTAAATAATTCTTTCATAATAAAAGTTTATTGTGAAATAAATATTACAAAGTGTAATATTTATGGTTAGTATGCAATAAATTTTATTTGGGGATAACAAACCTAAGCTATTTCTAGTTAAATTCACAATAATGAACTTAATAAATACCTCGTGATGGATTAAAAGTTAAAATAAACGACGAAGAGATTTTTTTAATGTTTCTGTTTGAAAAAAATAAAGATATTATTCCAATCCAGCCTTTAGTAGGACTGAAATATCTGTAGGTGTATTGACATTTATATACGGATAAGTAACTCCAGACAAATATAATCCATTTGCAAAAGCAGGCTTTTTATCTTCAACCTTAAACTGTTCAGAGAGCACTTTTTTAAAGGTTTCTAAGCTCATTTTTCCAGTACCAACTCGTAATATAAAATGAACCAATAAACGTATCATGCCTCTTAAAAATCGATTAGCAGTTATTGTAAATCGGATACGTTGTTCCGTTGCATCTACAAATAATTTTGCGCTTGTCACATAGCAAATGGTGTGATTATGTAAATGTGGTTGTTTACATACAGCTTCAAAATTATCGTATAACGGGATAAGTTTTGTAGCTTTCTTCATTGCTTTAAAGTCTAAATTTTCAAGTTCATAATAAGAGCTGTATTTCCTTAAAACGGGATCTTTGTATAGGTGAATAAAATAATCATATGTTCTTGAAGTTGCATCATAGCGAGCATGTTGACGTTCCTCTACCTCAATAATGTCATAGACAACAATATCGTTGGGTAGGTGCTTATTTAATCGGAATTTTAAATCAAAACTAAAAGGTTTCTTTATGGTAATGTTTAAAAAATATTGACTCGCATGTACACCGGCATCTGTGCGTCCACATCCAAAAACAGTTATGTTCGTTTTAAAAATACATTTTAATTTTTTTTCAATAGTCCCTTGAACAGTAACGGCATTAGGTTGCTGTTGCCATCCGTGGTAATTACCTCCGTTGTAACCTATGTGTAAGAAATATTTCATGTACTGTATTTTGTTAAAATTACTCCAAAAAAAACCACTCATTAGAGTGGCTTGATATTTTTGAAAAGGAGCTTATTGTCCTCCTTCTTTTGTTTTTTTTACGTACGCAGTCAAAATAACAATATGAATTCCATCAACTCTTCCTTCAATTTGTTCAGCATTATCCCAAACTAAAGAAATACGATGTACAGGTGCTCCACGTTTAGCTGTGAAGTTCGCTCCTTTAACTACCAAGTCTTTAATTAAAACCACAGAGTCACCGTTACTTAAAATATTTCCGTTAGCGTCTTTGTGTACTATCTTATTTTCATCTTCTTCGTCACCATCACCCAATTTATTGGCCCATGTTGTCATTTCTTCATCTAAATACATCATGTCTAATAAATCCTGACTCCATCCAAATTTCTTTAAACGGTGTAACATTCTCCATGCCATCACTTGAATAGCTGGGGTTTCACTCCACATACTGTCGTTTAAACAACGCCAATGGTTAGAATCCATTGCTTCTGGGGCTTCAATTTGTGAGTGACACGTTCCACAAACTAATATACTTTTTTCCAGCTCTTCACCTTTTTCAGATACAGGAGGAATATTGTATACTTTTAAACTTTCTGCAGATGTACATAACTCACAAGTTGAGTTACTACGTGCATGTAATTTTTTTTCTATGACACTCATTATTGTTTGTTTTATTAAAAGATGATAGCAAAAATACAATTTTTAACGGAATGTTACTTGATTCCTTTTTGTTGATGTCAAGCAATTCTTTAGTTTTGCTACTTTAAAATAAATGACATGATTTCAGTAGATAATTTAGCAGTAGAATTCAGTGGGCATACTCTCTTTAGTGATGTGTCTTTTGTGATAAATGAGAATGATAAAATTGCCTTAATGGGTAAGAATGGTGCAGGGAAATCTACTATGATGAAAATCATTGCTGGTGCGCAGCAAGGAACTCGCGGGCATGTGCGTCATCCTAAAGATGCAGTTATAGCTTATTTACCGCAACATTTATTGACGGATGATAACTGTACCGTTGTAGAAGAAGCTTCAAAAGCATTCAAGCATGTTTTTGACATGCGTGATGAAATGGAGGGGTTAAACAAACAATTGGAGACTCGTACAGATTACGATTCTGATGAGTACATGAAAATTATCGAAAAAGTTTCTGAACTTGGAGAAGTTTTTTATGCTTTAGAAGAGGTAAATTATGAAGCTGAGGTTGAAAAAGCATTAAAAGGACTTGGGTTTAAACAATCTGATTTTACCAGAGCTACAAGTGAGTTTAGTGGTGGTTGGCGTATGCGTATAGAGCTGGTTAAAATATTATTACAAAAACCAGACTTAATTTTATTAGATGAGCCTACCAATCACGTAGATATTGAATCGGTTATTTGGTTAGAAGACTTCTTGCTAAATAAAGCAAAAGCCGTTGTAGTTATTTCTCATGATAAGGCTTTTATTGATAATATTACCAATAGAACCATTGAAGTAACAATGGGGAAAATTTACGACTACAAAGCAAATTATACACATTACTTACAATTAAGACAAGAGCGCTTATCACACCAGATAAAAGCACACCAAGAACAACAAAGATTTATTGCCGATAACAAAGCATTTATTGATCGTTTTAAAGGAACTTTTTCTAAAACTAATCAGGTAACTTCTCGCGAGCGAATGTTAGAGAAGCTAGAAATTATTGAAATTGATGAGGTAGATAAATCAGCATTACGATTACGTTTTCCTCCAGCAGTGCGTTCAGGAGATTATCCAGTTATCGCAGAAGATTTATCGAAATCATATGATGATCATGTAGTATTTTCTGGAGCAAATATGACTATTGAAAGAGGCGAGAAAGTTTCTTTTGTCGGTAGAAATGGAGAAGGGAAATCAACCATGATTAAAGCTATTATGGGTCAGATTGATTATGAAGGAAAATGCGATTTAGGACACAATGCTAAAGTGGGGTATTTCGCACAAAATCAAGCAGCTTTATTAGATGAAACTTTAACGGTATTCCAAACGGTTGATGATGTTGCTGAGGGGGACATACGTACAAATATTAAAAATATTTTAGGGCGCTTTATGTTTGGTGGAGATGATATTGACAAAAAAGTAGCGAATCTGTCAGGAGGAGAAAAAACCCGTTTAGCAATGGTTAAATTATTACTAGAACCAGTGAATGTATTGATACTCGATGAGCCTACTAATCACTTAGATTTGAAATCAAAAGACGTTTTAAAAGAAGCATTACAAGCTTTTGACGGAACACTAATATTAGTTTCTCATGATCGTGATTTCTTACAAGGTTTATCTCAAAAAGTATTTGAATTTAAAGAAAAACGTGTCATTGAACACTTTGAATCTATTGATGACTTTTTAGTTAGAAATAGGATTGAAAATTTAAAAGAAATTGATTTGAAGGCATAAATATTAAAAACAGAAAGAAATCTATCTTAGATTCCTTTCTGTTTTTAATATTTCACTAACGGCTGCTTGATATGCTCTTGGATTATTAGCTTTCTTGATTTTTTTATAAGTCTTCTGAGGATTAGAGCATGATTGAGAAAAGAACTCCCAAAAGCCTAACATTTTCATTTTAATTGGTGTTGGTCCAGAAAGAGCAACGTCATACTCTTGATAAATAGTATTATGAAATTCACTAAAAATATCCCATCTATTTTTTGGGTATTCAGTAGTATTATTTTTTATCATACTGGGTAAAAACGGATCTGAAATCAAACCTCTACCAATCATCCAATGATTAATTGAAGGAAAACGTTCCTGTAGTTCTCTAAATTTAGTTACAGAGGTAATATCTCCGTTGTAGTATAATTTTTGTTTAGAAGTGTCTAAACAACGTTGAAATGAATTTAAATCTACACCACCTTTATACAGTTGTTTTCCAATACGTGCATGTATGGCAATATTCTTAATAGGGTACTTTTCTAGGATAGGAAAGACGTCCAAAATTTCTTCAGGATTTTCATACCCCATTCGCATTTTCATGGACACTGTAATATCAGTTTCCGAATGCACTCGGTCAAGAATATGATCTATTTTTTCAGGATTACAAATTAACCCTGATCCCATACCACGTTTTGTAACCATAGGATAAGGACATCCTAAATTCCAGTTCAATTCGGTATAGCCTAACTCTTGAACATATTTGGTTACAAATAAAAATTCATCAGCATCATTCGTCATAATTTGCGGAATCACTTCAGGAACCGTATTGTTTTCAATTAGTAAGTCACGTTCATAAGAGCCTTTAATTTTTAACTTCCCATTTAGACGGATATAAGGAGAATAGAATGTGTCTATCCCACCAAAATACTCATTAAAAGCATTTCGAAAGCGAAAATCTGTAAATCCTTGTAAAGGAGATGAAAGTAGTGTAAAACTCATGTGGCAAATATAAACTACTTTGACGTAATTGATTTATACAAACTTTATGTAAATTAAAAAGAGAGGAATAAACCTCTCTTTTTAAAATTAGATGTGTTTTACGAAAGGTTATTTCACTTGCTTTCCAAAAATAATTACAGCTCCAATAACAGCGATAATAAAGAGTACTAAAAAGAATATTTTCCAGAATGAATAAGGTCTGTTTCCGTCAATAATCCCACTCTGACCGTTTACATAAAAATGATACTTCTTACTATTAAATATATAAGAAGATATATATACAGGCAATAATACATGTTTAAAAGTTTCATCGCTTAATTTCATGTCTAGCTGATGCACTTGTTGGGCATCACCACCAATATCTTGTCGAGCCCATCCATTGGCAATTTGTTTGGCTTTTTCGGTAGATTTTAAAAGCCCGTTTTCTAATGATAATGTATACTTTTCAGTTACAAAACCAGCTAGGTAACTAGAATTGAAGGGTTCTAGTTTGTCTAAATCCCAATGGGTTATTTTATTAGGAATAGTATTCTTTTTTTTCTCTGAAGCACTAACTAATGTATCGTCAACAAAACCTTTTACACTTCCAGAAGCATAAGTCCATCGTGTTTTTTGAACCTGACGTGTACGTGTTACGGTTTTACCGTTGACAGTAGTGTTATAACTTTCGGTAACATAGTAATAATCTCCTCGTTGTCCTTCATATTCACCATATAATTCAGCATCAAAAGTCCAATATGGAACATATAGACCTTTTGTTTTTTCAGGATCTAAAGCAGCTCGTTTGAGTTTGTTTGGAGCAAACCATAAACCGTTTACCCATTTTTTAAAAATAGCATGTGATTGTTGATGGTTCAATTGAAAAGGAAGTACTGCACCAGGTAAAATCCAATCTTCATCATAAGCATCTTCTACAATTAAAGGTTGACTACAATACACACAATGTAAGGACTTGTAATTTTCTTCTATATGCTGATTAGCTCCACAAGTTTTACAGTGTAACATACTTATCTTTTCAGTATGCGACTGGTTTCCCATTTTTTCTAAATAAGGCCGCAATTCTAACTCTTCATAAGAAGTGTCAGATACTACTATTGCTTCTTCATGATTGCAATAACCGCATTTAATAACTGTAGATCCTGGTTTGTATTTTAGTTCAGCACCACAATTGATGCAGGATTTTTTATGTTCGGATTGTTTAGGTGTTTCTTGATTCATTTATACATGGAAAATATCACCCTCACCTTAGTCCCCTCCCTCAGGGAGAGGAAATCTAGATAAGTTTTTATATGAATGTAGTGTTCTAATTATTTGGCAATGGTGGAGGTACAGATCCTAATAAGGCTTGTAATTCGGGCACAGTGTTTAAAGCCGTCCAGTTCGCCATTCCTTGTTTCCAAACTAATGTATTTGCATCTACTGTTTTTGAAGTAAATAAGCTACTTAAGCCTTCAAAAGTAACTGGACCTGATTGTTGACCGTTTGTGGCATAAAAGTATTGTGTTTGTTGCGGTAAAGGTGGTGGCATAGCACCAGTGTTTTGTGTTGGTGCTGCCGATGTAGTTTGACTTTGTGGGTTTAGCATGCCGCCCATTTGTTGTGCCATGGCAAATCCCATTCCCATTCCTATTCCTGCTCCCGCAGCTCCAGATTCATTAGCAGCAGCAACTTCAAGTGCTTTTGCGGCTTTGAATTTTGTTAGTTTGTCTAAATCTAATTTATTAAGCCTGCTGTATTCAAAAATTTCTTTCTTTAATTCTTCTGGCATCGATACATTTTCGATGAAGAATTTTTCTAATGAAATTCCTACTGAGTTAAACTCAGGATTCATAACTTCTAAACAGGTATCTGACAATTCATTGGTATTGGCAGCATATAGTTCAATAGGAAGGTTTGCTTCACCAATAGTGTCCGTAAATCGGGTAGAGATTAAACTCTTTAAGTGTTCGTTAATTTCAAAATTGGTGAAATTATTATCAGTACCAACAATGTCTGTAATAAATTTTCCTGCGTCATTAATCTTGAATGCGTAGGTACCAAAAGCACGTACTTCAACAAAACCAAAACGATCGTCGTTTAAGATTACTGGGTTTTTAGTACCCCATTTTTCATCAGTAAATAAACGAGAGCTTACAAAGTAAACCTCCGCTTTAAATGGGCTGTTAAAACCATATTTCCAACCTTTTAAAGTAGCAAGTATGGGTAGATTTTGAGTGTTTAAGGTATAAGTTCCTGGTTCAAAAACATCTGCCAACTTCCCTTCATTAATAAATACTGCAATTTGTCCTTCACGAACAACTAGTTGCGCACTATTTTTTATTTCGTTTTGGTAGCGTTCAAACCGATGAACTATAGTGTCGTTAGAGCTGTCTAACCACTCAATAATGTCTATAAACTCGTGACTTAACTTCTTTTTTATTTCATCAAAAATGCCCATTTCTTTAAATTTAAATTGATTGTCTACAAGATAATAAAATCTTTTAAAAAACGATCTTGAACCGGAACTTATACCATAAAAAAAGAAAGAATTAACACAGATATAACACTAGATTTGTAATCATATTTTATCTTTAACAATTATATAGTAGTATATCGGTTCATTGTGAAGACTTTTAAATTGGAATTAGAGGATTTTATTGATGATGATTTTGAGTTGTTGGCAATCCATACCACCTTAGAATCATACCATTTAGCCTATTTTATAAATAGTGTTTTTGATACTCGATTTAAGAGGACGAATACCATACCTGATTTTGACTTTTTTGAATTTAGAGACGAAAAAAACCAATCACTTTGGAATTTAGTTGCCAATAAAGGAATTCAAGAAAAAGATCAGATTTCACCGAATCAGAATACACTTTTTTTAGAAGAAAAGAAGAAAAGAATATACTTGTTGCCAGAATATAAAAAAGTAGATTACCTTGTTAAAATAGAACAAAATACCAATAATATTCAAAAGATGATTTCAATAATGAATGCTATTCCGCAAATAATAACAACATTTGCTTTAGATGTTCCTAACTTAAAATCGAAAAATAATTTAATTTTTTACTAGCTAATACAAATGAAGAAAACAAAAATAGTAGCAACTCTTGGTCCTGCAAGTTCTGATAGAGAAACAATTCACCAAATGATTAAAGCAGGTGTAAATGTTTTTAGAATTAATTTTTCTCATGCTGATTATGACAATGTAAAAGAGCGTATAGAAATCATTAGAGATCTAAGTGAAAAGTATAAATATAACACTGCTATTTTAGGGGATTTACAAGGTCCTAAATTACGTGTTGGTGTAATGAAAAAGGACGTAGTAGTTAATGATGGAGATGTAATAAAATTTTGTACAGGAGAACCTTTTAATGGTGATGGGAATAGGGTTTTTATGAATTATGAAAAGTTTCCTAGAGATGTAAAAGCTGGAGAACGTATTTTGTTAGATGACGGAAAATTAATTTTTGAAGTTAAAAGCTCTAATGGTAATGATGAGGTTGAAGCTGTTGTAATTCAAGGAGGTCCTTTAAAGTCAAAGAAAGGAGTGAATCTACCAAATACGGCAATTTCATTACCTGCATTAACAGAAAAAGACATTAAAGATGCCATTTTTGCTGTACAACAAAAAGTTGATTGGATCGCGCTTTCATTTGTAAGGGATGCTGATGATTTAGAATTACTGCAAGATTTAATAAATAAACATTCAGCATATAAAATTCCGATTATAGCAAAAATTGAAAAACCGGAAGCAGTAAAAAATATTGATAGGATTATAGCTTTTTGTGACGGAATTATGGTTGCTAGAGGTGATTTAGGAGTTGAAGTCCCTGCAGAAGAAGTCCCTCTAATTCAAAAACAATTAGTCCTTCGAGCAAAAGAAGCAAGAATACCAGTAATTATAGCTACTCAGATGATGGAAACTATGATTACCAGTTTAACGCCAACTAGAGCAGAAGTAAACGATGTTGCTAACTCAGTAATGGATGGAGCAGACGCTGTAATGTTATCGGGAGAAACTTCTATAGGGAAATACCCTGTTGAGGTAATAGAGACGATGACTAAAATTATAAATAGTGTTGAAAATTCGCCATTAATTACCGTTCCAGAACGTCCACCACATGTAAAAACGGAACGTTATATTACAAAATCTATTTGTTACCATGCAGCTCATATGGCTGATGAAATAGATGCAAGAGCAATTTGTACGCTAACAAACTCAGGATATACTGCATTTCAAATTTCTGCTTGGAGACCAAATGCACATATTTTAGCGTTTACATCTAATAAAAATATCCTATGTCGTTTGAGTTTGCTCTGGGGAGTTAATGGTATTCATTACGATAAATTTGTAAGTACAGATGATACTGTAGAAGATGTGAATAAGATAGCTCATGAGCGTGGTTTCGTTGAGAAAGGTGATTACCTGATTAATTTAGCAGCAATGCCAATTATTAAAAAAGGAATGGTGAATACTTTGAGAGTTTCAATTATTGAATAATATTGTTACTTGTTTTCTTGTGTTTTAAAAACACAAGAAAACAAGTAGTACTACTTAGTAAAGTATATCTTATCCACATTAAAAATGGAGTTTCCAAATACAGCCATAGGAGCTTTTACAACTTTTAAGACCAAAGAAGTTTTGTTTAAAGTGTCAATTTTAAACGCATATCCTTCCGTTTTTAATTCAAAAGCAGCATAATCATAAGTAACACTTTTTACATTTTCTCCTTCATATTCGGCACTTTTAATAACGAATTTCCATTGGTAAAAATTTATTGATTCATTTTTTCGGGTGATTAATTCGGTGCCTTTTAAAACAGGATCTGAGGTTATCTGTTTTATTACTTTTAACTGTTCTGTGGCTTTATCAAAATTTAAAGTCAAATCAATTTTATCAGAAAAAGCGGGTTCCATTTTCACAAGTTTCCAGTTGGTTTCGTATAACAAAATATTTTCAGTAATGACAACTTCTTCTGTTGTTATATCCGTTTCTTCTTGTGAATATCCGAACGTATTAAAACATAATGTGACTATTAATAATGTTAAGGTTGTGTATTTTAATTTCATATGTAATAAGTTTTAGATTGTCTCTAAAGTACTGAATAACGAGTAATAAAAAAATAAGTAGTAAGTGTTGTGGTGTAGTGTTTGTGCTAAGAGGAGTAATTATTGTGTAATAAAAAAGAAGGCTTATAAGTCAAATTTCAATTGAACAGAAATACTTTTCTGAATTTCTTTACTTTTTTTCTTGTCAGTATTGTTTAAGTTACCAAGAGATATACCCAATAATCGAACAGAATTTTTTGGTTTTTCTTGAAACAATAATTCTTTAGCGGTTTCTAAAATTAAGTGTTTGTCTGAAATAAAGTACGCTATAGTTTTACTTCTTGTCTGTTGTGTGAAGTCACTGTATTTTATTTTTAAAGTGATTGTTTTTCCAGAAACTTTACTCTTTTTTAAACGCTTTTCTAATTCCTCAGCAATATGTTCTAGTTTTTCGAGCATGTATATCTCTGAGGTAATGTTGTCGAAAAAGGTTCGTTCTGCCGCTACAGATTTTTGTATTCTATTAGGTTTTACTTCACTTAAATGAATCCCCCTAACTACATTGTAATAATATGCTCCTGATTTTCCAAAATGAGTAGTAAGATATTCAACTGTTTTTTGTTTTAAATCACGCCCTTCAAATATCCCTAATTTATACATTTTTTCAGCGGTAACTTTTCCTACACCATAGAATTTACGAATATCTAAAGCCTCTAAAAAAGGAATTACTTCTTCAGGATCTACCGTTTTTTGTCCGTTTGGTTTATTGTAATCACTAGCAACCTTAGCGATAAATTTATTTATGGATATTCCTGCAGATGCCGTTAATCCAGTTTTCTGAAAAATCCGTTCTCTAATTTCTTCAGCAAGTATAGAGGCACTTAATACTCCTTTCTTATTTTCAGTAACATCTAAATAAGCTTCGTCTAATGAGAGTGGTTCAACTTTGTCGGTATACTCGTAAAAGATTTTTCGTATTTGTTTGGAGATTTCTTTATAGCGGTCAAACCGAGGCTTTACAAAAATAAGCTCAGGACAGCGTTTTCTTGCTAGTGTACCACTAATAGCACTTCGAACTCCAAATACTCGAGCTTCATAGCTAGCCGCGCTAACTACGCCTCTTTTTCCTCCGCCACCAACAGCTACTGGTTTTCCTTTTAACTCAAGGTTATCCAGTTGCTCTACTGAAGCATAAAATGCATCCATGTCAACATGAATAATTTTTCTAAGAGGGAAATTGAAAGGCATGTTCAAATTTATAATATCTTTATCGTTTTACAGATTTTAATACTATAATTTAAATGAACTTTTTAAAGACATTACTTTTATTGTTGCTAGTCTTGTTTGTCTGGTCGGCTATAAAACCGTTCGAATATTTTACTTGGATTCAAGAAGTGTTTCATCAATCAAGAAATAATTATGACAAAGTAGGGCATTTTGCACAAGGATTTGTTCCGGCTATGATTGCTAGAGAATTATTACTTCGTAAGAATATTATTAACGGAAAAGCATGGTTGAATTTTATTGTGGTGTGCATTGCCATGGCAATTAGTGTTACTTATGAGTTTATTGAGTGGGGCGTTTCATTGGCAACAGGTGATGGAGGTGATTCTTTTTTAGGAACCCAAGGATACGTTTGGGACACGCAATCGGATATGTTTTATGCTACTATTGGTGCTATTATTGCATTACTGGTGTTGAGTAAAACCCATGATAAACAATTGATTAATAAATAAAATTTTCAATTTACAGAAAATGAATATGATTGAAATAGAGCGTAAATTTTTAGTAGTTTCAGATGAGTACAAAGCACAAGCTTATAAAAGCACTCGTATAACACAAGGTTTTTTGAGTACTGACCCCGAGCGAACTGTTCGTGTACGTATAAAAGGGACTCAAGGGGTTTTAACTATTAAAGGAAAGTCAAATACTAGCGGAACCTCTCGTTTTGAATGGGAAAAAGAAATTGATTTAGAAGAAGCAAAAGCCTTATTGAAATTGTGTAAAAAAGGGGGTATTGATAAAATAAGATATGAAGCAAAAAGTAATGCTCATACTTATGAGATAGATGAGTTTTTTGGAGATAACAATGGGTTAGTAGTTGCAGAAATTGAACTAAATTCTGAAGAAGAAGCTTTTGAAAAACCAAGTTGGTTAGGAGCTGAGGTTACAGGAGAAGTAAAATATTACAATTCACAATTGAGTACAACGCCTTTTTGTAAATGGTAATACTTATAGTTTTTTAACCACGTTAGTTACAATACCCCAAATAACAAAATTGTTTTCTGAAGTTACTTGTATTGGTTGGTAATCTGGGTTTTCAGGTTGTAACCAAACGCCATCGCTTTCAACACGCAAACGTTTTACTGTAAATTCACCATCTAAAAAACAGACTGCTATTTTATTATGTGTTGGAGCAATACTTCTGTCAATAACTAATAAGTCATTATCATCTAAACCTGCACCAATCATTGATTGTCCGCTTACTCGAGCAAAAAAAGTAGCTTCTTTGTTTTTAATTAATTCTCTATCTAAAGAAATACGGTCCTGTTTAAAATCATCAGCAGGTGAGGGGAAACCACATGATATTCCTGTGTCGAAAAAAAAGGCTCCTTCACTCTCTTGAGTATCAGGGGTGAAAAATGTAAGTGCTTCAGTTATCATAGGCTAAAGATACTTATTTTATAATAAGAATTTCATTAAATTGAGTAGTATATTGTTTTGATAAATGTTCCTGACGCATTTTCCAAGTCTTTCCTAAGTCTTGATTAGCAAGTTTTAATTTTTGATCACCATACTTTTTGTTGAGGTCGTCAATAGCTTTCATTAGCGGTAGGTGCTTTGGGTTTTCTCTAGAAAACATGTCCAATTGATGATTGTCAGTTGGTACTAGACCTGTTACTATAACTCCAGCTCGTTTGTATTTTATTCCTTTTTTATAGAGTGTTTCAATAGCTTTAGTGGCATATTTCACTATTGTAAGGCTTGAGTTAGTAGAGTGTGGTAACACAATGGTGATACTGTTTTTATGAGGCAGTGGGGTTTGTTCAAATCTGTTGCCCTGTAATAAAACAATAAGCATATTACAATTAGAATTTTGCTTTCGTAATTTTTCAGAGCAACTATTAGCAAAAGTGGCAATACGTTCTTTAATAGCTGCAATGTCTGTATACGTATTTTCGAAGCTACGAGTGGTAGCTATAGATTTTTTTACAGGATGATCATCTTCTAAAGTTAAAGTTTTAATTCCTTCTAAGTCCTTTTTTAAATTAAGTTCTGTGATAGAGAAATTGTTTTTTACCCAAGCATCGGAAAGTTGTGTAAAATCATAGGCTGTTTTAATATTCTGTTGAACTAGTTGTTTTTGTAACTGTCTTCCAATACCCCAAACATCTTCTACTTTAGTCCATTTAAGTGCTTTTATTCTTTTCTCATTAGAATTTATTACAAAGGTTCCTCCGGTTTCTTTTGGGGATTTTCTAGCAATTTTATTAGCAATTTTTGATAAGGCTTTAGTTGGAGCAATTCCTACACAGGTTGGTAGTCCAGTCCACTGTAAAATACGATTACGCATTTCATGTCCGAGTGTGTTTAAATTATCATTTTCAATAGTGTTTAAAACTAAAAAAGCTTCGTCAATACTATATACTTCAATATCAGGTGAAAATTGCTTTAAAATGCTCATCACTCTACTACTCATGTCACCATAAAGGGGATAGTTAGATGAAAATACTTCAATGCGGTGTTCTTTGAAAAATAATTTATATTTAAAGGCAGCGGCCCCCATAGGAAGTCCTAGTTGTTTAGCTTCATCACTACGCGCAATAACACAACCATCATTATTAGATAAAATAGCAATGGGTGTATCCCTGAACTGTGGTTGGAAAACACGTTCGCAGGAAGCGTAAAAATTATTACAATCTACAAGTGCAAACATGGATTAAAGTTACGAATTATTCAATTTAAATTGGAGCGTAGGTTTAGTGGAAATGTAGTTTTTTAAAAATTCAAATGCATACTGGCCTTTAAATTTCTTCCTGATGCACTTATTCCTGAAGCAAACTCTTTATAGTGAATATCGAAAATATTATCCAAACCTAATTGTAGCCTCATGACTTTGCTTGCTTGGTATCCAAACGAAGTATTAAGAATATTCCATGAAGGAGTTCCAATATAATACTCGTCATCATCAATTGTTGGATCAGGATCTATAAGGGGACTCTGACTTAAGTTGTCTTCCCCCCCTGGACTATATTCATCGGCATTTTTTTTAGCTGAATATCTCCAATTCAGTCTAGCATCAATTTTATTTTTATGATATGTAATACCGATACTGCTAAATAATGGTGAAATAGATGGTAAATAGCTATCCGTATCGTTTGTTTTACCTTTAGTATAGGTAATGTTTCCTTTTATGGTAAAGTTTTTTACAGGGACAAAACTAGCATCAATAGTACCTCCCAAAATATAGGCGGTATCTCCGTTTACATTTGCAATTGTAGTTACTTCATCACCATCATATATTACTGTATTTTCATCGGAGGTAGAGCTATCATTATTTACAACAAATGCTGTTCTTGAAATATAGTTGTTAAGTAGTGTGTAAAATCCATTAACAGCAATCAGATTGCGTTTGTTTTTAAAGAATTTGGTAATCCCTATTTCTCCATTATATGCATATTCTGGTTTTAAATTTATGTTAGGAACTGTAAGTAAACCGTTTTTTTCACGAATTTTACCCACATCATCAATATTAGGTGAGCGGAATCCAGAAGAAACTACAGCATTAAAACGAGTTAGGAGTGTTGGTCTGTATGTTAAGCCAATGTTTACCGTGAAAGAAGAATTATCAAGATCTAATTTTGTCTCGGGTAATGCTATGTAGGTTTGATCAATAAACTCAGCCTTCAAGTTTGTGTAGGTGTATCTTCCTCCAGTATTTAAAGTCATTGTTTTATTAATATCTTGCCTGTAATTTACATAAGCTGCTGCTGTTGTGTAGCTACTTCCTCCATCGGGGTATCTTGACTGTACCACAGTATTGTCACTAACTCCGGTAATTAGGTTATTATTTACTTGTAGCAATTCTCCAAATGGTTTGGAATTTACATCATTATGAGTAAATTCCAAACCATAGGATAAATCTCTATTTTTTGAGAGTGAAACTTTAAAATCAGTATTTATACTATATACGTCAACTTCTTCTTCTTGATGTGTACGCTCTAGATACCCATACTTTCTTTTAATACGTGATTCTTTTACATTTTGATAAGCAGCAGTAATAGTTCCTGAATTTAACCATTTATAATTTGGACTGAATTGATATTGTGGTGAAAAGAAAAGTCTTTTTTGAGGCCCATAATACCATTCAGCAAATTTTAAAGAACCATTTTTTAATTCAGTAAGTTTACTAAAAAGAGGAATGCTAGTAGATTCTGATAATTGAAAGTTCAGAATTAGATTATTAGTGTCTGTTATTTGAATATTTAATTTCTGTAAGATGTCATATTGATTGTAGCCTGTGTTTTTTTGAATATGTGGTTTATTATTAACTACTGGAGTATCGTTAAATACTTGATTGTTATTGTCAGAGTAAAAAGGAACTAATCCCCATTGGTTATGACCATGGGTTCTGTTTTTTCCCATTCTAGCATTTCCAAAATTAGCAACAGAAAGTGTGGTGTATGAAGCCCATTTTTTAAAACTAAACTCTCCACCAAAATTTTGTGTAAACTCATTATTGGCAGTTGAAAAACGAGTGCTTGAATTCGCGTAAAACACCTTTTCTTGGTTTATTTTAGGGGTTCTGGTGTAAAAATGAACGATACCACCTAGAGCATCACTACCATAAATAACAGATGATGGGCCGAAAATAACTTCTGTTCTTTCTAATGAGTTTGGGTCAACAGTAATGGCACTTTGTAAATGTCCAGAGCGATAAATAGCATTGTTCATTCTGACATTGTCCATTACTAATAACACTCGGTTGGCCTCAAACCCTCTAATTACTGGACTTCCTCCACCTCCTTGTGATCTTTGTACTCTTAAACCAGGTGTTGCTGCCAATATATCAGCTGTAGTTTGTGGGGTAATCAGTTGAATGTCTTTTCTAGTTATGATCTCTATTTTTTCCGCAACTCTTGATTTTTTTACTCTTGATTTTGAAACTGACAAGGTTACTTCGGATAATTCATCAGATTCATTTTCAAGATATACTACAGCTTGTATTTTAGATTTTAAAATTGAAATGTCCTTATAGCTTATATGTGATAAGTATATGATTTCTTGATTGTCAAAATTACTAATTTCGGCTTTTCCATTTATGTCAGACACGGTGCTTTTAGAGATGTCTTTATTGTGTATAGCTACATTTATAATAGGCTCTCCTGTGTCAATATCTTTAAAAGTAATTTCTTGCGCATAATTGAAATTTATAAAAAGGAAGAGTATTATAAAATGCGCAAAATTTTTCATTTTAATTGAAAATATCATGTAATATTTTTAAAGATTTCGGTTGTTTAAAATCGCCCAAATGTACACTAAAATAGTGTAATATTTCACTTAAAGTATCTTGTCGCATTTGTACATTGATTTTAATAGTATCTAAGGTATCAAAATTAGTGCCTAAGAAGTTTTTTAATACATTAATTTTCCGAGTGTCTTTTTCATAATTAAAAAAGTTTAATTGTAGCGTATCAATATCAGGATAGATACCAAGATGTTGTGATAATTTTAATAAAAACAATACATGAAAATTAGCATTAAAATCATGTAGGTCATACCAAAGGAATGTTGCTTCCAAGAAATGATATAATTCAGAATTTTTTTCTTCTTCTTTTAATACATTCTGCAGTACTTCAGCCAAAAACATGGACACGGTACTCTTGTAAATATTTGTATGGAGCGTTAGGTAGCTGTGTTGTAATTTTACTTCATTTATTTTGTGCAGCGTTTGGCTTGGCTTGTAGCTGGTTTGTATTTCAATTTGTGTAAGTGGTTGAAAATAAGCGGGATTTAGTTTTTCTTTTTTACTCTTAAATATATGGTGTAAAATGTACGATTGTACCCCGAGTTCTTTGGTGTAACATGAAACAATTAAAGAACTGTCCTTGTACTTTAGAGCTGATAATACAATTGCTTTTGTAGTTAGTAGCATTACCTAACTATCATGATTTTTTCAACGGTAGTTTCATCACCTTCTTTTGTTGTAACCATTACAATGTAAACTCCCGAGGCTACTTTGTATTTTCCAAAAGCAGTTTGATTCCATTCATAAGTTCCTCCACTAACGGTGTTTTCATCAACTAAATTTCCTGAGATGTCAGTTATTTTTATATTGGCACCATCTACTAATCCTTTAATAATGATATTACCATTGTAATTAGGTCTAACCGGATTTGGTTGAATAACAACATTTTCTAAATCAGTAGCACTGTTTGTTGCATTAGCATTAAAAGCCACCATTCCTTTTTCTGTAGCAAAATATATTTTTCCCGTGGAATGATCTATGGACATATCTGTAATACCGTTTGAGGGTAGAGGTGAGTTGTCTTTTGTGAAATGATGTATGGTCTCTTGCCCATTAGCTGAAAAATAAAAAACACCAGCATCAAATGTCGAAATCCATTTATTGTTTGAGCCATCTACTTTTATGTCAGTAATGAACTGCCCGAACATTAATTCTTTAGGAATCCCATCATCTAAAATAATGATTGATTCTGCTTGAGGGTTTGCTGTGGTGAAAAACCCTGAGGTGTTATATAGTACACGTAACCCTTGATTTGTTCCAATCCATAAATTATTGTCTTTGTCAATAGCAATAGCTTTAACAGTTGTTGAAGGTAAATTTCCATTTAAGATTGAAATGTTTTTAACTATAGAGGAACCATTGTTTTCCATCATCCCTAAAACACCATTTCTACGGGAAGCAATCCATTTAGTGTTGTTTTGGTCAATTTCTATATCTCCTAAACTGTTTTCGTCAGTTGCTGGGTTTGCAATTACGTTATTAAAACTAAAGCTTTGTAAACTCCCATCTTGGGGGTCATATACTTTTAAGGCATCATCAACTCTAACAGTTGTAAACCATAGTCTTCCATCAGCGTCAAAAGTAGTTTTTTGAGATAATATCCGATCGAACCACAGTTCTAAACTTGTATTTGTTTCGTTGTGTAGTACCGTAGGGATTTCATTATTAACTTCTATGAAACCATCCCAAAAAGAAGTCATGAATACTTGATTTGGGTTAAATGGGTTAACGGAAACATGTGCTAAATTAATTGCACCAAGTACACTACTATAAGGTGTGTTTAACCAATTATTGTTTTTTAAATGACTAAATCCTTTTTTAGTAAAAGGGTATGGGTTACCTGATTGTGAGTGTTCTCCATATACAACCCATACTTCGTTTTTAGTAGCTGTAATTGAAAAAGCATTATTTTCCGTCGGTCCATTCGGTTTTATTTGTTGGTTCAAACTTCCGTCTGATAAGTTAAAACGAAATATCCCATCACTCTTTGTTCCAATAAAAACACTGTTATTTGCGAGAGTAGCGACCGTAAAATCTGATCCATATTCTATTTGGTTGTCAACTGATAAAACAGTAGTAAATAGGGCGTCATAAACAGTTGTGTTATTCGCTTTAGTGATTAACATTTTATTGTTACTAATCCGGTGATCTAGTACGGTGTTACTAAGGTTAAATTGATTGTCAAATGACGTCCCGTTATATTGGTAGAACAAAGAATCTGAGCTGTCAATTGCATAAATAACATTGTTAAAAGTGACAATGCTTTTCCAGTTAGTAGACGTAGTAGCTAGTGTTTCCCATAAGGAAAAATCTATAATATTGGGGTTTGCATGTAATGCTCTTTTTATGCCTTCGGTAGTTGCGGCATAAATATAGTCGCCCTTAACGGTTGTTTGTTTTACAGAAATTTGACCTCCAGTATTCCCGATGAAATAACTGTCTTCAAATTCAAAGTTATCTAAACTATAGGTACTTATTCCAAAATCACATGACAAATAAACTAAACCATTAAATTCATATATATGGTTTATTCGTTTCACATTTGGAGCAATACTGGGTTTGTTTAAGATGTCTACTACGGTTATTACATCATCAGGGGTTACAACTTCTACTAAACCATTTTCATATCCAATTATTGATGTACTGTAGCTTTCACTATAATAATAATAAGATATTGCTTCACCTGTTAATCCATGTATTGTAGAGGTATTAGTACTCTGATGTGTATTAGTATTGTAGTTGAAAATTGCGTTTTCAGCAGAAGCTAATATGTTATTTTGATTATGAGCAATCCCCGTAATGTTTAAATATGAATAATGCCCTTCCCATTGTCCAGAGTAATCTTGAGCAAATATGGAAGTACTTATAAGAAGGATTAAGGATAATAGCTTTGTATTCATTAGGTCAATTTTATTAAACAAACAATAGTTCAAATATATTCATTTTAACGTGAAGTAACTTGAAATCTTATATTTGTTCATAAAAAAAAGCCCTCATTAGAGGGCTTTTTAAAATATTTAAAAAAGTATTAAACGATACCTTGTGCCATCATTGCATCAGCAACTTTAACAAATCCAGCTACGTTGGCTCCTTTTACATAGTCAATATATCCATCTTCTTGAGTACCATAAGTAACACAAGATTCATGAATATCCTTCATGATATTTTTTAATTTAGTATCTACTTCTTCTCTAGTCCAATTAAAACGTAAAGAGTTTTGAGACATTTCTAAACCTGAAGTTGCAACACCTCCGGCATTACTTGCCTTACCTGGTGCAAACAATACTTTTGCTTTTTGTAAAACTTCAATAGCTTCTGGTGTAGTTGGCATATTTGCTCCTTCAGCAACACAAATACATCCGTTAGCAACTAATGCTTTAGCTTCAGCTTCGTTTAATTCGTTTTGGGTAGCACATGGTAGTGCAACATCACATTTTACAGACCAAGGACGCTCTCCTTTGAAAAATTTTGCAGAAGGGTATTTTTCAACGTATTCGTTAATTCTTCCACGTTTTATGTTTTTCAATTCCATTACAAATGCTAATTTATCAGCATCAATACCGTCAGCATCATAAATGTATCCTGATGAGTCAGACATAGTAACAACTTTTCCGCCTAATTCTGTAACTTTTTCAGTAGCGTATTGAGCAACATTTCCAGCACCAGAAACAGCAACAGTTTTTCCTGTAAAAGAATCACCTCTTGTTGCTAGCATACTTTGTGCAAAATATACATCACCGTATCCTGTAGCTTCTGGACGAATTAATGAACCACCAAATGACATCCCTTTACCAGTTAATACACCAGTAAACTCATTACGTAATCTTTTGTATTGTCCAAACATGTAACCAATTTCTCTTCCACCAACACCTATATCTCCAGCAGGAACATCTGTGTTAGGTCCTATGTGTCTTGATAACTCAGTCATGAAGCTTTGGCAAAAACGCATTACTTCAGCATCAGTTTTTCCTTTAGGATTGAAATCTGATCCACCTTTTCCACCACCCATAGGTAGTGTAGTTAAACTATTTTTAAAAACTTGCTCAAAAGCTAAGAATTTTAAGATACTTAAGTTTACTGATGGGTGAAAACGCAATCCTCCTTTGTAAGGTCCAATTGCTGAGTTCATTTCAATTCTATATCCTTTATTTATTTGTACTTCTCCACTATCATCTACCCAAGGTACACGGAATAACAGTACTCTTTCAGGCTCTGTCATTCGTTCTAATAATTTTCCTTGGTCATATTGAGGGTTTTTCTCAATAAACGGGATTACTGTTTCTGCAACTTCAGTTACAGCTTGTAAAAATTCTGGTTCGTTAGGGTTTCTTTTTTCAACAACGTTGATAAAGTTTTTAATACTATCTTTCATTATGGTATGATTAATTCTTAATGTAAAAAGAGTTAAAGTCTCGCAAATATACAGATATTCATACATATGATAAATATAAAAGGGTAATAATTAGTGCTTTTTTTAAACATAATGGTATTTTATTTTTTAGTCTATTCAGTTTTTATATATTTGTTTTTTAAAGTAATAAGATAACAAGCATGATTAAAAAGAATATTTTATTGTTGATGCTAGTTGGTTTTTCAATTCAAACATTGAAAGCTCAATTAGGTTTTTCACACGAAATAGGAGCTATCACAGGTCCTGTTGCTTTTCAATCGGATTACGGAGTTAGGTCGGATTTTGAAACCAATGCAGGGAACACTGGTTTTGGTGTAGGTATTATACATTATATAAATTTTGCATACCGTGCTGATTGTAATTGTTATACAAAGGATACGTTTTTTAATGATCATTTTAAATTAAGAAACGAAATTTCTTATAATAAAACAGCACTAGAGCATTTTGGAGAGTGGGTTGATCCTGGTAAAACATCTGCAACTGCAAGAAGGTTAAGAGGGATGTCAGGTGAAGCTAATGTTTTCGATTTAGGTTCTCAATTAGAATATTTTCCATACAGTATACGTGATTTTGCTGCAGGTGGGTATGCATTTGCGCCGTTTATTAGTTTAGGAGCACATTATAATAGTATGTCTCCAAAAGAAGCTAAGGATGATAGTAAAATAACTGTGGCTGAAGCAGCGAGTACATTGAATACCGATCCTAGTACTGGTGGACATGTTAATAACGCTATATTTTTACCAGAGTCAGTAACAAATGAAGGGTTCTCTTCATGGTCATTGGTTTGGAGTGTTGGTACACGTTATAAATTAACACCTCTTTCAGATTTAATGATAGATTTAAGATGGCAATATTATTTTACTGATTTCGCTGATGGTTTAGATCATAATGCGCCATCTGATAAGTTTAACGACTGGAATGTTTGGTTAAACTTTGGGTATGTATACTATTTAGATTAGTAGATAGACTACTTTGAAATATAATAAAAAAAGGCTCGATGTTTACATCGAGCCTTTTTTTATTACTGGTATTTTATTTTTCTTAACACACGGATAACTTCTTTGTATTCTAGGTACAATTCATCCGAATGGTTTTTTAAATAGGATTTTATACTGTTGAGTTTTTGTTTGGCTTCATGAAAGCCATTTAATTTTAAAATTAAATAACTTGCGGGTAAGTTAAATACATCTAGTTGTTCGTTCTCACTCAATAGAATGTTTTTAGAAATTTTTTTCACAAGAGTGTTGTTTGAATTGTAAAGATGAAATAAGACCTTTTTATCGAACTTTGGAGGTGTAAAGAGTAATTCAGAAACAATTTTATAGTTGCCGTTTTCAGAAAAGTGAAGTACCCTTTTTTCTAACGGATATCTTTTTAGATCATTATTAATCCCTAAAGTTATGTATTCAGTAATGATGAATGAGTTTTCGTTGTAATGAATTGAAACTTCGTCTAATGAAGAATAGAAAATTTTTACTTGTTCAGTTACCATTTCAATCGTTACTCTGGAGTAATAGATGGTGTTGTCTACTTCTTTTTTTATACCAGACCAGCATAGTACAAATTGTTCTTTAAATACAAGATAGTTGGGGTTTCTTTTTTCATGCTTTTCTGTAAAATCAAGTACAGCATCTAAAGTGTGTTTAATGTTGTTCTTTGCGCTTTTTTCAATGGAAGTAACAGTTTTTGAATTGTTGTCCTTCAAACTAAAGTTAGCTATCATTAAAGCCGAGTTACTACCTATTCGCTTGTATGTAAAACCTTTAAAATACTTATGAATAGTTTTTTTAAATGAAGCGATACTAGGGGTTTCTTTATGTTTTATAGTAACTAATCCAATAACTTTGTTTTTAGCAAGTTTTGGAAACGGAATATTTTCATATAAAATAGATGGTGGATTGTGTAAATAAGCATTTATTAGATTTTGAATTTTACTATCATCAAAAAAGTCAACACCAGTAAGGAGGTTATTTTCATCTTCCACTCCTACAACGATGTAAGAATTATTATTGGGATTTGCGTTGGTTAATGCACAGATGTGTTTTAAAAACTTCCCTTTTCCTTCTTTTGAGTGTAAGTTTAGTTGTCGCTTTTTGTCATAAAAACTATTTTCATCGTTGTGAGTAAGCAGTCGTTTTATAAGTAATCGTTTGTTGATCATTTCCTAGAAGCGTCAAATTAAGTAAGTTATAAGGTTAAAAGGGTTAATATTTCTTAAAGTTATCCATTTTTAACCAATTTTTAACAAGGAAATTGAACTAAAATATTCAATTTGCACCATTCAATTACGAATAGTATTTTCACGGTATTAAATTTTTAAATAAATGGAAG